>Ga0256913_10000341_pt1 | contig 23951 bp, 15 predicted proteins | sample Axial_MatmetaG_FD_185970 | JGI IMG/M metagenome (GOLD analysis project Ga0256913, IMG submission 185970) | Deep-sea worm associated microbial mat communities from Axial Seamount, Juan de Fuca Ridge, Pacific Ocean - Axial_Mat | ecosystem: Environmental > Aquatic > Marine > Oceanic > Microbial... | reverse complement strand
ATATCTTCTATGATTTCAAGGATCAGATCCTTGATTTCGTCCCGGGTCATACCTGTCCTCTATATAAAGAATAACAACGAGCTCGCTGCGGGGATACGGGCGGACGCATTGTAATATCTGTATTTTGTATCTAACGTCCAGCACCGTGTAGCCTGTTTTGGCCCTGGCAGGATACTCCTCTTTTTTTGACGGAAATAAACAGATATACCACAGTTCTTTTCAATCTGCTACAAATCTCTTGACGATTATCACCGAATTAATACCGACCATGCCAAAGGAGTTGTTGAGAAGGGCATCCACGCGCTCAAGCACCCTGGGCTGACCGCTGACCAGGCCCGGCAGTTCACAGTCGGGATCAAGCCGGTCCAGATTGATGGTGGGATGGACCTGATGGTCCGTGAATGATGGTAGATTACCGGCCAGCTCAAGCACTCCTGCCGCTCCCATGGCATGCCCGATCAGGGACTTGGTATTGTTGCTGAAGGTTTGGTTACAGCCGGCAAAGAGCTCCCGGATGGCCCGGCATTCCTCCACGTCTCCCTGCCTGGTGCCGGTGGCATGGGTATTGATGATGGTAATATCGGCAGGATTCATACCGGCCCGGGCAAGAGCTGCCTTCATGCACTGGACCTGACGCGGCCCATGGGGCAGGACAAAGTCACGGGCATCGGAGTTCATGGCATAGCCGACGATCTCACCATAGATTTTTGCGCCCCGGGCCAGGGCCCGGTCAAGCCGCTCAATGGTAAACACACAGCCACCTTCGGAGATGACAATACCATTTCTCTCCGCGTCCAGGGGCCGGCTGGCCCGAATTGGATCTTCGTGCTCGGCCAGGGCGCCCTGGGCCTTGAAGCTGGCAAAAATACCAAAGGAGCCCACGCATTCGGAAATACCGCCACAGAGGGCCAGGTCCACCTCGCCCAGTTTAAGCATCTGGATTCCCTGGATAAGCGCCGCGTTGCCGGCCGCGCAGGCCGCGCCAATGGAGTAATGGGGACCGGTGATGCCCTGGTTCATGGTGATCTCGCCGGCCGGGTTGTTAAGTACGGTACGCGGATTGTGGTGATGGGTCCAGTAATCGATATTGTAGTCAAAGCGGGATATGTTGTAGACCTCGTTCTCGGTCTCCACAGTACCGTGCTCGGTAAGCCCGATATAGACACCGGTTTTCTCCTTCCCGTACTCGGAAAAGTCGATTCCCGCATCGGCCAGGGCCTCGCCCGCGCAGTATACGCCGATACAGCCGGCCCTGGTGCCGCGCTTGTTCTCCTTTTTCTTGCGGTACTTTGTCTCGGGAAACTGACAGATCCCGGCCGGAGCCTTGCCCATGTAGCGCAGGTCAATGGTGGTGATGCCCGACTCACCGGCCAGCAGACGGCGCCGGAACTCGGGCAGGTCATTGGCGCCGCCCGGCGCCGTCAGCCCCACGCCGGTGATAACGAAACGATCACGGCTCTTCTGACTGCTCATTTTTCCTCTCCCGACAAGTTGGCCACAATACCCGGCACAGCGGCCACGGCCTCATCAAGTTTGTCTACCATGGGTCCGCCGGCCTGGGCCATATCCGGTCGGCCGCCGCCCTTGCCGCCGACAATGGCCGCCACCTCGGCCACCAGCGGCCCGGCCTTGATCCGACCGATCAAATCCTTACTGACCAGGGCCAGAAGGGCTGCCTTGCCATTGATCTCACCGCCAAGCACGGCCACGCCGCTGCCCATTCTGTCGCGCACCCTGTCCCCCACCTCACGCAGCGTCTTGGCCGAATCCAGGGGTATTTTTCCGGCAATGACCTGTATCCCGGACACGTCATCCGCCCCGGCCAAAAGGCTGTCCAGATCAGACATGGCCCTGGAGGAAGCCAGTCCGGCCAGCTCCTTTTCCAGTTCCTTCTGGCGGGCAAAGAGTGCCTCGATCCGCTGCGGCGCCTCGGCAAAGGGGCCGGAGAGGAAATCCGCCACCTGCGCGGCTGTTGCCGCCACATCCTGAACATGGGCAAGCGCACCCGCACCAGTCATGGCCTCAATGCGGCGCACGCCGGCGGCAATGCCACCTTCGGAGATGATCTTGAACAGGCCGATATCGCCGGTGGCCCGCACATGGGTGCCGCCGCAGAGCTCCTTGGAAAAGCGGCCGATGGTCACCACCCGCACCTCATCACCATACTTTTCACCAAAAAGTGCTGTCGCACCCTGGGCAATGGCTTCTTCCCTGGCAAGCACGGCCGTATCAACGGCTGTGTTGGCACGGATTTCACGGTTAACCAGCTCCTCGATGGCCCGGATCTCCGCACTGCTTAAGGGGGAGAAATGGGTGAAGTCAAAACGGAGCCGTTCCTGATTGACCAGGGAACCGGCCTGCTTGACATGGTCACCAAGGACCTCCTTCATGGCCGCCTGGAGCAGATGGGTGGCGGTATGATTACGCATGGTCGCCAGGCGGCGGTCATCGGTTACACAGAGTTCAACCGGAGTACCCGGGGCCAGAGTCCCCTCTTCGAGCACGCCCTCATGCAGGACAAGCCCAGCCGCTGCGGCGCGGGTGTTTTCCACCGCAAAGCGTCCGCCCTGCCAGCGAATCTCACCCCGGTCGCCGACCTGGCCGCCGGCCTCGGCGTAAAAAGGCGTCTGCGGACAGAAGAGACGATATTTTCCCCCTGCCACAACCTCGGTAACCGATTCGCCCTGTTCGTCAATTATTCCTTCCACGACCGACTCGCCACTGGTCGCGCCATAGCCGGTAAATTCTGACTGTTTTCCTGCTTCCAGCAGGGCAAGGACGCCAGACTCGAGATGATCCACATCAGCGCCCTTCCAGGACTTGCGTGACTGGGCCCGCTGCTCCTCCATGGCCTCGTTGAAGCCGGCCTCGTCAAAGCTGATCTTCTCCTCCAGGGCCACGTCCCGGATAATATCCACCGGAAAGCCGTAGGTGTCGTACAGCTTGAAGATAAACCGGCCGTCGATGCAGGCATCATCCCCCTGTTCGGCGCGCAATCGCTCAATCTGCCTCGACAGAATGGCCAGGCCATTATCCAGGGTTTCGCCAAACCGGCTCTCCTCGTTTGTCACCACCTTTTTGAGCAGTTCATGGGCATCGTTCAGATGGGGATAGGCCTCGGCCATCATGTCAATAACCAGATCGCAGACGCCGGGAAAAAAGGAGCGCAGGCCGATGGAACGGCCAAAACGGATGGCGCGGCGCATGATGCGGCGCAGCACATAGCCGCGTCCCTCATTGGAGGGCAACACGCCATCGGCGACCAGAAAGGTGGTGGCACGGGCATGGTCGGCAATGACCCGCATGGCCACGTCATCGGCCGGATTCTTTTTGTACTCAAGACCGGACAGAGAGGCGATATGGTCAATGAGCGGAGTAAAGAGATCGCAGTCAAAGTTGTTGAACTCGCCCTGCAGCACGGCCGCCACCCGCTCAAGGCCCATGCCGGTGTCAATGGATGGCCTCGGCAAGGGTGTCATGGTACCATCCGCGTCCCGGTTAAACTGCATGAAAACCAGGTTCCAGAGCTCAAGAAAGCGGTCGCAGTCACAGCCCACCGCGCATTCGGGCCGGCCGCAGCCATGTGCTTCGCCCTGATCTATATGGATCTCCGAACAGGGACCGCATGGCCCGGTATCGCCCATGGCCCAGAAGTTATCCGCCTCGCCCAGGCGAACGATCCTGCCCTCGGGAAGATCCTCGATCTGCTCCCAGAGCTCGTACGCCTCATCATCCTCCCGATAGACCGAGATCCAGAGCTGTTCCGGATTGAGGCCCAGTTCGCGGGTGAGAAATTCCCAGGCATATTCGATGGCCTCTTTTTTAAAATAGTCGCCAAAGGAAAAATTACCCAGCATCTCGAAAAAGGTGTGGTGCCGGGCCGTGTGGCCGACATTTTCCAGGTCATTATGCTTGCCGCCGGCCCGCACGCAGCGCTGGGCCGTGGTGGCGCGGACATAATCACGCTGTTCCTCGCCGATAAACACCTTTTTGAACTGCACCATGCCGGCATTGGTAAAAAGCAGGGTGGGATCGTCATGGGGAACGAGCGATGAGGAGGGTACAACCGTGTGTCCCCTGTCGGCAAAATAATCAAGAAAACGTTTTCGTATTTCGTTACCTTTCATGGCATGTCAAGTCAGTGCAGATGGATGGAAGAAAAATTGTAACCCAGCACAGGGTTTGTAACTATACGGTTTTACGTACCACTTTTTTGTGAGCTGGCACAGGTGCCCCAGATTTGCGCAGTTGCTTCCGGCCGCAGATAAGCGAGCTTGCGAGACTTCGGTAGCCCCTCTATGCGGGCGGGAGCAACCGCGTGAAGATGGGGTGCCTGTGACGGCTTACAAAAAATTATTTCAGGTGGGGCAGCATGTCCTTGAATGCTGCTGTGCCAGCCTTTTGCAGAAACTCATAGATAATCATCTCCGCCGGCATGACCACCGCGCCCGCCTCCCGCAGCCGGGCCAGGCCAAGGGCGTGATTTTCCGAGGTACGCGAGGAAACACCATCGGCAACAATCCTGACATCATAACAGGCCTGCAAGGCTCCAAGTCCTGTCTGATAAATACAGATATGGGTCTCGACTCCGCAGACAAGGAGCGTATCCACCTCAGGGCAGAGATCATCAAGAGCAGCCCGGACCTGATCATTGGCCAGGGCATTAAACTCCAGCTTGTCAATGCTGATCGTCCCTTCAAGCAACTCGTCCACCTCCGGGACAAAGGGTCCGATACCCTTTTTATACTGGGTACAGGCCACTTTAGGAAGTGAAAAGACCCGGGCCAGCCTGATCATCAAACTGATGTTTTTTGCTACCCGGTCGGCATTGTGAATGTGGGCCATGAGCCGCTCCTGCGGATCAATGACCAGGAGGCAGCACCGCTCCGGTACAAGCCAGTTCAGATCATTACGCTGTGTGTCCTTCATGCCCTTCTCCTTAAACAGAAACAGGATACCGGCTATTTAGTGAGCGTTTGCCCTTTTTGCAACAGAAAAGCGCTCCACGGAAAAACGGCGCCTCCGCCCGAGGCGGAAACGCCGTTTCTGAAAATAAACAACTGATCTCCAGCCCGCGGGGGACCGAAGAGTGATTCGCTTACCTTCTGACCACGCCGGGAACCCGGATATCCTCAACCAGATGCTGGATATGCTCAGGCGGAGCCGGAGTGATTCCGGAAATAACATAGGCAACAACAAAGTTGACCAGGGCACCGACCGAACCAAAGGCCTCGGGTGCGATACCAAGGAACCAGTGGGCCGCGTCATTGGGCGCCATGTTGGTGCCGGGCACGAAGAACCAGCCCTTGAACCAGAAGATGTATACGAGTGTTGCACCAAGGCCGGCCAGCATGCCGCAGACCGCGCCGACGTTGTTGATCCTCTTCACAAAAATACCCATCATCAGGGCCGGGAAGATGGAGGATGCCGCCAGGCCGAACGCCAGGGCCACAACCTGAGCCGCAAATCCCGGGGGATGCAGACCAAAGTACCCGGCCACCAGAATGGAGCCGGCCATGGCGATACGGGAGGCAAGCAACTCGCCCTTGTCCGTCATGTTGGGGGCGATGATACCCTTTAAGAGGTCATGGGAGATGGAGGAGGAAATGGCCAGCAGCAGGCCGGCTGCCGTGGACAGAGCCGCAGCAATACCACCGGCGGCAACCAGGGCGATAACCCAGTTGGGCAGCTTGGCGATTTCCGGGTTGGCCAGAACCATGATATCACGGTCAACCTTGACCATCTCATTTTCAAATTCCTTATTTGCCTTACCCACGTACTGAATCCGACCGTCACCGTTTTTGTCTTCAAACTTCAAGAGCCCGGTTTTTTCCCAGTTCTTGAACCAGGAGGGGCGCTGGTCATACTGCAGCCACTGACCGGCATTGGGACCGGTGGTGGGACGGATGGTTTCCATCAGGTTCAAGCGTGCCATAGCACCGACTGCAGGAGCGGTGGTGTAGAGAATCGCAATGAACACAAGAGACCAGCCAACTGAGGAACGCGCATCCCTTACCTTGGGTACGGTGAAGAAACGGGTAATAACATGGGGCAGACCGGCAGTACCGATCATCAGCGACAGGGTATAGAGGAAAATATTTAAGGTATTCCCCTTCTGCAGGGTGTACTCGTGAAAACCGAGGTCCACCAGGGTTTTGTCCAGCTTATCGAGCAGGAACATGTTGTTGGGATCACCGCCCATGTGCGCGCCCAAGCCAAGCTGGGGCAGAGCCGTACCGGTCAGATGCAGGGAAATAAACACTGCAGGCACGGTGTAGGCAAAGATCAGAACACAATACTGGGCGATCTGGGTATAGGTAACGCCCTTCATGCCGCCCATGACCGCATAGATAAAGACAATAACCATGCCGACCAGCAGTCCCATTTCAAAGGGCAGCTCCAGGAAGCGGGAAAAGGCAACGCCGATACCCTTCATCTGGCCGATAACATAGGTCAGCGAAGCGGTGATCAGGCAGATAACCGCCACCACCCGGGCAATGTTGGAATAATAGCGGTCACCGATGAACTCGGGCACGGTAAACTTGCCGTATTTCCGTAGATACGGGGCAAGAAGCATGGCCAGCAGACAGTAGCCGCCGGTCCAGCCCATAAGAAACACGGATGCGTCATAGCCCTTGAAGGCGATCAGACCGGCCATGGAGATAAAGGAGGCCGCAGACATCCAGTCCGCGCCGGTTGCCATGCCGTTCAAGACCGGATGGACACCCTTGCCGGCCACGTAAAACTCGCCGGTGGTGGCGGCCCTGGCCTTGATGGCAATAAAAATATAGAGAGCAAAGGTCGCTCCCACAACAAGATAGGTCATTAACTGTAAACTCATCGTTTTCTCCTCCTAATCTTCCTGGACGCCAAATTTGCGGTCAAGCTGATTCATACGCCAGGCGTAGAAAAAGATGAGCACGACGAAGGTATAAATTGAACCCTGCTGGGCAAACCAGAACCCGAGTGGATATCCGCCCAGAATCCGGATGGAATTCAGGGCCGGAGCAAGCAGGATGCCGCAACCGTAGGAAACAATAAACCAGACAACGAGACTGCCCATAACGAGCCGTATGTTCGCCCTCCAGTACTCTGTTTTTTTATCACTCATACAATCCTCCTCTTTCTTGGTACAGTAAAACTTCAACGTTTCACTACTTGAGCACCGAAACCAATCGGAACCATTCAATTTCAGCCGACCCCGGAGACAGCAAGCCATTCCGGGCCGAATGTATCAGTATTTTTCCAGTGTATGCCGCTGTCAGAGAGGCCGGACAGCGCCAATTGACAGCAACTTGGATGAAGGGTCATTCAATTTGAAAGAGTCTATAACCTGCCAGAAGCCTTACTGTCAAGGTTTTAGCCGGCTGGCATTCCAGCAAAAACGCCTGAAACACTGTCTCTTTCGGATAAAATCCCCTATAAATATTCGGAATAACGAACATCCCGTTTGCAGGACTGTCTCTCTTTTCAGCCCCTGCCCATGAGACCAAGAATACGACCGGCCAGGTAGAGTTCCTTCAGGGTCCGGATACCGCCATGTTTAAGTTTCTTGATCAGAAAGAGAAAGAGATAGGCGGTCTGCATGGCATCTTCCAGGGCATCGTGGGGTTTGAAGCGGGGCAGATTGAACTCCTCGGTGAGATAATCCAGATTATAGCTCTCCGACTGATCGCAGCCGCCAAAGTGATCCAGGCATTTGGCCTCCTTATAGCCCCGGGCCAGACGCATGGTATCCACGCTGGGATTGGAAACCAGGCCGCCAAGGTACTTTTTGGCCGCCTTATTGAGAAAATGCATGTCAATACCGACAAAATGGCCGACCAGAAGCGCATCGCCGCAGAAGTCAAGAAATTCGGGCAAGACCTCTTCCATGGGCGGGGCATTTTTAAGCTGTTGGGGCGTGATCCGGTGTACCAGCGTTGCCTCGTTGGGGCTGATATCCCGGGGCTTGACATAACAGTGGAAGGTCTGGCTCAGTTCGATCTGCAGATTGATTATTTTGACCGCGCCAATGGAGATGATCTCGTCCCGCCGCCGGTTCAGGCCGGTCAGTTCGGTGTCAAAGACCACAAAGGTGTAATCGGCCAGGTCACGGCCCTGGTCAAAATCCCGGAACAGTTCCCGGTTGCGGACCAGGGCCGGATGCGGCCGGCGCAGACCGGGCAGATAATCACGCCATCCCATGATCATTACCCGAGGCTGAAAATCGAGCGCAGGACGCCATGCAGCCTTTCCACGACCTCAAAGGACTCTTTGAGCATCTTTTTTTCCAGATCGGTCAACTGACCGGGATCAATATAGTTATCGGGCAGAATCCCTTCCTCGATCTGGGCGAGCTGATGGATGATCCGCAGCTGCATCTGCATCTCGTAGGCCTCGCGAGCGCTTATCCAGAGATCTTCCGCAATGTGGCCCTCCTCGGCCAGCACCTGCAGACGGGCCAGGGTGTTGGTTTCCCTGACCCCGTCTTTCAGGGCCATAACCCGGGCAAAGTTGACAAAGGGGGTCAGCCCCTTTGTTTTCAGATCAAGCTTGTTCTTGTGCTCACCGTCCTTTTCCACGATAAAGCTCTTGAAAAATGAAAGTGGCGCCCGTACCGTCATACACTCCCGGGCCAGATGAAGCAGGTAGATTTCCTGACGCCGGGTCTGTTCACCGAGAAACTTGCGCAGCTCTTGGGCAAGGGCTGTTTTTCCAAATCCGGGACGGAAGTCAAAAAAGATGGTCACGTGGAGCAGCTCTTCCGGATCCGGCGTGGAAATCCAGCGGGCAAAGTACTCTTTCCATGTCGAGACGGGCTGGCACCACTTGGGATTGCGGGCCATGATTTCACCGGGACAGAGCGGATAGCCGCAGTTGACCAGGTGATCAATGGCCTTTTCGGCAAAGACGTAAAAATATTCTCTGGCCACCTCGGCCTCGGCATCATCGGCAGGGTCCGCATAGATGATGGCGTTATCCTGATCGGTCTTGAATGTCTGTTCCCGACGGCCCTCGCTGCCCATGAGCAGCCAGCAGTAGGGTACCGGCGGCGGCCCGAGTTCGTCTTCCAGCAGGGAGAGCATCCTTTCCAGGATCTGATCGTTCAACAGAGAAATCATCCGGGCGATATCACCGGCCTTGGCCCCTTCTTTGATCAGGTTGCGGATGATATCGGGGATCTTCTGTGACAGGGGGTACAGGCCCTGAATCTGACGCTGCTTGCTGATCTCCTTGAAAAGTGAATAGGGAGAGGTGCCCTGGAGGAGCATGATATCGTGCGAGGTAACCACGCCGATGATCTTGCCCTTTCGTTCCACGGCCAGGTGATGAATGCCGGTGGACATCATTTTCAAAAGCACGTCAAAACAGATCGCCTTGGAAAGTACGGTTGCCACCGGCGAGGTCATGATGGTGGCAACCGGCTCCTGGTAGTCGCGGCCGGCGGCGATCACCTTGTTGCGCAGATCGCGGTCGGTAATGATGCCGACAATAGCCTCGTCATCATCCGGTTCATGGATAAGCAGAGAACCGATCCGGTACGTGGCCATGGCCTGGGCCGCCTCCTGGATGGTTGCCGTGGTCGGCACCTTGCGAGGCGTATTCTTGATGATATCGCCCACCTTCATGGTGAAAAGATAGAGTTCCTCATCGCCGCGCCTGCCCATGCGGTGCCGACGCAGTTCGGTATAGGCGGTGTTGACGATTTTTTCGGAAAAACTTTTCAGGTAATACTGGGCAAAACCGGGCTGGTTCTGGATAAGGTCGAGAAAGACCTCCCGGGGCAGGAGAAAACAGAAGGTATCCTCCACCATCTCGATATCCAGATTTGCCATGGTGCCGTGAATAATGGGCAGGGCGCCGATGGTGGCCCCCTCGCCCCGGTAGTCCTTGAGGGTGACCTCGCCCTCGTCATCGGTCAGAAAGGATTTCGCCCCGCCCCGTTGAATGAAATAGAGATATTCAGGTTCGGTCTCACCAGCGGTGAGCAGGCGGGTACCCTTTGGGAAAAAATCCACCCGGATATGCCGGGCCACATCAAGAAGTGTCTCCTTGTCCAGGCTGTCAAAGGGCATAACCCCGGAGAGAAAATCAACCACCACCTCTGGTGCAACAGAATGAGTATCAGCAGCCATTATATTTTTTCAGCTCTGTATCTGTAAAGTAAAACAGGCAGGGCAACAAGGCCCTGCCTGCATAAACGCCCCATCAGGGCATGGTTTTTACTCTGCCGTTGTCAGCCAAGTTGCTTTTTCCCTTCAACGAGATGATCAACCACGGAAGGATCGGCCAGGGTCGAGGTATCTCCGAAGTTCTCAAAATCATCGGCCGCGATCTTGCGCAGGATGCGGCGCATGATCTTACCGGAGCGGGTCTTGGGCAGGCCGGGCGCCCACATGATCACCTCGGGCGTGGCAATGGGACCGATCTCGGCCCGGACATGCTTGCGCAGATCCGCGATCAGCTCATCGCTGCCCTCGACATTGGCCATGAGCGTCACATAGGCAAAGATGGACTGACCCTTGACCGGATGCGGCATGCCGACCACGGCTGCCTCGGCCACGGCCTCATGGGAAACCAGGGCGGATTCGATCTCGGCGGTGCCGAGGCGGTGACCGGAGACGTTGATAACGTCGTCCAGGCGGCCCATGATCCAGAAACAACCGTCCTCATCCCTGCGGGCGCCGTCCTCTGGATCATAGATATTATCATAGCGGCTGAAATAGGTCTTTTTGAACCGCTCGGGATCGCCGAACACGCCACGCAGCATGCCGGGCCAGGGCTTGCGGATAACAAGGTGACCGCCCTCGTTGACACCGGCCTCGTTACCCTCTTCATCATAGATGGCCGCATCCACGCCGGGCAGCGGCAGGGTGGCTGAACCGGGTTTAAGCGGCGTGGCATAGGGCAGCGGTGAAATCAGGATGCCGCCGGTCTCGGTCTGCCACCAGGTATCGACAATGGGCAGCTTTTCCCTGCCGATATTGACGTAATACCACATCCAGGCCTCGGGATTGATAGGCTCGCCCACCGAGCCGAGGATGCGGAGGCTGGAGAGATCCCAGCGTTTAGTCGGCTCCTCGCCCTCGCGCATGAGCGCCCGGATAACCGTGGGCGCGGTATAGAAAATATTGACCCGGAACTTCTCGACGATCTTCCAGAAACGGTCCGGTCCCGGATAGGAGGGTACACCCTCGAACATCAGCGAGGTGGCACCCAGACCGAGCGGACCATAGAGAATATAGGAATGGCCGGTGATCCAGCCGATATCAGCCGTGCACCAGTAGACATCTTCGTCTTTCAAGTCAAAGACATACTGGCTGGTGTGCATGGTATAGAGCAGATAGCCGGCCGTGGTGTGGACAACGCCCTTGGGCTTGCCCGTGGAGCCGGAGGTGTAAAGGATAAAGAGGGTATCCTCGGCTTCCATGGTCTCGGGCTCACACTCGGATGCGATATCATCGGCCGCAACATCTTCATGCCACCAGGAATCACGCCCTTCCTGCATGTTGACCTCGTTACCGGCCCGCTGCACAACAATGCAGGACTCGATCGTGTCACAGCCATCAAGGGCGGTATCGGCATTGGGCTTGAGCGGTATGGTCTTGCCGGCCCGGAGGACTGCGTCAGCGGTGACCAGTACCTTGGCCTCGCAGTCCTGGATACGGCTCTGCAGGGCCACGGCCGAGAACCCGGCAAAGACAACCGAATGGATGGCACCGATCCGGGCGCAGGCAAGAAGCGAGATGGCCAGTTCCGGCACCATGGGCAGGTAAATGGAGACCCGGTCTCCCTTTTTGACGCCCTTTTTCTTGAGCACATTGGCAAAACGGCAGACCTCGGTATAGAGCATCTGATAGGTATAGACCTTGACATCTTCCTCGGGCTCGCCCTGCCAGATCAGGGCTGCCTTGTTGCGGCGGCCGTCGGTCAGATGACGATCAAGACAGTTGTAGGAGATGTTGAGCTGGCCGCCCTGGAACCATTTGATTTCCGGCTTGGTAAAATCCCACTCAAGCACCTTGTCCCACTTCTTGTCCCAGCTGACCAGTTCTTCGGCGCGCTCCGCCCAGTATCCCTCCGGATCCTCCATGGAACGTTTGTACATGGCCTTATATTCATCCATGGACTTGACCCAGGCCTGATCGCGACCCTCCGCCGGCGGCTCAAAGGTCTTTCCCTCGCTGAGCAAACTGGTAATTTTATCTTCGTTTCCAGCCATGATAGACACTCCTCTTTCCTGGTTTAGCGTAAAAGTAATCACACGACACCATCAAAAACACAACTATCCAGCAGCCGTGGCAAACGGCTCCGGAGAAAACATGCCCGCCGGCAACTTCCGGACCGGGCAGCCATCTGGCATCGATTTCACATTGGTTACGGTGCTTTTTCTCGTAATAGTATATTCCATACTTGTCAAGTTTTTACTCCGGCCCTGTCAGGAAACACCGACAGAACAGCTCCTGACCAAAAGGACCGTTGCCAAGCAGGAGCGAATGGACTACATAAGGCCAGGTTTACGTACTTTTGCCCCTCCACCTTTTTTCAATACCACCATGAAACAGAAAAACCGCCTGGAACTACGTATCCGCGGCGAGCTTGCCGCCGGCCGGAATAAACAGACCATTTTCCGCAGCCTGAGTAAAGACCATGACCGCGCTGAGGTGCTCTACCACCTCAACAACCTGCCGGATAAAAAAAGCCTGCGCAGGTATTTCTGGCCCGGCCGCCTGCTCTGCCTGCTTCTACTGGTAATCACGGTCAAAAAGCTCTATGACATGGCTCTGGTTCAGCTTGCCGCCGCGGCCGTCCATCAGTTTTCGCCGCTCCTGTTCCTGGATCTCATTGTTCCGGCCATCAACTTTTATATCCTGACCAAATTATGGCGTTTTGAGCGGCAGGGCTATCTCTTCATGGCCATCCTCGGCGTCCTTGCCCTGGTGCGGCCGGAGAACAGGGTTCAACCCGATCTCTGGATCTATCTGGCCATCATCGCCCTGTCCCTGTTTCTCTTTAGAAAACTCTTTCCCAAACAGACCCGCCTGAGGCCGACTGAGTGACGCTTCAAAAAAAAATGTGATTACCACCAAGGCCCAGCAGCCGTCATCTATCTTCAGCAGCATTGTGTTGGTTGGGCATTGCCCAACATACCAGAGGACAGAAGCCGGGGGACAGCAACTTTCCCTTTGTCATTCCCGCGAAGGCGGGAATCCAGGAATTGTTTCCCTTGCGGTTCGGCTGGCAGGGACCTTTGATAATGGTCGTATCCGGGCCGCGCCACCGCGGATTTTCCTTGGCTATCAATTTCCAGGCCCTCCACGATTAGAGGGAGAGGGCTCGTTTCCTGGCCATGATACAGAAACACATTGTTTCGAACAGGTTATTTTTCCACAATTTTTATGAGACCCTGTTGTACGTTCAGCCATATCCCTCTTGTCCCTCCTTTTGGGTAGATCCAATGGATTCCTGCCTTCGCAGGAATGACAAAAATGTTGGCACCACTTTACCTTCAGACCTCTGTCTCCTGTTTTCTGAGGGTTGGTGGTAATCACCAAAAAAAACTTGACCAAAAGTGCGACCGCTGCTATTTAAGTAAAAACTTTATTCCTAAAATACTGCCCCATGCCTGACCGGAACAGAACAATACCAGATCCACATGTAGAGGACCTGGCCCGGCTGCTCAAGTCCATGTCCCATCCCATCCGTCTGAAAATCCTCTGCCTGCTCCAGGACAGGGAGATGACCGTCGGTGAGATACGGGAAGAGGTCGCGACCAGCGGCGCCAACATCACCCAGCACCTCAATATCCTCCGTCACCAGGGGATCATTGAGTTTCGCCGTGATGCAAACTTCATCTACAACCGGATCAGTGACGAACGGATCATCACCCTGATGCAGGCCATGGACCGGATTTTCTGCGCCAGGGAAAAACGCCGGACAAACGACTGAAACAACCCTCTGTAACGACCATGAAAATAGACCAGCCCCTGATCAATTTCGCCATCAACAAGCCCAAACTGGTCACCACTCTGATGGTGGCCATGACCCTGCTCCTCGGTCTTCTGATCATCCGGGTCCACGTGGACACCGACCCGGAAAACATGCTTTCGGAAAAGGAGATGGTCCGCATCTTCCACGACCGGACCAAAAAGGAGTTCAACCTCCATGACGTGGTGGTGCTGGGCGTGGTCAACAGCAAAAACAAAGACGGCGTCTTCAACCCGGCCACCCTGAAAAAGATCTATGAGCTCAGCCAGTACGCCGCCACCCTGGCCGACAGCAAACACCCCGAGCGCAAGGTGATCGGCCGCGACCGGATCACGCCGGACAACGTGGATATCATCGAGCAGGCCGGCCTGGGCCAGGTCCGTTTCCAGTGGCTCATGGATCGCCCGCCCACGACCAGGAAGGAGGCGCTGCATATCCGCGACAAGGCCCTGGACAACCCGCTTCTCAAGGGCACCCTGGTCTCGGAGGACGGCAAGGCCCTGGCCCTGTACCTGCCCATCTCGCAGAAGGACTTTGCCAACCAGCTGAGCAAGAAATTAAAAGACAAAATCAGGGAACTGGGTACCGGCGACGACCGTTTCTACATCACCGGCCTGCCCGTGGCCGAGGATACCTTTGGCAAGGAGATGTTCATCCAGATGGCCATTTGCGCGCCGCTCGCCATGCTGATGATCTTTCTGCTCATGCTGATCTTCTTCAGAAAGATCCAGCTTATCATCTCGCCGATGATCATCGCCCTCTGTACCGTGATCTCCACCATGGGCCTGCTTATCGGCACGGGCAACACCCTGCACATCATGAGTTCCATGATCCCGATCTTCATCATGCCGATCGCGGTGGTGGACTCCATTCATATCCTGTCGGAATTCTTTGACGAGTACCAGAAAACCAGGGACCGGCGGGCCACGATCCAGGCGGTCATGCAGCACCTGTTCACGCCCATGCTCTTTACCTCGCTCACCTCGGCGGCAGGCTTTGCCTCTCTTTCCTTTACCCCGATTCCGCCGGTGCAGGCATTCGGCATCTTTGTCGCCATCGGCATCATGCTGGCCTGGCTGCTGACCATTCTCTTTATCCCGGCCTATGTGATGCTGATGCGGGAGAAGACTCTGGATAACTTCGGCGCGGCCGAAGACATCGACCCGGCCACGGACCGCTCGCTCATCAACCGGCACCTGCGCTGGATCGGCCGCACCTCGGTGGGCCATCCCTGGCTGGTGATCGGGTTCAACATCGTGGTCATGGTGATCGGGGTGATCGGCATCCTGATGATCCAGGTCAATGACAACCCGGTCAAGTGGTTCCACAAGTCGCACGAGATCCGGATCGCGGACAAGGTGCTGAACAGACATTTCGGCGGCACCTACGAGGCCTACCTGGTCCTGTCCGGCACCGGCGAGACCATGAGCCCTGCTGATGCGGCCCAGTGGCTGAGCGCAACGCTCAAGAAATCCCTGAAGGGTTCTCCCGTGGTTCTGGAAGAGGCCCTGGCCGAGATCTCAGAGGCCGTGGCTGAGAACACCAGCGTGGATACCATGGCCAGAAAACTGAGCCTTTCCTGGCAGGGCGAGATCGACCGGCTGCCCCTCGAAGATGACCGCGGTTACGAGGCCTGGTCCCAGGCCCTGGACAGCCTGGAGCGGCTGCGCAACGAAAAGCAGATCTTCAAGCGGCCCGACCTGCTCAACTATATTGTCGGCCTGCAGCAGTTTCTCGATTCCCGGGGCGACGTGGGCAAGAGTAATTCGGTCGCCGACGTAGTCCGGAAGGTGCACCAGGAACTCTTTGAAGGCGATCCCGGCCACTTCTCCATCCCGGCCACGGCCAACGGCGTGGCCCAGACCCTGATCTCCTACCAGAACTCGCACAAGCCAGACGATCTCTGGCACCTGGTCACCCCGGACTACACCCGGGCCAATATCTGGCTGCAGCTGCGAAGCGGTGATAACAAGGATATGGAACGGGTCATCGAGGACATGAAAGGTTTTCTGGCCGACAACCCGCCGCCGGTGGGGCTGAAGGCCGAATGGGCCGGCCTGACCTATATCAACGTGGCCTGGCAGAACAAGATGGTCACCGGCATGCTCAAGTCCTTCCTGTCCAGTTTCGTGGTGGTCTTCATCATGATGGCCATCCTGTTCCGCTCGTTTCTCTGGGGCATGCTGGCCATGATCCCGCTTACCTTCACCATCACCATCATCTACGGGGTCATCGGCCTGATCGGCAAGGACTATGACATGCCGGTGGCCGTGCTCTCCTCGCTGACCCTGGGGCTGGCCGTGGACTTTGCCATCCACTTCCTGCAGCGCTCGCGGGCCACCATGGCCGCCATCGGCGACTGGACCAAAACCGCCCGCGAGATGTTCGAGGAACCGGCCCGGGCCATTGCCCGCAACACCATCGTCATCTCGCTGGGCTTTACGCCGCTCCTGTTCGCGCCGCTTATTCCCTACCAGACCGTGGGTGTCTTTCTGGCCTCGATCATGCTCTACTCGGGCCTGGCCACCCTCTGGGTCCTGCCGGCCCTGCTGACCCTCCTGCAGAAACCGCTGTTCGGCTCGGTGAGCAGCATCCCGGCCGCCGAGGACGAAACACCGGCCCAACAGGACGAAAACCAAAAACAAGACAACAAAGAGAAAGCAACATCATGAAATTTCCTGCCTGCTCTATCGCGCTGTTCGCCATCGCCCTCACCCTGGCCGTCCGGCCGGCCATCGCCGCGGAACCGACCGTGAATGGAATAGTGAACCGGGCCAACCTGGCCGCCTATTACGGCGGCGAGGACGGCCGCTCCCGGGTCACCATGACCATCACCGACTCCCAGGACCGCAAACGGATACGGCAGTTTGTCATTCTGCGCAGGGACAAGGAGGACGGCGGTGAACAGTTTTTCTACGTCTACTTCAAAAAACCAAGCGACGTGCGCAAGATGGTCTTCATGGTCCACAAACACCTGGACCGGGATGACGACCGCTGGCTCTACCTGCCCGCCCTTGATCTGGTCAAGCGGATCGCGGCCGCGGACAAGCGGACCTCCTTTGTCGGCTCCAACTTCCTGTACGAGGACGTATCCGGCCGCGGTATCGACGAGGATGTCCATGAGCTGACCGGCAGCGACGACCAGTTTTATGTTGTTAAAAACACGCCCAGGGATCCCGGCTCGGTGGAATTTGCCTCCTACACGGTCTGGATCGACAAAAAGACCTTTCTGCCCATGAAAACTGAATACCTGGACGCAAAAGGCCACATCTACCGCCGGGTCGAGGCCCTGGAAACGAAAAATATCCAGGGTATCCCCACCGTGACCAGGTCAAGGGCAGCGGATCTCGATGCGGGCAGCGCCACCGTGGCGGATTTTCAGGCCGTACGTTACAACATTGGCCTGAGTGAAAAAATCTTCACCGAGCGGTACCTGCGGAAACCACCCCGGGAGGTACGGCGATAAACCATGCGCTGGCTCCATGTATGCATTGCCGGCATGATTCTGCCGGCAATGCTTGCAATGCAGGCCGCCGGCAGTCCCCTTGCCGACCGCCTCTATGACGCAACCGGAATCGAGCTGGCAGGTTTTTATGACCTGCGTGCCGGTACGCGCCTGCAAAACGACCCGACAGAGAAACAGCTCTCCCTTGCCGAGGGACGAATGCGCCTGGAGCTGGACCGGGAATGGGACGCGGCCATCCTCGCCTTCAAGGGGGATCTGCTTGCAGACGCGATAACCGACTCTGTTGACCTGGAAATTCGGGAACTGACCCTGACCGGCTCACCGTTTGACTTTGCCGATCTCAAGGCTGGCCGGGCCACCTTTACCTGGGGCACGGGCGACCTTATTTTCATCAACGATACCTTTGCCAAGGACTGGCAGTCCTTTTTTATCGGCCGGAATGACGAGTACCTCAAGCGGCCGGAAAACGGCATCAAGGTGAGCCTGTTCTCAGACCTTGCCAGCCTGGATATCATCTACATGCCACTTTTCGAGGGCTCGCGGTTTATCAGCGGCCACCGGCTCTCCTATTACAATCCAGGCATGGACGCTCCTGCCGGACGCGACCGGCAGGTCATAAGCGATCGTCCCGACAGATGGTTCCGGGACGATGCCCTGCACCTGCGCCTCTCCCGTACCCTGGGCGCGCTTGAACTGGCGCTCTACGGCTACACCGGATTCTGGCAGGAACCCGAGGGCTTTGATCTGCGTGCCGGCCAGGCCTTTTTCCCCCGCCTCAACGTCTATGGCGGCTCGGCACGGACCGCGCTTCTTGGCGGAATCGCCAATCTGGAGATGGGGTATTACGACTCCCGTGACAATGGTGATTCCGCAAATCCCTTTGTCAGGCCCAGCGAGTGGCGTTTTCTGGCCGGATACGAGCATGAGCTGGCCCATGAACTGACCGGGTCGATCCAGTATTATCTTGAATCAATTCACCATTATGACCGCTATGCGCAGACCCTGCCCGAGGGGACGGCCAGGCGGAATCACAATACATCCACCCTGACCCTGCGCCTGACCCGATTGGCCCTGGAGCAGAACCTGGTTCTGTCGCTTTTTCTCTACTACTCGCCAAGCCGGGATGACGGGTATGCCCGGCCCAAGCTCAGCTACAAACTCACCGATCAGTGGCTGGTCGACGGCGGTTTCAACCTGTTCTGGGGGCGCAATCTGTCCAGCTTCTGGGGACAGTTTGAAAACAACACCAATATATTTTGCGGCATTCGCTACACTTTTTAACGTAACCACAATCAAACACAAGGAGATACATCATGGTAGTCAATGACTGGATTCACACCCTGGCCGGCTTTTTTATCATGCTCAGCATGGCACTGGGCGTGGATTGCGGCCACAATCCTTTTTTTGTCCATAAGTACTTTCTCTTCTTCACTTTTTTTGTCGGAGCCAACCTCTTTCAGTTCGGCTTCACCAGGTTCTGCCCCCTGGGCCTGATCCTCAAAAAACTGGGCGTACCGGAGAGCAGGTAGCCGCTTCCCTCCATACATCTATTGCGCAGGGTTCAGCCCTGCCCATCCCTCTTCACACCGGATTCGGCCCTGACCGAAGCCGGTTTTTTTATTCCCAAACCATACTGATCTCCTGAATTTTCCAGGTTTTTTATATGAAAGCCCGGTCATGTCCGTTATTGAGGACACCGGCTTTCACCCCTTGTTGTCCCGGTGTGCCGGGATGGTGGTTTTATGAAAGCCCGGTCATGTCCGTTAGTGAGGGCACCGGCTTTCATCCCTTCGTTGTCCCGGTGTGTCTGAATGGTGGTTATATGCCAACAGGAAACATTCCCACCTCCTGGCACCCTTTGTGCAAGATCCTTTATCAAAATACGCCAGGAGGTGGCCATCATGTGGTAGCCAACGTAAAAATCCCAAACTGTTTTAGCGACAGGTACGCCTGTCCCAAATCCCGATAATGGCAAACCGTTTGAAAAGACGGGACGCAAAGCCACCGGCCTACGTTTCAATACTTGAAATAGGGTAGCGGGGCTACCGAAGGAGCATCAGCAATGAAACCCAATACCTCTATTTTCTTTCTCTTTTTTTCTCTTTTTTTCCTTCTCTGCGGCGGGGTCGAAGCCGCAGAGCTCACCTTTAGCTGGCTGCCCAACAGCGAAAGCAGCCTGGCCGGTTACAAAATCCATTACGGCACCACATCACGTAATTACACAAGCGTAATTGACATCGAAAATCCGGACCCGGTCAACGGACGGATCCAGGCCACGGTTGATGGCCTGGAAGAGGGAACCACCTATTACTTTGCCGCCACCGCCTATGATGAAAATGGCGTGGAAAGTGACTATTCGACGGAAATAAGCCATACCGTCGACGATCCGGCCATTACCCCTGAACCTGAAGGAACAGCGAACTTTTCCTGGCTGCCGAACAATGAAGAGAGCCTGGCCGGTTACAAAATCCATTACGGCACCGCTTCGCGCACCTACACAGAAATCATTGATATCGGCAACCCCGATCCGGTTGATGGACGTATCCATGGCTCAGTAAGCGATCTCACAGAGGGCACCACCTATTACTTTGCCGCCACCGCCTATGACCAGGATGGAACCGAGAGCGATTATTCCGCCGAAATCGTCTATACCGTACCCGGTGAAGAACCAGCCCCCATCCCAACAGCCAGCGATGTGGCAGTCAGTGGTGATGAAGATGGCGTGATTACCGGCTCGTTCTCTGTTACCAACGAAAGTGGCCTGGCCTTGCAGTACGCCGTAACCGATTCGCCCGACCACGGCACCCTTTCCGTGCAGGACGCAACCGGTCAGTTTACCTATCATCCGGCGCCGGATTATGCCGGAACAGATCTTTTTCAATACACGGCCGCCAACGAAAACGGCACCTCCAACACCGCCACGGTGACCATTACCGTCCAGGCAGTCAACGACGCACCCGCGGCCAGCGCCACCAGCGTGACCACGGATGAAGACACTCCGCTCAGCGGTCAACTCAGCGCAACCGATCCGGAAGGCGACAGCCTCCAGTTCATTCTCGTGGGCCAACCCGGTCATGGCACGCTCACACTTGGCCAGGACGGAGCCTTTACCTATACTCCGGCACACGACTATAATGGTCCGGACAGCTTTACCTTCAAGGTCAATGACGGCAGTATCGATTCCGAAACAGCGGCTGTCTCGATAACCGTCCAGGGCATCAATGATCTGCCCGTGGCCCAGGATGGCTCCTTTACCGTTCAGGAAGACGGTGTACTCAACGACCACCTGAGCGCAACCGATAGTGATAACGATACCCTGACCTATCAGATCTCTACCCAGGCAGGGCATGGCACGGTCACCATCGGCAATGACGGCTCTTTTTCCTACACACCGGCACACGACTATAATGGTCCGGATCAGTTCACGTTCCTGGCCAAAGACGGCCAGGGCAGCAGTTCGCCGGCCACGGTGTCCATTTCGGTTAAGGCCGTCAATGATCCTCCCACGGCCGGAAGCAGCAGCTTTACGACCAGCGAGGACACGGCCCTGCAGGGACAGGTAACGGCCAGTGATCCCGACGGTGACAGCCTCACCTGCACGGTCCTCACCGCGCCCCGCAATGGTACTGTCAACCTGGGCGGCAACGGCACATTCACCTACCAGCCCAAACAGGACAGTAACGGCTCGGATTCCTTTGTCTTCCAGGTTCGGGATCCGGCCGGAGCAACGGCCTCGGCAACGGTGAACATGACCATCACCCCGGTCAATGATACCCCGGCAGCCAGCGGGCAGGATATCGTCCTTGAGAAGAGAGACGAACCATATAGCGGCCAGTTGACAGGAAATGATCCCGATGGCGACGCCATCACCTTTGCGCTGGCCGCATCTCCGCAAAAGGGCAGCCTTACCCTGAACACCGATGGCACCTTTACCTACACCCCGCAAGAGGATGCGGAGGGCACGGATTCGTTTACCTTTACAGTCAGCGATGGTTCGTTGCAGTCCGCACCGGCCACCGTCAATATAGAGCTGCCCGAGGCAGATGCTGACTTCCGCTTTGAAGTCAGTGAAATCGAGGTTGGTTCCGACTGGCAGTCAATTGCCTTTGCCGAGCCGTTCACCAATCCCGTGGTCCTGGCCCGGGTGACCTCGATCAATGACCCGGAACCGGGCGTGATCAGGATGCGCAACGTGACCAGCACCGGCCTGGAAATCCGTTTCCAGGAATGGGACAGCGAGGATGGCAGCCATGCCCCGGAAACAGTGACCCTGATGGTCGTGGAACAGGGCTCGTTCAAGCTGGAAGACGGCACTGGCCTTGAAGCGGCCTGTCTGCCGGTCAGCGGCGCATCGGAATTTATCCCGGTCACATTCCAGACCGGCCTGGCAAAAACCCCGGTACTTCTTACCGCCGTGGAAACCGCCAATGAGGAAGATACGGTAACCACCCGGGTCCGCAGGGTGAGTTCATCGGGTTTTGAGCTGCGCATGCAGGAACAGGAGGCCAACCCGGCCGAACACGGCGAGGAACAGGTCTGCTACCTGGCCTGGGAACCCTCCGCCGGAATCCTTGGTTCCATGCGTTATGAAGCAGCCCTGACCGACGACAGCATCACCCACCTGTCCGCCAGGGTGGAGTACGACTCCGCCTTTGCCGAAAACCCGCTGGTCCTGGCCGCCATGCAGAGCTTTGATGGTGGCGATACGGCCAGACTCAGAAGTGATGCCAGCTCGGTCACGGCCCTGCATATCCATGTGGCCGAGGAACAGTCCCACGACGCCGAAACCGTCCACACCACGGAACAGGCCGGTTACCTGGCCTTTTCTCCCTATGATCCGGATGCAGATCCCGACAACGACGGACTCAGCACCGGCGAGGAAGAGCAGACCTACCACACCCACCCCGGCCTGGCCGACACGGATCAGGACGGACTCAACGATGGCGACGAACTTTCCTACTGGCAGGAGCGTGGCATTGCCTGGGATGGTGATCTTGACAATGACGGTCTGATCAATATCCTTGACCGGGACGCCGATGGTGACGGCACCGGTGATAATGCGGAAATCACGGCTGGTTTTGATCCGGCCGATCCCGACTCCAGGCCCGGCCTCCCCATCATGGAAGGCGGCATGGTCGAGGTCGACAGTGACTGGGTCCATATCGACTTTGAGACCTCCTTCACCAATCCGGTTCTCATCGCCCGACAGGCAACGAAAAACGACGACGATCCCTGCGTGGTCCGGGTCCGCAACCTGACCGGCACAGGATTTGACCTGCGCATTCAGGAATATGACTACCTCGACGGCAGCCATGTGACAGAGCAGGTTCATTACCTGGTCATGGAGCAGGGGCACTACTCGCTGAGCGATGGCACCCAGATCGAGGCCGGCCGTATCCAGACCTCGGCGACCGGCTCGTTTGTTCCCCATTCCTTCAGCGAGGCGTTCAGCGACACACCGGTGGTTATCACCGGCGTGACCACCACCAACGAGGAAGAGGCGGTGACCACCAGGCTGCGCAATATAGCCGGCACCGGCTTTGAGCTGACCATGCAGGAACAGGAGGTGAACAGCCAGGTGCATGCGGCTGAAACCGTGGCCTATATCGCCATGAGCGTTGCCAGCGGCAGCGAGGCCAACATGCGTTACGAGGCCCTGCGCAGCGACGATACCCTGACCCATGCCGTAACCAGCCTGCCCCGCCAGCAGGATTTCTCCCAGGTTCCGCTGACCTTCTGCGCCATGCAGAGCTCCGACGGCATGGACACCTCCCGTCTCAGGGTCGTGGACATGTCCACGGATGCTGTTTCCCTGACCGTTCAGGAGGAACAGTCCAGGGATAGCGAAACCTGGCACACCACTGAGCGGGCTGGCTGCATAGCCCTGGAAACCTTTTAAAAACTCCTCGGTTCACCATGCTCCATACAACCCGGAAGCCGCTCGGCTTCCGGGTTTTTCTTTGACAGTTGCCCCCAAACCCGGTAAGCAAATAGGGGTAACGATGGCTGATGCATACACCTCGACCCATGTTACCCGGCCAGGGGAGACGCTTCCAACGGACCGTTTCCCGAATTTGGGCCGCCTCGCGCCTGCCCGTATCTCCAAGCCCCTGTACCTGCCAATGGCTCACAGTTTCCCCGCAGAGCGGGAGCAGTTCACCAGCAAATTCTATCCGCCGAGAATCGACGCCGGTACAACCCTGTTCCGTCCCCTCCTGGTTGAAGAAATCCTCGGCGATGCGGCCAGCTCCTGCAAGGCGATTGTCATCGAGGCCCAGGCCGGGCAGGGAAAGTCAACCCTGGCCATTCAGTTTCTCCATCATTTCGGGCTCCGTTTCTGCTGGCATCAGGTCGGTCCGGAAGATGGGGACCCCGCCCTGCTCCTCTCCAGCCTGCTCGACAATCTCAGCCGCCGCCTGCCCGGCTTTACCTCATACCGGCTGGCAGAAATCCTGCGCCAGGAGGAGCTGGATTCCATAGACATCGTCCACTGCGCCAACATTCTGCTCACCGA
>Ga0256913_10000340_pt1 | contig 23975 bp, 14 predicted proteins | sample Axial_MatmetaG_FD_185970 | JGI IMG/M metagenome (GOLD analysis project Ga0256913, IMG submission 185970) | Deep-sea worm associated microbial mat communities from Axial Seamount, Juan de Fuca Ridge, Pacific Ocean - Axial_Mat | ecosystem: Environmental > Aquatic > Marine > Oceanic > Microbial... | reverse complement strand
GTCAAGTTTCAGTTATCACTAATAGTCAGGGAATTGCTGATATTTCAGGCATTATTGAATCGAAAGTATTTGAAATTCGGTTGAATTTGTTTAACAAAAGATATAATTGGTATCCTAGGTTTTGAGATCATAATCAGGCTAAAAATATTTCAAGAATTTGGCTCAGTTATTGCATGAAAACAAAATATTATTTTTTACTTTCGCAAATATATAATTGGCATTCTTGCAATGAAAACACAACTACTTTTAACCTTATTATTTTTTACTCTTCTCGGTAATATATTGGCTCAACAGCTCACTATTATTGATCAACAAACAAAAGCACCATTAGGGCTTGTAAGTATCATATCAAAGGATAGTCAAGTTTCAGTTATCACTAATAGTCAGGGAATTGCTGATGTTTCAGGCATTATTGAATCGAAAGTATTTGAAATTCGGTTGATTGGCTATGAGAACAGATTCATGAGTCTGGAGCAGATAAAGGCAGCAGGTTTTATCATCCGTCTTAAACCAATGGATTATTTACTGAATCAGGTGGTGGTTTCTGCACAGCGGTGGTCTTCAGAGAAGGCCCTCTCTCCTACTAAAGTGATATCAATTCAGCGTTCGCAGGCAGAGATGCAAAACCCACAAACGGCTGCGGACTTATTGAATATCTCCGGCGAAGTATTTATTCAGAAGAGTCAGATGGGTGGTGGAAGCCCTATGATTAGGGGTTTTTCTGCCAACAGGCTATTAATTTCTGTTGATGGTGTGCGAATGAACACAGCCATATTTAGAGGAGGAAATCTTCAGAATGTCATCTCTATCGACCCGTTTAGCTTAAGCAATACAGAAGTATACTTCGGTCCCGGTTCCGTTATCTATGGTAGTGATGCCATTGGTGGGGTGATGAGTTTTTTTACCATCCTACCCGAGTTTGCCGATTCTACAAAAATGAATGTTAAGGGTAATCTTGATATTCGATATTCATCTGCCAATAGAGAAAAGACCGGGCATTTTGATGTTAATATTGGATGGAAGAAATTTGCTATGACTACGAGTTTGTCTTATTTCACTTTTGATGATATGATGATGGGAAAATATGGCCCTGATGATTATTTGAGAACTTTCTATGTGAGACGCCAAGATAGCATGGATATAGTGGTAGACAATCCGAATACAAGACTCCAAAACCCCACATCCTATAAGCAAACGAATTTTTTGCAAAAATTTAAATATCAAGCTAATAACTATCTTGATATTTATTATACTTTTAATTACTCACAAAGCTCTGATGTTCCTCGCTATGATCGCTTGATTAGAACGAAAGATGGCCTACCTCGCTATGCTGAATGGCATTATGGTCCTCAAAAATGGATGATGAATTTGGTAAATTTGGATTATCATAAATCGAGTTTTTTATCTGATCAGTGGAGTATCAAGGCTGCTTATCAACATTTTGAAGAAAGTAGAATCAATCGGAAATTTAATAGTGACATCAGAAATATTGGCGTGGAAAAAGTTGATGCTTATTCTATTAATGCAGACTTTAAGAAGAATATTAGAGACAATGATATGCTGTATTATGGAATGGAATGGGTTTATAACTCGGTGAATAGCCATGGGAGTATTGAAAATATTCAAGACTACACAATTGCCGATGGTCCGGCACGATATCCAAAATCTTATGCCGCCTATATTAATTATAGTCTGCATATGAGTGAAGATTTATTGATAGTTGGAGGTGCACGCTATAATTGGAATATTTTAAATGCCAATTTTAATGATAATTTTTACTCTCTCCCCTATGCTAATTCAAGTATTAGTAATGGAGCCTTGGTTGGCAATTTAGGCTTAAATTACCATCCCGGAAACAATTGGGTCATCACTACAAATTTGAGTACCGGTTTCCGTTCACCAAACGTTGATGATATGGCTAAGGTTTTCGATTCTGAACCCGGTTCCGTTGTTGTTCCAAATCCTGATATAAAGGCAGAATATATATATAACGCCGAATTGGGGCTTAGTAAAGGATTAGGGCAAAATGTCAGTGTGGAAGCACATGTTTTTTATTCCATCTTAGATCATGCTATGGTTAGACGCGATTTTCAACTCAATGGACAAGATAGTATGATGTACCAAGGGGAAATGAGTAAGATACAAGCCATACAAAATGCTGCTTATGCTAGAGTTTGGGGCCTTTCGATGGGATTAGAGGCTCGATTGATGAAAGGCCTACAGCTTAGCTCTCGTTTGAATTATCAAAAAGGAGAAGATGAAATGGATGACGGGAGCATTAGCCCTGCTCGCCATGCTGCCCCCTTGTTTGGTAGGACCAGTTTAAGCCTTCAAAAGAAAAAATGGGTGATGGATTTATACGCACTCTATAGTGGTGAGATAAGCTATGATCATTTGGCATTAAGCGAACGATCAAAAACCTATTTATATGCCTTAGATACCAATGGAAATCCCTATTCACCAGCATGGTACACTATTAATTATAAACTTACTTATCATTTAAATGATTTGTTACAAATGACACTAGGTTTAGAAAACATTACAAATCAGCGTTACCGCCCTTATAGCTCCGGAATTGCTGCAGCGGGTATGAATTTTATATTCTCTATTAAATTGCATTTTTAATAGTTGCCATATCATAAAAAAAGCTGCCCTATTTTGACAGCTTTCTCTTTATTATAATTGGTTCTGAAAAGAAGTTTTTCTATTATTCTTCCTTTTTCTCTTCAGTTTTCTTAATCTCTTTAACTACTTTTTTTACTGTTTTGGCTGCGGCAGGTTTTTTATCAGTTGCCTTTTTTTCAGCTACTTTTTTGGTAGTTGATTTTTTAGAGGTTTCTTTTTTTAGGGCTTCCTTTTTGGGTGCTACTTTCTTTTTAACTTTTGGTTGAACCGGAGCTTCTTCCACTATATCTGATGGTTTTTCTTCTTTAACTACTTTTTTCTTTGGTTTTACAGGTGCTATATATTTTGCATCTTTTCTTCTAGGTCTCTTTTTACCATATGAACCTTGTTGAATTTTACCTCTTTTTGTTTTTTTATCACCTTTACCCATAGTACTATATTTTAGTTAATTTATTAGACTGGTAAAATTAACAAAAATCTGCTTAACATCCAATATTACACAAGATTATCAAGCCATTTATATTCATCAGGTCATTTTTTTTAGCATCAGCTTAGGCAAACATTTCTTTTTCGATAATATCAGCACTCTTGACGACTGACTTTGCCCAATCCAGAAGAATATCTGTTTTATCATTCTCGCTTAACTGCCACGAAAGGTCACTTTTTCTAATTTTCTCACTTAAATGATGCATGCATAGAGCCGCTGAAACACTAATATTGAAACTCTCAGTAAAGCCATACATGGGGATTTTCATATGCACATCGGCATTTTCTATGGCATAATTACTCAGACCCTGCATTTCTGTTCCAAAAACCAATGCTATTTTATGATCTATATTAAGCTGATCCAAATTGACATCATCTTGATGTGGCGTGGTGGCCACAATTTGGTAGCCATCGGCTCGCAGCTTGTCAAAAGCAGCTTTGGTGTTATTTTCTGACTGATTATATTTATGCAGGCTAAGCCATTTACTGCTTCCCAATGCCACTTCAGGATTGAGGGTGTATTCATTTCTGTCCTCTATGATATGCACATCTTGAATACCGAAACAATCAGCTGTGCGCAATACGGCACTGGCATTTTGTGATTGGAAAACATCTTCAACTACAACAGTTATATGCCTTGTTCTTTTATCAATAATTTCAAAAAACAACTCGCGCTTATGTTCACTTACAATCTCCAGTAATTTGTTTAATAATTGTTGTTTTTGTGTTTGGGATAGATTACTCATTTTATAAATTCTTTTTTGGATATAAGGAGAACCACCAATCACTTTGGCCTTTTAAATTTTTATCGAACCATGCTAAGATGGTTTTTTGCCAAAGGATACGCTTTTTATAGTCCACGATATGATGGTCTTGTTTATCAATCTCAATTAGTTCAACATCCCTATTTAGGAGTTTCAATGCGGCATAGAATTGACGACTTTCACCCGGAGGTACATTGGTATCGCTATTGCCATGAAGTAATAATATGGGGGTATGCACTTTATCTGCTTGAAATAAAGGGCTTTGGTTGACGTATAGATCTTTATTATTCCATGGGAAACTATTCGCTGATGCCACTTCGCTATATAGGTATCCCCAATAACCTTCACCCCAGTAACTGCTGATGGAGCTGATACCTGCGTGAGCAATAGCTGCACTAAAAAAGTCGGTTTGAGTTGTAAGATACATCGTCATGAATCCGCCATAGCTGGCACCCATGCATCCCACCTTGGTAGAATCGATAAATGAATGAGTTTGGCATAGTTTTCTGCTTCCCTGTATAATTTCATTTGCCACAGTTTTTCCCCAGTTATTCACATGTTGAGCTGAAAAATCTTGCCCATAGCCCGTTGCACCACTTGGCTGTAGGACATAAACGATATAACCATTTGCTGCGAATAGGTTTTTTGGATATCTTCCTCTGAAATTTCTTTCTGTGGGGCTTGTTCCTCCATAATAATAGACAATCATGGGGTATTTTTTTGAGGCATCAAAATGTGGAGGATAATATAACCTACCTTCAATAATGATGCTGTCTTTATTCATGAAATTCCAGTCTTCCGTTTTTCCAAAGGCCACATCTTTAAAGAAATTCTCTTCGGGATAATCTATTAAATAATGTTCCTGTGTTTCCATATTTGCCATCATCAATTGTTTGGGAGTAGAAATAGAAGAACCATAATAAATCATAAGGGGTTTCTTTTTAGAAAAATCAGTCGAGTTTATCACGTCTAAACCTAAATCTAATAGCGTATAGGATTGTGAACTAATAGAATATGCATACTCTGACACATAAGTACGATTGGCGGCAGTAAAATAAATAAAACTGGGATTATAAGAGCTCCAATAGGCTCTATTTATAGATGGGTTAAAATCTCTAGAAATTGGAGTGACATGGGCATCAGATAAACTGTATATATAAGCTTGCGTATCGTAGTCATTAGGGATGCTATCTTTAGTTAAATTAGTGCCAATTTCACCAAAAAAGGCAGGTCCTGCTGTCACTAATAGCTGCTTGGCATCCGGAGAATACTGTGCCGAACCACTACCTAATTTATTCCATATTGTATCAACTTTTGATGATAAACGATCGTATTGCATCAGAATTTGTCGTCCATAAGGTCGCTGGTTATATTCGTAAATATGTTGCGAGAATAAAATATATCGACCATTATAACTGATATCCTCAAGATTGTTGGATAAATAACCATGAGTGAGAGGCGTTTTAACCCCCGACAGATAGTCCAATATAATTAGATTACTCCTACTACGATACCAAGGCCAATGGTCAGGCATGCCCTCTATTTTTTTTAGTCCGGTTGTGTTTTTCTCAGCTTTTTCATTTGTCATCAAAATCATATATTCACCATTTGGTGACCAGCTATAACCCGCAATATCTTTTAAGTCAGTGGCAATGGGGAATCGTTTTCCATTATCTAAATTATATTCCCAAATCCATGTTTTGCCATCAAGATTGGTGGTATAGTTGAGTTTGTTTCCCATGGGTGACCACTGCAATGAGGAGACTTCGGAGCCATAAAAAAGCTGTACAGTCTGATGATCTGATAGGCGTCTGACATCTGTAACATTTTGATTCTTACCTTTTTGGTTGGTCATTTTATATTTTACAAAATAATATTCACCCTCAGCTGAGAGCTTGGCAGCGCGAATATCCACACCATTCATGAGATGATTGATATCCATGAAAAGTTCAGGATTCAGACTTTGGGTAAGGCTATAAGTATTGTTCTTGTTTTCTTTGGAGATACTGCAGCTTAGAGACCAGCTTTTAGCTTCTTTTTTGCTATAAAGGCTTTTGATTAATATCACATGATTATTGGCTTCCAAGTTCAAGTTTATTTTTAAAGCCTTCTCCTCTCCTTCTTTTTGCCAAGAGTATTTTCCCTTTTTCATTTGACCATCTACATATACTTCCAGCATTTGTGCAGATGTAAGAGTCATTTTTAAATCGGCCCATTCGGAGTTTTGAATATAAAAGGCAAGATATGCCAATTGAAAATCATCATTACTATTCTTTATTTTCAAGACATCATTTTTCGCTGTGGTTTGTTTTTTCCACTTCAACATTTCTAAATCACGCCATTCTATCATATCACCGGAACTGGGTCGTATATAGAGATCTTGTAAATAAGTATTCTTTAATAAATCTTCATCAGTAAAAGTTTCGCCTTTGATGTTTTCAATTTTAGAAAACAATGGTTTTTCTATGCGTATTGGACTAGTTATCAAATAGGAATTGATATTTAATGGTTCTGTATTTTGGGCATAAATCGAAATACTGAATACACCAAAGATGAAAAATAATATTGTTTTATTCATGGTTGTTGTTTTAGCTCTCAAAAATAAGAATTTCAATGGAATGAGAAATGTTTTTTGTAATTTGTTGATGGGCAATCTAGAAGGAATCTTAAAAAAAATCTAAACAATATTGGTTCTATACATAATAGGAAGGTTGATGATAACAAGAGTTCCTCGAGCGTTGTCATCATTATCTTTAACATCGATGATATCATAGGTGATTTTTCTACCGGAATATTTATTTAATGTAAACAATCTCTCCTTAAATAATTGTGTGGATAGGCTTTGGGTGGTATTTTTATTGTTTTTTTTCAATTTTTTACTTGCTTCTCTACCTATCCCGTTGTCGGAAACTTTAAATATAATAGAATCGCTAGCCCTCACAAAGCTAATCTTCACTTGCCCATGGGTAGTTAAATGTTGCAAACCATGTTCTATGGCATTTTCAATAAATGGCTGTGCTAACATCGCCGGGATTAAAATAGAATCTAAATCAATTTTTTCATCCACATCCATCGACCAAGAAAATCGGTCGCCAAACCTGAGCTGCTGTAACTGTAAATAATATTCTAATATATTGATCTCTTTTTTGAGGCTTATATAATCAAAACGAGAGCTATCCAATATCATCCTGATTAATTTTGCAAAGCTGTTGAGATATTTAACGGCCAGTTCTGAATCGTTTTTCAAGACATAACTTTGAATGGCATTGAGCGAGTTAAAAATGAAATGAGGATTCATTTGTGATCTCAGCACTTTTTGACGAAGTGAGTTGATCTGTTCATGGGCAAGCTTATTCTCGGTAATGTCATGGGTGAATTCAGAAATATGTTCCAACTGCCCTTTTTCATTAAAGCTTGGATAGATGGAAACCAGGTTGTTAAAAGAATCAATATTTTCGCTATAGATGATAGGCCCTTTTTTTTTGATAGATTCTTGTATTTGATTTGCTCGTTCTTTTTGCAAAACAGTTGATAATACATCTATATAATTGCGACCTATAAGTTCGCTTTCTAATTTGCCTATTCTATTTGCGCCAGTTTGATTAATATATTTTATTTTACCATCCTTATCCAATAATAGTATCGATTCTGTGACTGAATTAAATAGCGACTGGAGAATTGTCTTTTGTTTTTTTTCTGTTTCGAGAGCTCTTACCCTCTCAGTGATATCTACTCCAAGTATCAAAACAGATTCTATTTTATCACCATTAAATAAGGGAGATATAGAAAAATTAACCCATGAATTGGGCTTCTTGGCAATATTACTTTGTATTTCTTTACTGGCGCCGGTTTTCATCACATCTTGAATACAGTTGGCAAAGTCTTCTTGAAATTCATCGCCAATAAAATCTAAGATAGATTGAGTTAAAACTGTTTCATTAACCGATGACAATAAAGCTTTGCCTTTATTATTTACATATCTAATATTCGTGTTTTCATCCACAAAGAATAAGCCTGCAATATCATTTTGAAACACTCTTTTTAATTGAGACAATTCATATTCGTAATCTTTCAGTTTTTTGTTTTTAGAGTAAGATCTTAATTTAAGGATCTTGAAACTTCTCGATTTCTTTGCAAAAAGAATTAATATTCCCAAAAGCAATATCCCCAACAGAATTGAAATTATAAGCGTATGCCAAAATTTAGCTTTTTGACGTTTGATATCTGCTTGGTATTTTTCTTCTTCTAATTGTGCCTGAAGATTGTACTGTGCATTTATTTTCTCAGTATAAGTTTCTTGCTGTTTATGATAATAGGATGTGTCTACTTCCATCAATTTTTGATAGGTCGTTATAAGAGAGTCTTGTTGTTTGGTAGCTGTATAGTATTTTAATAAATACTGATGATATGTTCTGGTATTAGATAAATCTGCGCCATTAACTAAAAATGGTTTAGCAGAATCTAAATACATTTTGGCTATTTGATATTTTTTTTCTGTTAAGTAATTATTAAATATATTTAGATAAGAAAAGCCAATAAAAAGATTGTTCCCATATTTTTTTCGCTCAGCCAAAGCAAGCGTATTGTATACTTTGGCAGAATCTGTTTTGTTTTGAGCAGAAAGCCAAAAAGCGTATAAAGTATTGACTATACTATGCCTACCTATATTACATTCACCCTTGTATAATGGCTTTGTAATTTGGTAAATTTTAACAAACTCATCATCATGATGATAAGTAAGAAGAAACTTCATATACTTCACTGAATAGCTTATCTTTAGTGAAGTATCCTTTTGATGAATTAGCCCCCAGCCCTTTTTCAATATCTCATGTGCATAATTCAAATCTCTATTTCCAATGCAAGTACCATATGCCATATAAGCATATATGAGTCCTTTTTCGTATTTGTTTTTTTGACATTGAGAAATGATATTTAAATAACTAATTTCTGCAAGGTCTAGGTTTCCAATGTTTCCATAGATAGACATTAGAAATATATCTGTATAAATTTTACCAATAGCATCGCCATTTTTAGTAAAAATCTGGTCCGCCAAATGAAACTCATTAATGGCTTCATTATAAGATGAAGATGAATAAAGAGCTCTAGCTCTCAAGAAATGAAAACGACCCAAAAGAGTTGAATTGTTATCCTTAATTTTATTGTTTACAATTTTTAGACTCTCAGAAAAAAAATCTTTAGAATAAGAATTAAAAGCATTAACATAATCTAAATAATCAGCGAATTCAGCAGATTTATTTTGTACATCATCCATGCTTTCAATGATGGCCATTCTTTTATCCGTACAAAACCATTTTTTTTGGAGGTTTCGAGCAAGACTTATTTCTTTAGTTGAACATGTAGATTTATGAAGGATGTCCTGATAATTCATAAGAGCATCATCATTCTGCCCCACAACACTCCCCTTCAACATCAAAAAAGATATCAACCCAATAATAATCCCTAAAAAGTAATTATGTATTTTTAATCTCATTTACTTCTGTTCTCCAGGCAATATAATAATAAATTCACTGCCCACATTGAGTTTACTTTTTACATCAAACTTACCGTTACATTTATCTACACAATCTTTAACTAAGACTAAACCAAGCCCCGTACCTTTCTCATTGTTTGTCCCGATAGTGGTGAAAACTAAATTTTCTTTTAGTTTTTTTATGTTGTCTTCATGTATTCCTATCCCATTATCCACTATGGAGATTTTTATTTCCTTGTCCATTTGTGAAGCGATAGCTGAAATACGTCCGCCATCTTTAGTAAATTTAATAGCATTAGCAATTAAATTTCTGATGATGATGGTAAATAATATTTTGTCAGACCAAACAAAAAGATTGGGATTAATGGAATCAACAAACGTAATATTTTTATTGATCATGGACCCCTTTTCCATGTCTGAAATACTATTCACAATGCGCGAAACATTGACTAATTCAGGAGTGACAACTATTTGACCTTGCTGAGATTTAGCCCAGTAGAGCAGATTGTCCAATAAGTTATAAGTGTTCCTTGAAGTTATTTCTGCATCTTGTATCAAATCTTTGTCTTCCTCCGGGTCTATCAAACCATCAATCATAAACTGGAACACATTACGAATATTCCCAACCGAGGTTCGCAAGTCATGGGAAATGATAGAGAATATTTTGTCTCTTGTTTTGTTGGCTTCATTTAATTGGCTGTTAACTTTCTCTATGCTCTTTCGCTGCTCATATAGCTTAAGCTGAAGGCTTACTCTTGTAGCCACTTCTTCTTTATTAAATGGCTTCACCATAAAATCCACACATCCCAAGTCAAATGCTTGGGCTTTGTAATTTTGTTCCACTAGGGCACTAATGACAATGACAGGGATTTCTTTCCAAACAACATTGGCATTCAATTGTCTTTTAAACTCAAAACCATCTATTTCCGGCATCATCAAATCTAAAACAATCAGATGAGGAATATTTCCAGTCTTAAGTATTGCTAAGGCATCCATGGCGGATGTGGCAGTATAAATCTGATAGTTTTCTTTTTCCAGAGTTTTTTCAATAACTTGCAGATTGGTTACTGAATCATCAACAATTAGTATTTTATCGGGAGCATTATGCATTGTGTTATTTATTAATTTTAAGTATGACTTATTATTGAGACTTCAAAGATATTGAAAGTTTGGAATATAGCGTACTTTTACTGATTGGCTTATGCATTACACTATCAAAATAATTTGTCTTCATCAAATCTCCATCATCATTGAAAGATGCTGTTAAGGCAATAATTTGGCTATCAGCACATAATGAATGAGTTCTGATTTCTTTTGCTGTTTCTACGCCACCTAAATCCGGCATATTGATATCTAATAAGATAAAATCATATTTCAATTTGCCAGCCTCATCTATGGCTTGTAGTCCTCCATTTGCTGTTTTGACTTTAATTTCTGTATGTGATAAATATAACTTCAAAAGTAAAAGGTTATCCGGCTCATCATCCACTAACAATACAGTTTTCTTGGCATCCGGTCTTCTAGATATTGAGCCCGTAACTGGGACATTTTTCATTTGACTCTCTTTCATATCTTCTTCTAACCTAATTTTTTTCGGTGTTAACATCCCTTGAATACCACTAAATATCCCTTTTTGTACTAATGGAAACAGACAGATGGAAAGATGATCCGGAAGATACATTAGCCTAGCATCAATTATTTGTATATCTAGGTTTCTTCGTATTTGATCATATTCTTCTGCTAGCTTTTCAGCATGACGACTCCAATGCAGGTCAAAATCAGTACATCCTATAAAAGATTGTAAATCATCTTTATGAGCATATTTCAGAAAGGAATCATTGGCTTTGATGTACATATATTTTTCATTCATCTGAAACACGGGTAATCCCAAATGATTCAGTGATTTTAAATCATCTAATAAATAATGATAAGCCCTATCATCCGTCTTTTGATTCTTAGCTTTATTTTGTTTGTTTTTTTCAACTTCATTCAGTAATAAAATTGTTAATACTAGAATGATGATCAGTAGAATAGTCACAAGATATGGGCTAAATTGAATATAAATCCTATTTTTAAGGTATAACTTCTTCTCTATTTCTCTGTCCTGTTGTATTTGTTTTAAAATTAATTTCTGATTGGATAACTGATAAATGGCTTCTTGATTGGATGACGACTTTTGTAGTACCAAAGAATATTTATTTTTAATTAGAGAATCTAATTTCCTTTGATAATATAAAGCTTCGGGGTATTTATTCAATTCTTCATAGGCTTGAGAGATAATGTAATAAAGGCCATATCTTGTTTTATAAATAAGATTTTTAGCAAGTAGCTGCTGAGTAGAATCTATAACGGCTTGGTATGCTTTGTCTTCAAGGAGCATATTGATATAAAGCTTCTTGATCTTGATATCATATTTTCTATCTTTCGACAGTTGTGACAATTGATATATACTGTCCAACATTTGCTTCATTTGATCAAAAGAAGATTTCTTTAGTCTACAATACGATTCTAGAATGTTTAACCTTGCTAGAATCTGACTACTGGTATCTTGGTGAAGTGTTGCATCCTGAAGAACCTCGGTTTGTAGTAGATTTGCTAAGTCTCCATCTCCTTGTTTGCAATAATAAGATGCTAGCGACAATTTTGGCATATAAACACCATTTATTTTAGCTTTATGAAGTGTCTCAACAGCTAACTTATAATACTTAAATGCTTGCTCACTGTTATTTTCCAGCTCATAGATAGTCGCAATGTTATTATACAATTTTGCTTTAGCCCTTGGAATATCACTCTTTTCAGCTAAAACTAAGCCTTTAAATAGTATATTGAATGCTGTATCATAGGAATATTCCATCACATAGGATGCTCCAATATAGTTATATGCTAGAGCCATATTCAGGCTGTCTCTTCGCCCCTGTGAATAATGAAGTGCCTGTAGTGCGTATTTTCTTACCTGAGAAGATGATGTTTTAAGAAATGATCTGGATTCTTGCAGTAATTGGGGTATTTTTTCAGCATAATTATAGTCATTTTCTATCAACAGCTGTATGGAATCTTTATTCTGAGCTCCAGCTATAGTTGGCTGATTTATAAGGCCAAGTAGGATAAATAATGCGATGACTTTAATAAGGTTCATATAGTGATAATATAAGAATTGTTTTTTTACATACTAAAGTTAGTGAATATTCTGAAAACAACCAAATTTTTATAATTCTTTAATAGCTATCCATGCCATGAGTGCTATGCCAACAGCAAAACTATTAGGGTCAGCATCATAAGTGGGTGTATGTAGGTTAGAAACCATTCCTTTTGATTTGTTAGCCGTACCTAAGCGATAGAAACAACCGGGGAGAAGTTGGGAATAAAAGCTAAAATCTTCTCCGGTCATGCGCATATCAAGATCTACTACAGCTTCAGGCCCCAGTAATTCTATAGCTGCCTGTTTGGCCCGATTGGTTAAATCTACGTTATTATCAACAAAGGGGTATCCATGTGCAATCTTTACCTCACATTCTCCGCCCATACTATGTGCTATTCCTCCGGCAATTTTTTTTATTTCTGCATGCATTTCCTTACGCCATTTTTCATCGAAGGTGCGCATAGTTCCTGCAATTTTTATATGGTTTGGGATCACATTGGTTTGTCCATCGGCAATAAATCGTCCAAAGGATAAGACAGTGGGCATGGTAGGATTGGCTCTTCTACTGGTAATTTGCTGCAAGGCAACCACGATATGCGAAGCTATCAATACAGTGTCAATAGTATGATGTGGGATGCCACCGTGCCCACCTTTGGCTCGTACATCCAGATACACCTCATCAGTACTGGCCATATATTTTCCGGGTCTAAATCCTACTTTTCCTGCCGGTAATTCGGGATATACATGTTGCCCAAATATACATTGTGGCTTAGGGTTTTCCAAAACACCTTCTTTTATCATGACCGAAGCACCGCCGGGATACTTCTCCTCTGAGGGCTGGAAAATAAATTTAATACTTCCATCAAACTCAGTCTTCAATTGATTCAAAATTGCAATAGTCCCCATCAAAGAAGCCATATGGACATCGTGGCCACATGCATGCATAACACCGGTATTCATTGATTTGTATGGAACATCATTGGCTTCATTTATTTCCAGAGCATCCATGTCGGCGCGTAATGCAACTACCTTTGATAAAGGATTTTCCCCCTCTATAACACCAACAATTCCAGTCTTAGCCACCCCTTTTTGGTAGGATATATTTTGAGAATCTAAAAAGTGACAAATATAAGCTGCAGTCTGATGTTCATGAAAAGCCAATTCCGGATGTTGATGAAACCATTGACGGTACTCAATGACCCTCTCGTGCCATTCTTTGGATAGTTGCAGTATTTTTTCTTTAAGTTTAGTATGTATCATTTTCAAATGTCATTAATTTTTCCCTTTCATCAAGATAGCAGTTAACAATACCCTAATATTCATGGTGATAAATGATTAATAAATCATGAATTATTCAGCATAATGCTGTTGCTGTTGCTGAATATAAGCTTCACCTATTTATAATTTAGTCCAAAAATAGTTTTTTCCTCTGGATTAACATCTATTTAATACTTATTCTAAGACAATAGGAATGAAAATATTCTATTTTTGTGCTCATATTAATTATGGACATAGGAGCTATCATATTATCTGGAGGGAAAAGCAGCCGATTTGGTGAAGATAAAGGATTATATATTTACAAAAATAAACCTTTGATTACTTATTCAATTGATCTTTGTAATAAATTTGCTAACAGTATTTTAATATCTTCTAACAATCTGGAATATAAAAAGTTTGGATTTCCTGTTTTTGGGGATGTCTATAAAGAATCCGGCCCTATGGGTGGCATACATGCAGGATTGTCAAACTCTAAAAATAGCATTAATTTAATAGTCAGTAGCGACACCCCTTTTATCCAAGAAGGATTAATAGATCTTCTTTTAAAGAACTACGACAATGAGGATATCGTGATTTTTCAAACTGAGGATTCCAAATTTCAAACTTTGATAGGTATTTTTCATTCTAGAATCATCAAATTAATAGAGACTGAATTAAGCTTAAATCACCTAAAAATGATCCAATTTATTAAGCAGACAAATCATAAAATTATCAAATTGGATTCCAATAGTGAATTCTCTAAAAGTTTTATTAATTTTAATTATCAATCAGATATTCAGCGATATGGGGATTAGAGATTGGCAACTATCTGATAAATGGCTGAAGGCAGCTGTTATTGGTGGCTTATGGGCTAGCGTTGAGATTGTTATTGGCAGTTTTCTACATAATCTCCGAATACCTTTTGCCGGTACTATTTTAGCCGCACAAGGGATCATCATCCTATTGGCTTTTATGAGGTTGTGGTCTGAGAAAGGTATCATTATCAGAGCAGGAATTATCACCGCTTTGATGAAGAGCATTTCCCCTAGTGCTGTGATTTTAGGACCTATGATAGGCATTATGACCGAAGCGATTCTGTTAGAGCTTTTCTTGATACTGTTGGGGAGAAATTTATTTGGATTTATTATTGCTTCTGCCATTTCTTTATCTTCTGCACTCTTACATAAGATACTCACTTTCATTATTCTATATGGTTTTAATATCGTAAAAATCTATGAAAATATATTTAACTGGTTTCAAAAGAAATTAAACATTAGTCAAATGGATGCCTTCGAGTTTATTCTAATCATTCTGGGAATCTATTTACTTTGGGGCTTAATAGCCGGCCTAACGGGATATATTATTGGTAATAAGGCAAAAAAATTAGGTAGTCATTATGCACTTTCCACAAAAGGGGAAAGCACTGATGACTTTTTCCCGCTTAATAAAAACCAATCTTTTCAATTAAAGCTTCTTCTATTGCATGTGATGAGCATCCCACTCGGATTACTATTGGTTAATATAGTAAACATCACTTTAGGAATTATCTTTATGATGGGGTATATTATTTTCGCTCTCAATAAATATAAAAATAGCATGAGGAGACTAAAGAAGCCTATTTTTTGGGTTCAATTAGTGGTGATTATCTTATTGGCAAGCATTTTTGGTGGACAAGAACAGGAACAGTTAATGGTTTTTAATGTGGGAGGCTTATTATATGGCTTGGAGATTAGTCTGAGAGCATTTTTTATCGTTATCGCATTCACTGCCCTGAGTGTGGAGCTGAGAAATCCAAAAATTCAAGAAAAGATGAATTCAAATTTTTCCAAGTCACTTTATGAATCACTGAGTATTTCATTTGGTGTTTTGCCCCGTGTAATCAAAGCTTTGCCTAGGCCTACAGAGTTCTTTACCCATCCCTTTCGTACCTTTTCCATATTAATTGCTCAAACAAAAAATGATTTAGAATTAGGTAGATACAAAAACAACATATGATTTCATGTATTTTATTTACCTATCTCTCCCCAGCTTAGGGGTTACATGTAGATTCCCGAATAACTAAATTAGCACCCACGGTAATTACTTGTGCTCTCTTAATACCATCCATATTGTCTAGCAACAAATTAGCCGCCTCCTCTCCCATTAGCACGCCTTGCTGGTCAACGGTACTTAGTGTTGGTGAACTAATGGCTGAGCTGATTTCATTAGTAAATCCCATAATTTTCACATCTTCAGGTATTCTCTTACCCATTTTCTGCAACTGCTTCATGGCTCCAATAGCTGTCAAATCATTAACGGCAAATATCCCATCAATATCAGGATAGAGATACAGCATGTCTTCAGTGGTTTTTAGTGCCCCTTCGTAGGAATCACATTGTATAATAAAATTATCATTAGAAGGTAGACCATGTGCAGCCAAGGCATCCAGATATCCTTTGTTTCTTTTTCTCCCAATATCCATTGTTGGAGAAACACCAAAATGAACGATCTTTTTACAGCCACATGAAATCAAATGCGATACAGCATCAAAAGCACCCTGATAATCATCAAAAAGAACCTTATTAAATTCCCCATTGGGTACCCTGTCAAAATAAACGATTGGGATGCCTAATTGAGATAGTTTGCTAAAATGCGAAAAATCTTCTGTCTCCTTACTCATAGAGACAATCAAACCATCCAATCGATATGACATAAAAGACTGAGTAAGCTGTTTTTCTCTCTCCAACATTTCATCGCTATGGTAAATCATGACTTGATAATCGTTATCATAGGCTACATTTTCTACTCCTTCAATAACAGATGAGAAAAAATGATGTACCAACTTTGGCACCATAATACCAATGATTTTACTCTTCCTGTTTTTTAAACTCAATGCTATTTCATTTGGTCTGTAATTCAGTTCTTTAGCCAAATCCTGAACCGATTTTTTTGTAGTCTTGCTGATGTCAGGATGATCCTTCAAAGCTCTACTCACTGTAGAAACAGAAACATTCAAAATTCTTGCTAAATCTTTAATGGTGATGGGGTGTCTACTCATATTGTTTTTTGGTTTTGATTGCATAAAAATAGGCTTTTTTTTACAACAAACAAATGAAATCGCAAACGATTGAAATTCATTAGTGGTAGTATGAACTAATATCGTTTGTAACAATGGGTTATTTAGTTATTTACTCCGTTAATATTGAAGATAGCAGTCGGAAACAAAAAAAGCTATCTATAGGTATATTCCCATTTCTAGCCATTGAAAATATTTTTCAATTTTCAATGGTGATATAGCACATTTCAAAAAAAACGAATTCCAAAAATTAAATATCAATTCTTAAGCTAAAACAATAATGTGGCTAATAAGATTATCACCATTACTTATTTTATTTATTTTTTTTGTCAACAGCAAACGATTGCGAAAACGATTGAAATTACCATAATGTTTCTAAGCTAAGGAATCAATAAATAAACCATTTTTTTTTGTAATTTAGCTCCCAATCAACAATAAATCAACTCTAAACTAATTAATAATGAGAACAAAGATCGCCAGATGGCAATTATTGCTTTTAATTTTCTTTTTAGGAAGTTTTACGCTATCTCAAGCACAGGAAATTACCGTTAGCGGTACAGTTTCTGATGAAGCGGATGGAACCACCTTAATTGGGGTTGCCATCATACAAAAAGGTACCAGTATTGGTACAACAACGGATTTAGATGGTAAATATACCATCACTGTTCAAAAAGGTTCTACTTTGGTGTATTCATATATTGGATATGAAGAAGCTGAAAGAATTGCCGATTATGCTGCTATTGACGTCAAGCTAAAGGCTAAATCAGAACTTCTTGATGAAGTTTTAGTTATTGGTTATGGAACACAGAAAAAGACCGATAAAACAGGTGCTGTTTCAAATGTGCAAGCTGAGGAACTTAACCAAGGCGTTTTATCCGACCCTATCCAAGGGTTACAAGGAAAAGCAGCCGGTGTTACCATTACTAAAAAAGGTGGTGACCCCAATGCCGGATTTGCAGTTCGGATTCGTGGTTCTTCAGGATTCGACTCCAACACCCAGCCTTTATTTGTCGTAGATGGAGTTCCCGGTGTTGATCCAACCATCATAGCTTCGGAGGATATCGAGAGCTATAACATCCTTAAAGATGCTGCATCTACAGCTATTTATGGTTCACGTGGAGCCAATGGAGTTATCATCATCACCACTAAAAAAGGAAAAATCAAAAATGGAGAAGCCGTTTCTAATGTAAACTTCAACACCAAATACTCAGTAGACCGTGTAGCGAATACTGTGAATATGATGGATGCCTCTCAAATCAGAAGTTTTGCTGTTAAAAAATATGCCGATTCTATTGCCGCTAATCCGGGTTCTACTGTTAATGATTATTTTATTGATGGTGGAGCCAATACCAATTGGCAGGATGAAATATACCGTACCGGCATCACAACCGATAACAACCTAAGTTTCTCCGGTGGTTCAAATAAAAGTACTTATATGGCATCTATCACTCATAACGACTGGCAAGGGGTGATGAAAGGAACTGAAAAAGAAAGAACCAGTGCCAGGATGAACATCAATCACAAAGCTTTCGATGATAAATTGACTCTTTCTGCAAATTTGGCTACTACTTTTGAAAACAATGATTATGAGAACTACGGTGGCTTTAATAAAGATGATATTATCTATCAAGCTTTAACTAGAAACCCTACTGATCCTGTCCTTAATGCTGATGGTGGGTATGACAAAACACAGAGAACTTTTAATTATGAAAACCCTGTTGCTGTCATTAATGAAATCACCAATGTTCGTGATGCTAAGCGATATATGGGTAATTTAAAAGCCGATGCTGAAATATTAAGTGGTTTAATTGCTACTGCCAGTATTAGTTATATACGCAATGATGCTGAATATACTTATTTTCGTCCAAAAGGTGTTTTTGCATCTGCCGATAATGGCTACGGAAGAAGAAGCTATTCCAACGAAGCAGAAAAGATGATTGAAACCTATGTTAATTATACCAAAGTATTTAAAGAAAACCATAACCTTAATTTAATGGCAGGTTATTCTTGGAGAGAGAAAACCTTTGATGGATTATATGCTCAGGCAGAAAATTCCCAATCTCCTTATATTGGTGCTAACGATTTAAGAACATTTGTAGATGTTCATTATGGCGATGTAGGTTCCTATAAAAGCATGGAGCGCCTGATTGGTTTCTATGGTAGAGCATTATATAATTATAAGTCTAAGTATTATCTTTCTGCCAGTCTTCGTCGCGATGGTTCTACAAAATTTGGAGCCAATAATAAATGGGGCTGGTTCCCCACTGCTTCATTAGGCTGGAGCATTCATAATGAAGATTTTATGAGTAATATTACTTGGATCGACCAATTGAAATTAAGAGCTAGTTATGGCGTTTCCGGCAACCAAGAAATTGGTATTGGAAATAGTCAGGTTTCATGGGAACCTTCCGGTATTGCTATCAATCCTGAGGACGGTTCTCAAGTTATTTCTTTTGCCCCTGCGCGTAATGAAAACGATGATCTTAAATGGGAAAAAACAACAGAAATCAACTTAGGACTTGACTTTGCTTTTCTCTCAAGTAAAATCAGTGGTAGTTTAGAAGTTTATAATAAAAAGACTTCTGACTTATTGGGAAGATATATTGTTTCTGTTCCACCAAATTTGGCCCGTACTACCTATAAAAACAGTGGTTCTATCGATAATAAAGGTATTGAGCTTTATGTTCAGGCCTTTGTGGTAAACAAAAATAATTTCACTTATAAAACATCTTTTACTGTTGCCCATAACAAATCAGAGTTTACTGACTTAGGAGAACGTACTACTGATAATAGTGGTATCCGTCATGATGGATATATTTCCGGACGTGGTGCTGTAGGAGAAGGTTATTATTTAATAGGTATTGCCGAAGGTCAGGAAGTTTCTTCTTTCTACCTCCCTAGTTTTGCTACTACCGCCGATGGCCAAGTAAAAATGATAGATGGCCAGTTTGTATATCGCTCTGTTTCCGGTGGATATACTACCCAAATGGCTGATGCTCAAAGAAGCTTTGTAGGTTCTGCCAATCCTGATATAGAATTAGGCTGGAGTAATAATTTCACTTTCTATAAAAACTGGAGCGTAGATTTTGCTTTCCGTTCTATGATTGGTAATAAAAAATACAATGCTACCAAGATGTTCTTCGATTCTCCTTTGGATTTGCCTGACTTAAATGCGATGACAGAAGCCATAGATTGGTATGATAAAAATAGAGCAACTACCGCTGTTGTTTCTGATATCTATCTGGAAGATGCTTCTTTCGTAAAACTAGATTTTATTTCTTTGGGATATAGTGTCAATACCAAGAATATTAAATGGCTCGATAAGCTAAAACTTTTCGTTGTTGCCAATAATGTATTAACCATCACCGGATATTCAGGAGCCGATCCTGAGACCTATATGAGTGGGTTAGCTTATGGTATCGATCAATATAATGTATACCCAAAAACAAAATCATTTACTTTTGGTATTAATGCAAGCTTTTAAATCATAGACAAATGAAACAGATAAAAACAATAACATATATATGCCTCGTTTTACTTCTGGGTTTTTCTACCGGATGTACCAAATTAGATGAGGAGTATTTCGATCAGATCCCTACCGAGAACTATCCGGAGAATGCTGATCAGGTAGCTAATTTAAGTGTAAATGCTTATAAAAGACTTCAACCTTTTGCCGATGACAACGGATGGTGGTTCTTGGCGCAAGAGATTAGTTCCGATGAAATCTGTGCTCCTACTCGTGGTGCCGACTGGTATGACGGAGGAAAATGGGTAGATGTGTATCGTCACACTTGGGGAAATGATACTGAGAGTGTTAACAGAATGTGGAGCGCTTTTTGGGATGGTATTACCACTTCTAATCAGATTCTAGATATGCTCCACCTTTTAAAACAAAACGATAATATCAGAGCTAAAATTGGTGAAGTGGAAGTTTTACGATCATTTTACTATTACCTATTGATGGATAATTATGGTGATGTGCCATATTTGGTTACTGCTGATATTTCCGGTGATTTCCAACCAGAGAAAGTGGCCAGAGCCGTGGTTTATGATAGTATCGTTAACACTGTGGAACGCAATCTACATTATCTAAAGACTACCGACTTAAAATATATGGCTACTAGAAATATGGCCTTTGCCCTTTTGGCAAAATTATATCTCAATGCCGAAGTATATACAGGAACACCTCAATGGGAAAAAGCAGGAGCTTATTGCGATAGCGTGATGGCCGGACCTTATAGCTTAGCTGCTGATGTTCGCTCACCATTTGCTACCAATAATGAAAAATCCTCTGAGATCATTTTCTCCATCCCTTATGATGAGGATAATTTCCAAGGCTTTAGATTGCATATGCGAACTTTGCATTACCAAAGTAACTTAACTTTTGATATGCCCGTAGGACCATGGAATGGCTTTGCTGTTGTTCCTACCTTCTTCGATACTTTTGAAGATAACGATCTCCGTAAAGCCGGTGATTTAATGTGGGGACCACAATATGCCGCCGATGGTAGCGAAATCATTGAAAGCATCACCGGTGAGCCTTTGGATATTGATCCTTACCTGCCTGCCCTTTCCATGACTGATGGTTTTACTCCCAAACAAATTAGAACTACCGGGGCTCGCATTGTGAAATATGAAATAAAAATAGGTGCCAAAGAGAATTTATCCAACGATTTTCCTTTATTCCGCTTGTCTGATTTCTATTTAATGAAAGCCGAATGTGAGATACGATTGGGAAGAAATGGTGATGAATGGGTGAATCCTATTCGTGCTCGTGCCGGTGTAGAGCCATTCTCGGGTTGCACTCTGGATCAGCTTTTGGCCGAAAGAGGCAGAGAAATGTTTGTAGAAGGTCATAGACGACAAGATTTAATTCGTTTTGGCAAATGGGAAAATGCATGGTGGGAAAAAGCCGCTCATGGACCTGAAAGAAGAACATTCCCTATTCCACAATGGGCTATCGATGCAAATCCAAATTTAGGAAATTAGGTTTTTTTAAGACTTAATAGCCTCGTGTTTTTTGTAATTTCGCGAAATAATCTAATAAGAATGAAAATTCAATTTAATAAATCAACTAAATAATTATCAAACTTTTAAACTATGAAAAAGAATAATTTAATCAGATTTTCAAAAGTAGCTTGGCTTATGATTATGGCCTTTGCTCTTACTACCACATCTTGTAAAAAAGATGATCCCGTTACTCCGGGTACAGATCCTGTAATTGTGTTAGATGGTACTTATGTTAAAGGTGCTGGAACAGCTCTAACTGATTACGATGCTAAAGGAATGATGAAAATCACTCGTAATGAAGTTGTACAAGAAGACAGAGCACAACTATTGGATATTTATGTTGCTGTTAAAGGCGGTAATGATGGTTTCAATATTGTTACTGTTGCCGGTGCTACAAAAACTGTAATGGGCCCAGGTGCTGATTTTGCTCAAGTTGCTGAAGGTGACCTTGATGGCGATGAGCCTGTTAATGGTCTTTGGAGAGGTTCTATCGTTGAATCAACTACTCCTTTTACTGTTCCTGAAGATGGCCTTTATCATGTAGCTTACGATACTGAACTTGGTGTTGTAACTATCGCCAGAGTTAATTGGGGCATCATTGGTGCTGCCACTCCCGGTGGATGGGGCGGAAGTACTGATCTTCCTGCTACAGGTTTCGATCTGAACGCAATGACATTTACTGCATCTGATGTTGTTTTAACAAAAGGTGATTTCAAATTCCGTTATTCTAATGGATGGAAAGTAATCTTAAGCCCTGATTTTGACCTTGGTAATGGTAATGCAGGTATCAAAGTGAACTCCAACTATGGTGGTGCTGTTGATGCATTGGTTCCCGGTGGAGACAATATCGTAAATGATACTCCCGGTAAATATACTATCACTATGGTATGGACATTAGGAGCTGGTACAACTGCAACATTAGAAAAAACTGGTGACCTTGAAACAATTGACTATTCTGCTACTGAACTAGGTTTGGTTGGTGATGGTATCATCGTTGACGGAAACCCTCTCGGATGGGATTTAACTATCATGAATAGTGTTCCTGTTATTACTGATGAAACTACTTACACATGGACTTATGCCGGTGTAGAAGTTAGTACTGATGGCTCTTTCAAAATTAGAGAAGGACAAGACTGGACAGGTAAAGTAATAGGATATCCTGATGTAACCATGGGTGGAACTGCTGCTGCAGAATTTGAAACTAATGGCGATGGTAACTTCGTTCCTCTAACTAGTGGTACTTATGATTTTGAATTAATCATTGATGCTGTTACTGAAACTTATACCTTAAATGTTAAAACTGCCGGTGCTGCAGATCCAGAGATGTATATGTTGGGTGATGGTTGTGCTGCAGGTTGGGACAACACTGCTGCTCTTGCTATGACTGGTACTGGTGGAGAATATACCATCACTGCTGATTTAGTTGCCGGTAATCTTAAATTCATCACAACTTTAGGTCAGTGGGCTCCAATGTATGGAACTGATGCTGAAGGAACAGCTGCTGCTGGAAACTTAGTATTCCGTGAAACAGAAAGCGATCCTGATCCTTCTACCATTCCTGTGGAAGTAGATGGTACTTATACTGTTACTGTTAATACTAACGATATGACTTATACTGTAGTTGCTGCAAAATAGTTTTATAGTATTATATTTGATGAAGCCTCCTTGTTTTAAGGGGGCTTTTTTATTTTATGAACAGTGCTTGCATTCTTTAAAAGAAAACTATAACTTTGTTTACAATGGTGGAAAGAACTCAACAATCCATCCTATTTTGGTAACAATATTCATCAACTCACGTATGAGAAAGCTGAGTTATTATGGATATAAAAATATAAAATAATGAAATATTTAATTATTATTAGTTTCGTCTTTTTTGGCTATCATTCCTTTAGTCAGCAAATTAGCCCTGAAGTCATCGCATCAGCAGGAGATCAATTTGAGAATGGAGAAGTCTCTCTTAGCTGGACACTTGGCGAGCCTGTCATCTCCACTTTTGAGTCAGACTATATCTTAACCCAAGGATTTCATCAGGACTTTTATATCATCACTGCTGTTGATGATATAAAAATAGACCAAATGTCTGTCGAGATATTCCCCAACCCTACTGCCAATTTCTTAAATATTGAGTGGAAGTTGCAAAAACAAGAG
>Ga0256913_10000339_pt1 | contig 23987 bp, 19 predicted proteins | sample Axial_MatmetaG_FD_185970 | JGI IMG/M metagenome (GOLD analysis project Ga0256913, IMG submission 185970) | Deep-sea worm associated microbial mat communities from Axial Seamount, Juan de Fuca Ridge, Pacific Ocean - Axial_Mat | ecosystem: Environmental > Aquatic > Marine > Oceanic > Microbial... | reverse complement strand
CAGGCATGGAATTTCAAACCTGTCTCTTTGCATATTTTCCCCACTCTTTTATAGAACTCATTACCGCCGGAAGGAAGAATGCCATAAACACCGTTATTTTTCATTTTCAGATAAAACGTCTTCAGTTCTTCATCCGACATATCATTGCCGCCACGAAGCCACATCCAGTTCTTCAACTTATTTTTATCTGCTGTGCAGCCAAACCCTGTTGAAACATAGAAACTTGTAATACCAACTATCTGTATAAAATCACGTCTTTTCATTTGTTAGATCATTAATGTTGAATGCAAATATTGATCAAGTTAAAGGAGAATATTCATATTTCCAAAATTCATCACGAGTTACAGAGGGTATTCGTTAGATTTAAAATAAAACCCTGTTATTATTCCACAACAACACATCAAACATCCCGCATATCGTCTGTTTATCCCATGTCCTTTAATTGCATGAAGTATTAAAAAACCGTATGATGTGATTTTATCCCTTAATCGTTCAAACAGTTTCATTAACCTGATGCCTGTATTAAATTAGCTTAACAAATGCGGTGAAAATGCAACGACTTCTGACCATATTTCTTTTTCTTTTAACCTTTACAGGATTGTCAGGGCAGACCATCACCACCCCGATAAAGATCGATTCCATAGTTATAAAAAAGAACTGGCGCACAAAAGACAAGATCGTGATGAAAGAGCTGGAGTTCAAAGCCGGAGATACAGTTACCCCAAAGATGATGGAAGAATCGATAAAAAAATTATGGAACATCAACAACTTTGCCGATATAAAATACTCTGTAGATACCCTTGAAAACAACAAAACAATTCTAACTATTTTTGCCAAAGATGCATTTACCATCGTTCCGATACTTTCGTTCAGGGGAAACAAGAAAGACTTCAATTTAGCCCTGGGAGTCGATGATCATAACTTTTTAGGCAGGAACATCAGACTGAAGTTCATTTTCTCAACAGGTACCAACGGACAAACATTTCATTTCGGAACATTTATCCCCCGGCAACTTTTATACAAAAACATGACACTTACGGGAAATCTGTCGTACGGATACGGTGTCAACAACAAATATAACTCCGACAGGGAACAGATTTCATCGGTAGGTTACAGATTAAAAAGCTTCTCAGGAACTATCGGGAACCCATTTCATACAGATTTCAAATACACCTTTTCACCCGATTTCAGCTGGAATCTGTTTCAGCATAAAACTGATACAACACTGGCAACAGCGGGTATCCCTACGCCTTCCGATTACAAAGTCAACTATCTTGCACTGGGATTCAGTGAATCGATCGGGACGGTAACACACATCCGGCACCAAAAAGACGGATACAGAGTAGCTGTATCAACCTCTTTCGGTATAGGTCTGGACAATTCAAGCCCTTATTATCAATCATTTGGTTTATCGGCATCATATTATAAACTTTTTAATCCCATTGTTCAGTTCAGCTCATATTTTCGAACAGGCTACACAACAAGCAATGTCCCGTCGCTACATTACAATCTTGGTTCAGGTTACGTAAAAGGAATACTTAAAGGTGAGATAGCGGGCAAAAGCTACTATGCGGCCTACGTTGGAGGAGGTTTCACCTACATAAATAAAAAATGGTTCGCTCTTGAACACACCGTCTACATGAATTGGGGAAACGGGAAAGATGTTTATGCAGATATCTACACCACAAAACCTATTTTTGCGGTAGGAACAAGTGTTAACCTTATGGTACCAATGGTACCCTGGCTTTACGTCAAGTTCTTTTTCACATATTCCGGTCCTCACAGCAACTGGTTCAATATTGAATTCTGACAGCCTCCTTTTCAGGTGCCCTGAGAACTATCTGCAATATCCTTAACAGGAAGACTGAGTACTTTAAAGTTCCATTTATATTTTTTGTAAAGAAATATCACAAAAACCGTCAGGAAAATGACCAGCATGATCAGATCTTTTAAAGGGTTTATCTCTTTCTGAACGAACAAAGCGGGAGTATCCAGCACCGATCCTTTAAAGGTGACGAACACACTTAGAAAGATATTGTTTGATGCATGAGCCCCCATAGCAACTTCAATACCGTCATCCAAAACAGTTACCAACCCAAATGCAAGTCCCATCAGAATGTATTGCGGCATGGTCAGCCAGAAGCCGTACTCTTCAATTTCGGGATTCATGATATGCATCAGCCCGAAAAGAAAAGCAGGAATAAGAATAACCCATATCCTGTTTCTTGTCCACACACCCACTCCCTGTGACAGATATCCCCTGAACAACACCTCTTCGAATGTTGTCTGGAACGGTATCATAAGAAAAGCGATCAGCAGTAACGGCACAAATTTGCCAATCGAAAAATTAAAGGTGAAATTATCACCGTTCAAACTTATATCAACAACAAGATAAACAGCCATAATGACAAACCATACAAGGAAAGAATAAAAGAACCTCTTCCATCTAATCCTGTTAGTCCCATTTATCACAGCTTTAAATGGCTGCCCGTGCAAAGGTTTTATCATCCAGATAAAGAACAGTAATGAAACTATGAAAGGAAAAAGCATCAGGGCAAACATCAGATTCTTGTCTAATCCTGATTGTGAAATGTCAGCGGAAGCAATACTCCCATTCCCTTTTATCAATATTGTAACTATAAGAGGTATTGCTCCTATAAAATTAGCCACGAAAAATACTGTCAAAAACATTATCAGGTATCTCCACCAGTTGTTCTTTTTGCCTAAAGCACTTTCAAGATGATTCATGATCTGAATATATTCAATTATGTGTTTCCGGTTTGTCAGGATAAATATATAACCTCTGTTTCAGATATAAAATCATTTAACCTTAAATATCAGGGAAATCGCATCGTTAAACTAAGTTGTCGCATTTGTATCTTGAATCTACGCATTCAATTCTTTGTTAATTGATGAATAAAACATTAACATTATACTTAATTTTATGAGAAGTATTATGAGATGGGAACATTGCAACCTAAACTTTAACTTTTGCAAAATGAAATTTCTGAATATCACTTTAATACCGGTCATGCTGATCATTTTCATCGGTTGTTCATCTGAAAGCACAACACCGAATGCCGGTTCCGGTAAATTTGCAATAATGGCGTATTATGTTCCCGGCAATGATATTGTCCCTGAAAAATTACCCCTGAATAAACTGACCCACATAATCATCTCTTTTACTGAAGTTATTAACAATAAAATGTCCTTCCCTGAACCGTCGGACTATGACAAACTGCAAATGATAGTTAACGAAAAAAGAAAGCACCCTGATCTTAAGGTCATGGTAGCATGCGGAGGATGGAGCGGCTCGGAAGGTTTTTCCGACATGGCAGCATCTTCCGCCACACGAAACACATTTGTACAAAGTGTCATTGGGTTCCTCGAAAATTACAATGTCGATGGAGTGGATATCGACTGGGAATATCCCGGAATGCCGGGTATTGGTAACACATATAGGAAAAAAGACAAAGAGAATTTCACCAAACTGATGAAGGAACTCCGTAGTGCCATGAACAAAACAGGCAGGGTATACACCCTGACTTTTGCAGCTGCAGGATGGGAAGGGTATTTCGATCACATAGAACTGAAAAAAGTTCTGAAGTATGCCGATTACATCAACATGATGACCTATGATTTCGAAGGAGGATATACTCCGATAGCAGCGCATCACACCAATCTTGGCAAAGTCGGATTGTTCAATATTAAAAGCAAGGCCGGGCTTGACTACTATAAACAATCTCCCCGCTCGGCTGAAAGAATAATAAGTTTTGTTCTTAGTAAGGGAGTCGATCCACGGCAGGTAATTATCGGATGTGCATTTTACGGCAGAGGATGGAAAGGAGTCTCTCCTGAAAATCACGGATTATACCAATCAAACAAGGGATATTGGAAAACTTTAAGCTATAGTAAAATCCACCAGAACTATGAAAACAGGAACAATTTCATCCGATATTGGGATGATATTGCAAAAGCACCTTTTCTTTACAATCCCGTCGACAGCATATTCATATCTTATGACGACGCTATGTCGGTAAAATTAAAAACGGCTTATGCGCAAAATAATAATCTTGGAGGTGTAATGTTCTGGGAATTAAAACATGACACTGAAAATAATATTTTGGTTAACTCTATTTACGAGCAAATGAAACAATTTCGATAGTTAATACGTAAGAAAGCACAATACATTTACATCATCCTGTCAATTTGGAAAATTTATAAACAAACTATATTTTAGAGGACTGATAAACAACCCTAATACAATAACAAATCAAATGAATGAAAACGGATCTTTAAACAACATGTTAACCCAGAATTGGGAAGATAAGGTAATCCTGGTAGTTGAAGATATTGATACAAATAAAATATTTTTTGATGCAGCATTACGAAAGACCAAAGCCAAGATACTCTGGGCAGTAGACGGACAGGAAGCAATAGATAAATTTAAAGAGAACGATGTCGATCTTGTCCTGATGGACCTGCAGCTTCCCGTTCTTGATGGTTACACTGCAACGCGAGAAATTAAAAAGATAGATCCTAAAGTGCCTATCATTGCCCAAACAGCCCACGTAATGTCGGGTGAACGGGAAAAGTGCATGGAAGCCGGATGCGACGATTATCTCGCAAAACCTATCCGATTACAAATCCTGATGGATACTCTGTCAAGATTCCTGAATAAATGATCAAAGCTGCCGGAAGGCAGCTTTTTTTTATGGCAACACTTTCATTTCCGTCCTGCGGTTCTTAGCTCTTCCCTCTTCAGTATCATTATCCGCCACCGGTTCTGAGAAACCGTATCCCTTAAAAGTAAGTCTTTCTGCCCCGATACCGTTGTTTATCAGATAATCATATACCGATTTTGCACGATTTTCCGACAAAGTGATATTGTACTCCCTGCTCCCGACATTATCGGTATGACCTCCGATCTCGACCTTCAGCTCCGGATTGTTCTTAAGCATGTCAACAATAGTGTTCAATTCCGCATACGACTCTTTTTTCAGTCTGAATGAATCGGTTGCAAAAAAGATATTCTTAAGAACTATCTTCTCCCCCGGTTTTAACGGACTCAGGTACACATTCAGTTGTTGCGGATTGTCAACATCCTTTGCATCTTCCACATCAAAACTTTCGGAATAAAACAGATATCCCGGCTTCTGAACACTTAAAGCATAACTGTGTCCCACCGGCAGACACACCAGAAAACTTCCGGAATAAGCATCGGATACCGCACTTACTACGGTCCTGTCAGTTTCTATGTCCTTTAGTACAAATTCAGCTTCCAGCTCTTCGCCGGTCTCCTTGTCGAACACCTTTCCCTTCACATAGGTAACAGGATCAGGCCTTAATTTTTCAGGCATTCTGAAAACATAGATATCTTTCCCTTTTGTTTCCGAAGGCAGTCCGTCAGACGAGAAATATGCATTAGTGCCTTTAGCATTGAGCACAAGTCCAATCTCATCATGAACCGTATTAATGGGATATCCGAGATTTTCGGGCAGGCTCCATTTGCCTTTACTGTCTTTTCGGGTTATGAACAGGTCCATGCTTCCCATTCCCGGCCAGCCGTCAGACGAGAAATATAGTGTTCTGTTGTCAGGATGAATGAACGGCGAATTCTCGTCACCCGATGTATTTATGTGATCTCCGAGATTCTTCACATTACTGAATATCGGCACGTTGCCTTCCCTGAATCCAATGATCGTTGCTTTCCATAGATCTTTCATCCCTTTTCCTCCGGGCCGGTTACTTGCAAAATAGAGCGTTTTACCATCAGATGAAAAACTCGGCTGAGATTCCCAGTATGCGGTATTGAGCGGAGGTCCCGGATTAACCGGTTTTGACCAGCCATCCCGGGTTTTGTAAGAGAAATAAATATCGCAACTGCCCATAGAGCCATTCTTGCCACAGGCTGTAAAGAACATCCAGTTACCATCAGCCGATAAGCATTGTGCCCCTTCGTTACCGTCGGTATTCAGGCTGTAGACAGGATTTCTTTTGGTCCACTCTCCGTCATGTTTTATCGACATGAAAAAATCCTCACCAAAGAACTGTGAGGTCTTGGGCAATTTCTCACGTTTGAACCTTGCTGTATCCCTCGGCACCAGAACCGTAAATACCATTGACCCCTCATCCGCAGTAATGCTTGGCCAATATTCATCGTAATCGCTGTTAATAGCAGGTCCCAGATTCACAGGTTCAAAATCAACAGGGTTCTTAACTGCTTCGTCAGCGAACTCAGCCTGCTCTATCCACCTGTCGGCATCCAAACGCCCTCTCTTTCCCCTGGTCTTCTCTTTGTATTTTTCCATCCAGTAAATGGTCTCTTCTCTGTTCCCGAGGTAAAAATTGGCGACTCCCATATTGTAGTAAGCCGACAGAAAGAATGTTGAATCTATCCCGATGGCTTTACTCAGCATTTCTATCTCCTTTTTGAATTCCTGTCTGCCGAAATAGATGTCAGCCATTAACAGGTATGCTTCCTTGAAATCCTTATCTTTTTTTACTGCCTGTTGCAGGTATGCTACAGCACTGGTACGGTCACCCTGTACGTAAGCATTCTCAGCTTTCAGGTAGAGGTCTTGTGCTTTTTTTGATTTCGTAGAAAGTTTCTGGGTAAAGGCTGTCTGAAAACAGAACAGTGCAATAAGTAACAACAAAAAAGATCTAAACATAATATATTCTGAAATTAATACATCTAACGGCCCAACCCTGATTCTATGACATTTCTTGTGATCTCCATTAGTTCATCAGGTTTATCCTTGTACTTTTTCACATCAATGGGTTCATGGATTATCAGTTTCACCTTACCCGGCATTACATTCAGAAACCCCGACCCCATGATGTTATTCGTACCAACCAATGTTACAGGCAGGATAGGCAACTCAAGCTGATGAGCGATCTTAAAAGCTCCCTTTTTGAATTTTCGCATTTTACCTGTGCGGCTCCTTGTTCCCTCAGGAAAAACGACAACCGACGTTCCGTTTATGAGCTGTTTTTTTGCTTCATCTATCGATTTTAAAGCCGCCAATGGTGATGACCTGTCGATAAAGATATGCCCCACCTTTGCACTTGCATAACCTATAAACGGCGCATTACGCAGCTCTTTTTTCATTATCCATCTGAAATCAATGCCCAACCAGCCGTAAAGGACAAAAATGTCATACTGGCTCTGATGGTTTGCCACAATCACATACGATTCATTCTTAGTAATGTTCTCTTTTCCTATAATTTTTACAAACATCGGGGTAAGCAATCCGCTTGACTTAGCCCACAGCATCCCAAAGAAACTACCTAACCGGGGAGAGAACAGCATAGCCATGGTTGCAGCAAGAAACGAAAAGATGATCGTACTAAGAACCATTAAAGGCACATATACCAACCACTTATAGGGTTGATACAGAATATATCCAAATTTTCTCATTTCAATCCCGATTAATTAGTTATTCTTTTCGATATTGCAACTATTGCTCCAAATCTGTCAATATCTTCATTGCTTCCTCACGCGTTGAACCGCAAAACTCAGGCTCGGGTATAAATCCTGCACACACATCCGGTCTTTCGGGCGAATCAAAGATATCACATTTGTAATCTTCAGTCAGATGAATACATCTTACTCCGGCCGGTTTTCCGTTCTCCATACCCGGAATTCTCGCCGAAATTGACGGTGCAATACAGCAAGCTCCACAAAAATCACGGCAATTCATTGATATTTCACTAATTATATTAAAAATCTTACACTAAATAATATACCTTTCGTCCCTGATTTAGGTAATTTGGTGTAAAAATATAAATCATTCATCACTTTAAGGAAACCAATTTAAGATTAATATAAATATATGCAGTAATTTAGTGTAAACTTTCCAAACAGGTTGTTTTCCCCTTGCCCCGTTCATTGATCATTCCTTCAGAGCGGGGCTTTTTTTATTGATAATAATCTGAAACGATCACTTCCATAACCTTACTTGTCCTTGCAGCAGTCTTTCCTGTACTTACACATTTCTCCCCTCCGGTCAGTTCTTCCACGATCTGTTTTATCAAAAAAAACTGTATATTTTCAGGAACCTCATAAATTATCTTTTCCTGTTTTCCGTTTTTATGAAGTATCAAAGGTGTGTGTCCAAACGATGAAAACTCGAGCCGTCCTTCCGTCCCCGTTATTTCAATAACATCCTTTTTTGTATCTTCAGATGTCACAAAACACCATGTTCCTGTACAGACAACTCCATTCTTATGTACCAATGAAGCAACAACAGTATCTTCAGCTTCATACAGTCCTGCTTTGTTAAAAGCCTTTCCCGATATCTCTTTGACAGGACCGAACAGGAAATCCAGATAATCTAATTGATGTGATGCAAGATCATAAAAGATACCACCTCCTGCAAGTTCAGGATCCACCCTCCATGCTTCATTACTTTTTTCATCCTCTGTGGCTGGTCTCATTAACTGAATGTTTACATACAAGACTTTTCCTAACATACCTGATTCCACTATCTCCTTTGCCTTTAAAAACCCGGGTAAGGTACGCCGGTAGTAGGCTACAAAAAGCGGCACCCCTGTTTCCTCACTCACCCTATTCATTTCAAGGCACTCTCTGTATGTTGTTGCCATCGGCTTTTCAACGTAAACCGGTTTACCTGCTTTCATGGCCTCAATGGCATACTGTGCATGAAATGCAGGCGGAGTAGCAATGTACACAGCATTCACATCGTCATCATTGATAAGTGTCGAAGCATCTGTTGTCCACTTAGGCACATCATGCCTTTCAGCATAATCCCTTACCGCCTCTTCACTGCGCCGCATAACGGACACAAGTTTGCTGTTTGCTACTTTATTGAATGCGGGTCCGCTTTTTTTCTCGGTCACATTCCCGCAACCTATTATTCCCCAATTTACTGTTTCTAAAGGCATAGACTATTTATTCGTTAAATGTATTTAATTAAAAAATATGCTCTCCTTTACTGATCACTGACCATTAATCTTATCCTTTCAGGTAATAATCTGCATCGATCAATGCACTTTTATTTTGGGCATATTTTGCATAATTGAATCCTTTATGCAGGCTGTATGCACCTACATTGCCATCCTTGTCAAGGGCAAGATAGCCGATCTGGAATTTTTTATAATCAGGTATCTTCTTCACAATGCGCAATATCGCTTCTTCAACAGCCTCCTGCGGAGTCTTACCCTGACGCATCAACTCGACAACAAGGAAAGAACCAAGGGTTTTCATGACAAGCTCTCCCATTCCTGTGGCAACAGCTCCGCCAACTTCATTGTCACAATACATTCCTGCTCCGATGATAGGTGAATCCCCTACCCTGCCATGCATCTTATAAGCAAGCCCGCTTGTAGTACACGACCCTGAAATATTTCCTGCCGAATCAATGGCAAGCATTCCAATGGTATCGTGATTTTCAATGTTTATCACAGGTTCATACTTAGAAGTCTTTTTCCATTTCTCCCACTCTTCTTTTGCTTTATCGGTAAGTATATTCATTCTTTTAAATCCCGCCTCAATAGCGAATTGCAATGCCCCTTCTCCTGCAAGCATTACATGAGGTGTTTCCTCCATCACTTTACGCGCAACAGATATCGGATGCATTATGTCCTGCAAAAAACACACTGAACCCGCATTACCTTTCTCGTCCATAATACTTGCATCAAGGGTAACAAAACCATCCCTGTCAGGACGGCCGCCGTAACCAACGCTCATATCGTCAGGATTAGCCTCCACTACCATTACTCCCTGCTCTACCGCATCCAAAGCCCTCCCGTTCTTACTTAATATTTCCCATGCCTTCTTATTCGCATTTATGCCGTTTTTCCACGTAGAAATTACAATGGGCTTTACCGGTTTACCCTTTGCCTTTTTCGAAATGCCGGCACCTTCCTTACACGAAGATGTTGCAAAAGCACCTACAGATGCCAAACCGGCTACTTTAATAAAATTCCTTCTTGATGCCATGATTCAATATTTTTTAATGTAATATTCAAATGTACGATTTTCCCAATCAATTTTGAATATTGAAAGTGTAAATACTTTCCGTATACAAACTGAAATCGAGGCACCCATAATACATGTATTTATTTAATTACTCTATTCAGGCATCGGAGATCAATCTCAAAACACTCTGCATTCTAAAGAATTAAATGAATATTATGCTTGACGAATAAATTCGTTAATATTTCTAAAATTCCGAAACAATTACAAAAATGAAACGTAGAGTCATGAAAGTATTTAAAAAAATATTATGCAGGATATTTTAATGTTTTATGCCAAATCGGTACTGATAATTTATCCTTTATTCTTGCTTACGATACGATTGATCTTTAAACGATCGTTGCTGGCAAAAATAGGATACATCATTATCACGACCGTGATATTATCCACTACTGCTACATCAACCATACAGTATTTCGGACTCCCCGCAGCTTTGGGCATTCCGGTACGAATAACAGTTATCATTCTGGCTCTTACATTCCTGCGAAAAGAGATACAACTGCTGAAGACGATCAGCACAATTCTTGACAGGATATCAGATCTGGATATCTCTGTTTACATAGAAGAAAAATACATAAAACGTAAAGATGAGATCGGACAGCTTGCCCGGTCTTTGAATAAAATGACCGTTAAGCTGAACGGGATAGTGCAAAAGATACAGAAGAACTCGGAACACCTGTTATACACAAGCCGGCAACTGGCATTGGCATCACAGCAGATATCCGAAGGCGCTACCGAACAGGCAAGCACAACGGAAGAGATATCCTCATCGGTTGAAGAGCTTATTGCCACCATTGAATCTAATGCGGAAAAGGCAAACACAACAAATGATCTATCATCAGAATCAGCCAGGAAGATCAATGATGCTTTCGAAATATTTAAGAAGACCATCGGATCGATCAACGAAATTGCCGACAAAGTAAAGATCATTGCCGAAATAAGTCAGAAAACCAACATGCTTGCGCTTAATGCAGCAGTTGAGGCTGCAAGGGCAGGGCAGGAAGGCAAGGGCTTTGCCGTTGTTGCAAAAGAAGTCAAGAAGCTTGCCGATAACAGTAAGAAAGCTCTTACCACAATTGAAAAGATAACTCACTCGAGCCAGGAGGTATCACAAATTGCAGATGAAAAATTCTCCGACATTGTTCCCGATGTGCTAAAAAGTGCGGAGCTTGTAAGCAGTATTTCCGTTGCCAGTCATGAACAACTTGACGGGGCTGGACTTATCAACAGCGCAGTCCAGCAGTTGACGCAGGTCACAAACCAGAATTCCGTTTCTGCCGAAGAGATGTCGGCAACATCAGAGGAACTTGCAGCCCAGGCAGGAGAGATGAAAGAAATAGTTTCTGCTTTTAAATTAAACAAGAAATCAAATATTACTTAATCTTTTCTTTGATTTCGTTTGCTTTATCTTTCATTCCCAGACGTGAATATGATACCATAAGGCAGTTTAGCAGAAGCTTGTCATTAGGCTTTGCTTGTAAGGCCTTTTCGAGATATGATAAGGCATCTTTAAACCCTGCACTTAAATTTTCAATGTTTTTGCGGTATTTTGAATAAGCAACCCTGTCGGGGTTTTTGAGTTTTTCGTAACGCTTAACTTCATTTTTATATGCGGCATCGGTCTTCTTAAATATAATAACACCGAGCTTACCAGTTACCTTTGAGTTGCCGGGGTCGTCAGCAAGTATTTTTTTATACACTTCAATGGCCTGATCGTACTTTTTGAGCTTACCCAAGGCATTACCTTTCATTTCCAGGAGTTTTTTATTTCCCGGCATTATCGCAAGTGCCTCATCAATGGTCTTAACAGCTTCGTCGTAATTTTTAGTGTTGTAATAAAGATAAGCCATCTTTTTAAGATATGCAGGTTTTTCCTGCGGATATTGCTCCATGCCCTGCTTATAGCAATTTACTGCTTCATCAATTTTTTTGAGACCAGCATATCCGTTTGCAAGATAGAGACAAAGGTTCTTGTCTTTGTAATCCATTTCTTTTGCCTGTTCGAGGAACTTAACACCTTCGGCGTAGTTTTTTACCCTCACATAGTTTTGTCCTGCTTTGAAAATACAGAAGGTATCGGTCTTTTGTTCCGAAGTATAAAGTTCAACTGCTTTCTTGTAAAGTTCGGCAGATTTAGCGTAATCGCCAGTGCCTTCAGCCATAATAGCATCACTTTTGGCAAGATCTGCTTTTTGGGCAAAAAGTTGTATTCCTGCAATAACTAGTAAAATAGAAAGAATATATCGTTTCATGATGTTAAGTTTTTGGATACTGAAAGATAGTAAAAAGAAAATAAAAACAGAAAAAGGCTGTATGAAACAAAAAAACCAACTTCAATATTTTGAAGCCGGCTTTTTGTGCCCGGAACAGGACTCGAACCTGCACGTCATTGCTGACACTGGTCCCTGAAACCAGCGCGTCTACCAATTTCGCCATCCGGGCTTCAGTGCAATAAATTATTGCGAGTGCAAATATAATAAAATATGATATTCTCCAAATACATTTTTAAATCATTTGATTTTTTAAATACAGAAAGCAGGTTTTAGTTAAAGAACCTGCTTTCTATAAAAATCATTAAACTTTTAATTTTTCTTAATTGTATAAGGAATACTCATCTCAAGGCGCCATGTACCACTATCATTGATATGTATTGCCCAACGTATGTATGATGAACAGATAACATTGCCTTGATCATCTTTCTGGTATTTCGACCAGTCAACGGCCCCGTTATCAGCAACATAAGCAGCTGTGTCAATTACGAATGCATTCTTTGTTGTGAGGTAATACATCAAGTCTCCCCAGTTTTGCCTTGAATACTGAGGCATTGGAGGAGCAGGCAGATTAAACTCCCAGTAATCTCCATGATCGATATCCTCAACTGAATTGTCATGATAGTTCTGCAAATAAGTACCACCATACGGGTAGAAAGTTATTTCAGATGTAGGGACAGGTGCTTTATTATGACTGTCGCAGATGTACATATTCCACTTAAGTGCAAGATTAGGCTCATCACTCTCTTTTGTTATCCTGAAATACGGGTGTGTACCAGCCAAAACATCAGGAATCTGATCATCGTAAGGGCCACTTATTATTTTAGTACTCAATATCTTCTTTTTTCCATCAACAGAATAAACAAATACTCTTGACCTCATTTGACTTGTAAATTCAACAGGAGTGAATTTACCAAGTTTAATAGCGACATAATCATTTAATTCTTTCTGTCCTTTAATATTAGATACGAGCATATTCACTATATACACATCAGGTTTATCAACAAATTTGGTTGCCTGAGTAAAAGCCATTTCACCACTGACATCATTCAGCAGTATTGAGGGCTCCTCACTTAGCTCAAGTTTTTTCTTGGCAAGTTCAAGTGTAGTATCAGTATCACCATTGAAAGCCTCTTTCCATATCAATATCTCATGTTTTTGAAAGAGTACATCTGTTTCATTACCATTTTTATCGGTAATGGATTTAAATTCCCAGTGAAGAGGATATGTTGATCCTTCAGGGTTAGGAGCGGCAGATGTCATAAACACTCCACGGGGAACAAATATGGTATCTTCCAACGCGTGAATATTATCGCTTAGATATCCTACCTCAGGCGGTGTGCAAGAGTAGGTCATCGCAATAATTAATATTAATCCTAATATTTTTTTCATAATCATCGATTTTAATTCGTTTTGTAATTAAATAAAGTATGATTTCCCTGGAGAACTTGTACAACTCCGTTTGTTGTAAGAATATTGGAAGTTCTTACAGTTACTTTGTCGTCAGGTATATCACCGGGAACATCCAAATCGTCCCATTCCCCGTTTTTAAACGTAAAATATACAAGTTCGGCAGGAGTACTCAGCCAATTGTTATAGGTTGATATAGGCTCCAAAGATATCTTATGCTCTTCACCGTCAATAGCTTCATATATTTTTCCTTCTTCATCCAAATCGTCACGGGTAATAAGCTCTCCAAATATGTATCCACCTAAATACTTTTTCAAAGTATCAACAGGGATACTGTCAACTGTAAATTCCGCATTCGGATCATCTTCCCTCAGCTGAGACAGAATAGCCAGAACATATTTGTTTATAGATTGATTATTAGGGGCAAACAGAGTTGACGTAGCATTTATGGCATCAACAAAACCGCCTCTTTCGATCAGCAAGGCAAGTGTATCTAGTTCGGGATGTGATTTAAGAAAATCATAAGTTGTCATGTTCACATGAGCATCACTGATCCCGCCATCGTTCAGATAGTCATCGTCGCAGGCATATAGGCCTAAAACAACGGCTAATATTATAAGTATTCGTTTCATATTATATTACGTTATTTTATTTCTTAATATTATAATTTTCCTCTCCAGAATTCAGTTTGCTCAATAGCCGGGTTAACTGAAATAATAGACGGATCAACAGGCCAGAAGTAACCTTTCTTCTGAATTCTTGAGCTGTTCATCCAGCCTACTCCATCGTAGAAGTAATCCATTCTTATTCTGTCGAAGCCTGACTGGCCTTCTCCTACGAGCTCAATAGCTCTTTCATTAAAAATAGCCCTGATAAGTGCCTGCCTGTCGGTAGCACCTGTATAGCCAGGAACTCCAGCTTTGCTTCTTACCATGTTCAGATCTTGGACTGCATTACCTGCATCTCCCAGCTTAGCATAAGCTTCGGCTCTGAGTAGATAAATGTCAGCAAGCCTGAAGATAAGTATATTAGACTCTGAGAATCTTGCATAAGGATTAGATTCTGCATCGGGGTCAGGAGAAGTTTGCGAATATTTTAATAGATATGCATTCCTCCAGTCTTCATCGTAATTATAAAAGAAAATCTTTCTTCTTATATCATTGGCATAATCGGGATCGTTATTCATGAATTCATTGCCATACCAGTTGGGATCCATTTCAGGCCTTCCGCCTGGTTTATATTGGAAGAACGGTTTACTCATTGTCAATCCTGTATGATACGAATCGGCTCTTGAAACTCTAAATGATTCATTCATTTCGCTACTGATATTAATTTCGAACAGACCTGTTTCTGACTGTCCTTCGCACATCCTGTTGAATCCGGTTGTAGTGTCGGCAACGTAGTCTATAAGTCTTACATTTCCGTTCTGAATAACAGAAGTTGCAGCATCTATACAGGTTTGTATCATTTGCTGGTTATCGTTGTCCCTTGATGCATACCAAAGTGCAATGTGAGCCTTAAGGGCTTCAGCACTTGCTTTATTTGCAGTTATTGCCCAGCGAGCATCTCCCGGAGTTGAGTATTCAAGGTTGTCGATTGCTTTATTTGCTGCTTCAAGAGCAAAATCAAGCACCTCAAGTTCCGGTGATCTTGGTATCTCAACAATGTAACCGTCATCGGTAATTAACTGATCAGAAGATTCGATTACATCTTTAATAATTGGTACATCACCCCATATTTTTGCCATTGTGAAATATGTCAGACCTCTTACAAATGCAGCTTCACCAATTATACGCTTTTTGTCTTCCACAGAATCAAACATGTCATCATCCATGTTTTCAACATAGTGCTCAATTGTCAAAGCCCAGTTTGCTGCACGATAGAAATTTTTCCAATTCCTTGTACCTCCTCTATATGGTAAGTTATAGTTACCTGATCCTTCAATGTAGTTAACGATCCAGTTACGTGAGTTCATAAAAGTCATACCTGTAAATTCACCCCAGAAAAGGAAGTTTGACTGATAGAGATATGCATACTTGAAATGAGCATAAGCACCGGCCAATGCCTGTTCGGCATTACTTTGATTTACCCAAAACACATCAGGATGTGTAATGTTAATAGGTTCCCGTTCCAAAAAATCAGAGCAGCTCTGAGTTGTAAGTAGTCCGGAAACAATAATTATAATTAAAAATATCTTTTTCATTTTCTATCCTCTTTAAATTTTAAAATCTCACATCAATACCGAAAGTGATCGTTTTAGCAACCGGATATCCATTACCGTAGGCTTCGCCTTTTGCATTAACAAGTGATGCATCAGGTACAGCATCTGATTTTTGCCATTGCCATGGATTAAGAATTGAAGAGTACAAACGTAATCTTTTCAGTCCAATCTTTTTTATAATACTGTTTTTTTCGAAAGTATATCCCATTGATATATTTGATATTTTCCAGAAATCACCACTTTCCATCCAAAGAGTCTGGTTCCCTCTGAAACCATACCATGGGCCTCCTGTACCGGCACTGGTAGGATACATAGCAGGATATCTTACACCTGCAGCACCATCACCCGGCTTTTCCCAGAATGTGAAGTCACTGAGGTCAACCAGACCATTGGTGGCCCAGCCTGTACCACCTCTGTCGTAATAATCCATATAGCTTTGATGTATGGTGTTTTTAATATCTGCACCAAATGAGAACTGGCTGTACATTTGAAAGTAAAATCCTTTAAACATCATATTGATGTTGAAATTACCCATGATATCGGGTACAGGAGAATAGTCTAGAGTCAATTTATAATCATGTGTTTCATTTAACAGATAGTCACCATTAAGGTCTTTCCAAATCGGGAATCCGGGACGAATGGCAGCCCAGGCACTTTTTCCGTGTAACGGAATACCTGTGTAAGGATTAACGGGTAACTGATCAAGGTCATCAATAATGTAGTCTAGAATAAACATCTTGTATAGGTTGATCGGTCTTCCCACAACATATCCGTAGTTACTTGCAATATAATCCCTGTCTCCGTTCGGCAGCTTACTTACGTAATTTTTGTTCTGAAAAACACCAACTGTAACATCAATTCTTAAAGGACTGGTAGGAGGAAGTATTCTTCCCGTTACCTGTGCTTCCCAACCGTAGTTCAGAATACCGGCAACGTTTGCCCTTGCACTGTTGTATCCTGAATAAGCAGGGAAATTAACATTGAATAGCAGTTGGTCGGTCAGTTTGTGATATGCATCAAAAGTGATGTTCACCCTTCTGTCAAACATATCAAGGTCGGCTCCGATGTTCCACTGGGTTGTGTTTTCCCATGATAACTTATCGTTACCAATTGCACTGTAGTTAGGTACTACACCAGTTGTCCCTGCATAAGAAGAAACATCCATCTGGTTCGACCAGTACGGGTTACCCCCGTAACCAAGGCTGTAAGCACCATATCTCAAATAATTCTCAGCAAACTGTTTTCCGTTTATACCCCAACTGAACCTTACCCTGAGGAAATCTATAAAGTTGGATGTCAACGACTGCATAAATGGTTCTCTTGAAATAACCCATGCAGTAGAGAATGACGGGAAGTCAGCCCATCTAACATCAGGACCGAAACGTGAAGAACCGTCACGGCTGTATGTTAATGACAGGTAATATTTTCTTCTGTAGTCATAACTTCCGCGGAAATAGAATGAGAGTAAAGAGTTTTCTGTAATGTTCGTACTTCCGCCTATTTCGTCTTTCTGGTATCTGGAGTTAATTACTTTTATCGCATCACTACCATAACCAATTGCATTGATATACATAGATTCGTATTGATTGTAGTCCGCTCTTGTACCCAAGATCGCCGAAACATTATGGGCTTCTTTGAAAGTATTTATATAACTCAGATACAGATCCGAAGTAGGATTCATGCGATTATACATCGCGTAGCTTGCGAAACCGTCGCCTTCAGGCCTCACTGTTGACGGCTCATAAAAGTTCTTTTTGTTTGAGCTGAAGGTGAAAGCACCTTGCCAATTAAGGGTCATTCCTTTAAATAAAGAAATTCTGATAAAATCGGAAAATACAGATTGAACGGTGCGGTCGGTATTCATTTTATCTTCCAGCTCGCCTTTTAATGATTGTATTTGTTCATCGCTAACGTAAAATAGTGATGAAGGCAGCCTCGACGGATTTACAGGCAATGTGCTGTTCAGGTTAAAACTTCCCTGCCAAGGATTACCTTTACCAGTCGCCTGATCGGTATATAATAATTTAGCCAGGAATTGATTTTCGAAACGCTTACCTATTGAGGAATTAATAGAACTGGTAAGTGTGATCCTTTTAAAACCTGTATTGACGACAATACCTTCACTGTTATCAAAACCAACTGACAAACGGTAGTTCGATGCTTTGGCTCCGCCGCGCATACTGGCATTTACCTTTTGTGTTTTACCTACCTGATAAAATAACCCCTGATAGTCAACATTATTATTGAATGCTGGGTTCAAACTGTCAGTCAGCATAATTGGTACGGTACCGTCCTGTTGATATGGTAGCTGCCACCACTTATGAACCATATCCATTTTTCTGTTTCTTTCTGATGTTCCTACATAAATGGGGACTAAAGGTGGTATAGGCTGGAATCCAAAGTTTGCACTGATGTTAAATTCAGGCTTACTCAAGGCTTTCCCTTTTTTTGTTTCGATAATAATAACACCGTTTGCACCTCTGGAACCGTAGATTGCAGCAGCAGAAGCATCTTTCAGTATATCAATACGTTCGATATCATCAGGGTTAAGAGATGACAGGTAATCAATGTTCGAAACATTATATCCAGCTAGGTCTTCCAGTGATGTTTGTACACCGTCAATAACATATAAAGGACTACTGTATGCCATGTCCGGATCGAGATTGCCTGAAATAGACGTGTTACCACGAATTACAATGCTTCCACGTGCACCTGCAAGACCACTTTGTTGTACAGACTGTACACCTGTTGCTAATGATCCGATGAGCTGAGAGACGCTGACTACCGGGATACTTTCAATCTCCTTACTGGAAATTGAAGATACCGAAGCGGTCAGGTCACTTTCATGTACTGCCTGATAACCGATCGAAACGACCTCGTCGAGGACATTCTCCTGTTTTACCATAGTTATCTCTACATGAAGTTTTCCCTTAACGGAAACTTCCTGTTGGTCGTAACCGATAAAAGAAATAATTAAAGTTGCATCTTCAGGTACTTTCAAACTAAATTCTCCTTTAGTGTCAGAGATAGTACCTGTACCAACACCCTTTACAATTATGTTTGCACCGGGTAATGTACTTCCATCTTCGTCTTTTACTACACCAGTTATAGTTTTAGTTTGTGCTAAAACCATAGCCGGCAATAGAAATAGAGACATAAGAATTAAAAAATAGTTTTTTTTCATATTAAATCAATTTGGCGTTAACACTGATGTAAAAGTAACTGTTGTTAACAAACTTTAACTTAAAGTATCTTAAAAATATTAGAAATTATAGTGTTTTTTATAGTAATTATATGACATAATCAGTATAAAATATTCATATTTGTTATATTTACGTGGTTTTATATGAGGGATAATTAGGGACTTGAGAGTGGATGGAGTCTTAAATGATGAAAAAGCTAATCACATTATAATTTCAACAACTGTATACATTAATTAAAAATTGTAAATGCTTAATCAGTGTATTAACAAAACTAAAATTTATTTTTTACTATCATTAATTGTTACTTTTCCTTTTTTACTTAAAGGACAGGAAGAATTAAAGTTCAACCACATTACATTGACCAAAGGCCTATCTCAGTCGAGTATTAAGTCGATATGTCAGGATTTCAGGGGGTACATGTGGTTTGGAACTGCCGACGGGCTCAATAAATATAATGGATTTGAAATTGTGAAATATTACTATACTCCCGGCGATTCAACTTCAATTACCAGCAGCGATATTACTTGTCTTTATGAAAACCCTTATGACTCAATTTTGTATATAGGAACTAAAAACGCGGGTATTTCTGTATATAACAGGGATTACAACAATTTTATACCTTTTGAGCGGCTTTTAAAACCTGAACAAAGAAAAAGTTTGTCGAACATAGTCGGTTTTTATGCGATTGATAAAAATTATCTTTGGATAGTATCCAACGGGAAGGGAATATTTCTTTTCAATAAAAAGGATTCTACTCTTTATTCTCCCGAATTCAATGAGAAAAGAGTATTTAAAACAGTTACAGATATAGTATTTGACTCTGACAAGACTAAGAATATGTGGATTACCACAACGTATGGCCTGTACTATTGGAATACAGATGATAAAGACAAAGACCCTGTGAGAATAACCTTGGCAGGAACAGGTAAAAGAATTCATATAACAAGTCTGGAATCGGATTCGAAAGGCAGGATTTATATTGGTACCTGGAATAACGGGCTTTTAAGGTATAACCCTCATACAGGAAATACGGTTTCTGTTTTTTTTAGTAAAAATAAATATACAGAAAAACCCCTTAAAATTAATGACGTCTTGATCTCAAAGAATAGTAATATCTGGGTTGGGACTACATTCGGATTGTATAAAGTTAAAAAAGATACAGTTCAGTCTTTTATAAATGATTACCTGAATCCTTATTCAATTAATGATAACCATGTTATAAGTCTTTATGAAAGCAAATCCGGTATTATCTGGATCGGCACCCTTCTTGGGGGAGTAAATGAGCTGGACCCAAAAACCGCTTTATTCCCTAAGTACCATAATTTTTTCTCAGGGAGTCAGAATGTAAGCGGCTATTATACGGGTTATAATAATATTTTTGGCATAAAAACAGACGATAAAAAGCATGTATGGATCAATACCTCAGGAGGATTGCTTGAAATAAAACCGTTGTATTTTAAAACAAGAAAGTCGGAAGGTAATGTCATTAGACATATTTCTAACCACTTATACGGTGACATCTTTATTGATAACAGACTGGGGATATTTTATTCCGTAGCAAACAGCATAATATTGATGCATAAAAACGGAAAAAAAGAAAAACTGACACCCAAAATAAGACGGCAGACAGGAGGAAATATAACTTATTTTACTTCCGGCCTAACAGATTCTGATGGTATGATTTGGTTTTCAACAGCTTTTGGAATGTTGAAATATGATATTGATAAAAACAAATTTGAACTGTTCACGGTAAAAAACAGCAGTAAGGGGGTTAATATTATAATAAATGAAATAAAAGAAAACAGTAAAGGAAAAATTCTGATAACTACAAATAATGGAGTTTTAATTGAATTTGATAAATACACTGGCTTATCGAAGACTATATTTCCTTTTGATAATGATGAAGACGGTGGAAATAAGTTTTCAAGCATTTTCAGTGTACTGGAGTATGAACCGGGCAAGCTCTATACAGGGACAAATTCAGGACTTTATTTTATCGATATAGAAAAACAACAGTATAAGCATTTTCTTAAGATCAACGGAAAATCAATAAATGTTATTTATGGACTGTTAAAAGATAAAAAGGGGGAATTATGGTGCACCACGAATAACGGAGTTTTAGTATATGAGCCGAAGAGCGGTATATTCCAGCATTTTACATATTATGAGGGGTTGCAGAGTAATGAATTTAATCAGGCCTCATATCACAAAGATAAAAACGGAATATTTTATATTGGCGGTATTGACGGCCTGAATGTTTTTAATCCCGATGACATTCATCCGGATAATCTTATTCCTACGCCGATTATCGAAAAGTTTGAAATACTTTATGACCCCGTTACTCCTTCTACGCATCCGGAGATACTGAAAAAACAGATCAGTGAGACATCAAAGCTGGAGCTGTCGTATAAACAATCTACTTTTAGTTTTGAATATATTGCTCTTTGCTACAGCCAGCCTGACCGGATAAATTATAAATACATGCTCGAAGGGTTTGACAATAAATGGGTCGAAGCCGGTAACCGCCGTTCTGCTACTTATACAAATGTTCCGCCGGGAGATTATATCTTTAAGGTTCTAAATACAAATACCAACGGTTTGTGGAGGAAAGATCCTCTTGCGGTTAGATTAGTTATCCCTGCTCCTTTCTGGCAGACAATATGGTTCCGGTTACTTATTATTTTTACTATCATCTCTACGGGACTGCTTATTTTTTATCTGAAGATTCAGAGTATAAAAAAACAGAAACTGCTTTTGACAAAGACCATAAATGAGAAAACGGAAGAGTTGTATGAACAGAAACTGAAAATTGAACAACAAAACAAGGAACTGCTTTCAAGAAATCAGATAATAACTGAAAAAAATAAAAATCTGAATACTCAGCACATGCAGATAAAACAGCAACATGATGAACTTGTTAAACTGACTAAAAAACTCAAAGAGACCAATAAGGCAAAGCTGCAGTTCTTTACGGCCATTTCACATGAGTTCCGTACGCCTTTAACTCTTATTATTAGTCCATTGCAGGATATCATTAAAAATACAGACAGGTTTAATAAAGTGCAGTTGATACGTCATTTGAACACAGTGTATTCCAATGCTTCCAAATTATTATTATTAATGAATCAATTACTTGATTTCAGAAAAGTTGAGTCAGGTAATGAGAAGCTGATCATTTCAAACATCGAGATCGTTTCTTTTGCAAAAAAGATATTACTACTTTACAATGACCTGGCATTGAAAAATAATATAAAAACCGGGTTAAGGGCATCTGCTCCTTCGATTGAGATAACTTCTGACAGCCTGAAACTTGAAAAGATAATTACCAATCTTATTTCAAATGCATTCAGGAATACTCCTGCCAACGGCGAGATATCACTTGACATTAGAATGATAAAAAATGACAAGGGAGAAAAATGTGTTCAAGTAACTGTTGCAGACTCCGGATATGGTGTGAATAAAGAGACGATCAATAAAATATTCGACCATGACGACAGGGAGGAAAGTGAGTACATAAGCCATGGCGGAGGATTGGGACTTATTCTTGTTAGGAGATATATTGAAGCTCTGGAAGGAAAGATCAGGGTTGAGAGCACTTTAGGTGACGGGGCCAGGTTTATTTTTACTATCCCCGCGGAAAAGCATGTGCCGAATGCAGTGCAGGAAGAACAAGCCATTAAACACATGTGGGATAATTCGCAGCAGGTAGTAGCCAGCCTTCAAAGTTATTTCCCGATCAACATGAACAATGTAGAAACCAGTGATGACAGAGGTAAGCAGACTATTTTATTGATTGAATATGATAAAGACCTGAAACATTATCTGAAAGATACACTATCCGGTTACTACAGGGTAATTACTGCAGATACAACTGAGAAAGGCTTTCAGATTGCTACATCGAAGAATCCGGACCTCATAATTACGGATGTTAAAGCTGATGAAGAGGATGGCTTCAAATTCTGCTCAAGAGTGAAGTCCCATTTTAACACAAGCCATATCCCTATAATCATTATTTCGGCATTGACAGAGCATGAGAATATTGTGAATGGCCTTAGCGCAGGAGCAAATGATTACATTACAAAACCGTTTGAACTTGAATTTTTATTGATCAAGATCAATAATCTTTTGAATTTGAGGAATAAGCTGCAGACGAAAATTATTCATGACACACAACTTACCGACCATGAGTTTACGAATAAAAAGGATAAGCAGTTTCTGGATAAGGTAATTGAATGTATTGAAAATAACATTTCTGACAGCACCTACAGTGTTGACCAGTTATGTGACTGTGTAGGAGTCAGCCACCCTCAGGTTTACAGGAAGATAAAGGCAATGACCAATATGTCGATATCGGTATTCATCCGGAATATAAGATTGAAAAAAGCCGCCACACTACTGCTTTCAGGAGATATGAAAATTAATGAAGTGGCCTACGAAGTAGGGTTCAGTGATCCTAACTATTTCACTAAATGCTTTACAAAACTTTACGAACAAACCCCGCGTGAGTATGTGAAAAATGCCCAGGAGTAAAAAGAAACCCGGAAAACGTTAAGTGATCCGGGTTTAAAGCTTACAATCTTCGTATCTTAATATTCCTGAATTGTGTCAGTCCTCCATGATCCTGAAGACCTATACCGCCCTCTTTTGCTTCGCCCCAGGTTGGAATGTCTTTCCATTTGCTTTTTGATTTTCTTTCATACCAGTCCTTTGACCACATTTCACAGTCAACAACCTTTTTCCCGTTTAGCCAATGCTCCACATGCGGGCCTTTAACGATAATCCTGGTCACATTCCACTCGCCAACAGGTTTAACTGCAAATTCTTTAGGTGGATACATTGCATACAAAGCACCTGAAAACTGATAGTCGTGTATCTTACTC
>Ga0256913_10000338_pt1 | contig 24006 bp, 15 predicted proteins | sample Axial_MatmetaG_FD_185970 | JGI IMG/M metagenome (GOLD analysis project Ga0256913, IMG submission 185970) | Deep-sea worm associated microbial mat communities from Axial Seamount, Juan de Fuca Ridge, Pacific Ocean - Axial_Mat | ecosystem: Environmental > Aquatic > Marine > Oceanic > Microbial... | reverse complement strand
AAGATGATGCCCAGTTCCTTTTCCGTGATGAGTATCCGGGCGACTGGAAAGCACTGCTACGCTCCGAACTTGATGAGCACCGCCCGGTGCTTTACGGTGCCGTTGCCGAAGCAAAAACGCTGTACGGTCATTCGCTTGTCTGCGACGGTTATCAGGATACGTCCTTCTTTCACTTTAACTGGGGCTCAGGTGGAAATTACGACGGCTATTTCTACCTTGATACACTCGTTGCAGGAGAATACAACTTCAATAAATACCAGGATGCAGTAGTGGGTATAGAGCCTTTGACAAACTCAATTCGGGAAACGGAATCGTATGCTCTTTCGGTTTTTCCCAATCCATCTCACGGAGTACTTTTTATCGACCTGCCAGATGCAGGAGATAAAATAACCGGAGTTTCGCTTTTCGATTTATCGGGCAGCGAAGTTTTTTGGAAAGAGTTTGATGGACAAAAAGGTAACGGACAAGTAGAAGTTAATGGACTTACAGGAACTTTTTTGTTGCAGGTTGAGACTACCGATTCTCAATACACTTCTAAGATTTTACTGTTAAAATGATTATTATTTACTAACAAATGCCTATAACTAGCAGGTAATCAGATTGCGGGTAGCCAGTTCTACTTCTTCCGGGTTATGCAATTTTACCATATAAAAAAACCATTAAGAAATTAAAGACAACATTAATAATCTTTAATTCCTTAATGGTTCAAGAAAAACAGATTATTCGGAATAATCCATTTTAACCAAACGTTCGTAGGTTTTATATCTCCATTTGGCATTTTTTTCAGCAGCTGTAAACAACTCGGCTGCCGCATCAGGGAATGCTTTCATCAGAGATGTAAATCTTACTTCGCGTTTCAGGAAGTCCTGGAATGTTGACCAGTCAGGCTTTTTTGAATCAAGAATAAATGGATTTTTACCCTCCTCCTCAAGCAGCGGATTGTAACGGTACAATGTCCAGAAACCGGATTCCACAGCAAGTTTTTCTTCCTCCGAGGCCTTATTCATTCCAAACCTCAATCCATGAGCAATACATGGTGAGTAAGCAATTATCAGAGATGGTCCGGGATAAGCCTCGGCCTCACGTATAGCTTTTAAAGTTTGCGATTGACTTGCACCCATCGAAATATGAGCAACATAAACATAACCGTAAGTTGTTGCAATCAATCCCAGTTCTTTCTTCCTGATCTTCTTACCTGAAGCTGCGAATTTGGCAACGGCTCCTATTGGCGTTGACTTCGAGGCTTGTCCACCGGTATTGGAGTAAACCTCAGTGTCGAGTACAAGGATATTAATATCGGCACCCGACGCTATAACGTGGTCAAGTCCGCCGTATCCAATATCATAAGCCCAGCCGTCACCTCCAATTGCCCAAACAGACTTTTTAACGAGATATTGTTTTAGCCTAAGAATCTCTTTGGCAACCGGAGCTTTTTCTTTCTCAAGAACAGGCATCAGTTTGTTTGTAACTTCAACCGATTTATCAGCATTGTTCATACCTTCAAGCCATTCGTTGAACAGTGCTTTTGTTTCGCTTGAAACATCTGTTGCGTTCTTCATCATATTGGCGATGGTTTTTCTGAAATTATCAATTGCGGCAACCATACCGAAACCGTATTCTGCATTATCTTCAAACAGTGAGTTTGCCCAGGCAGGGCCCTGTCCGCTCTCCTTATGAGTACAGTATGGTGTGGCAGGTGCCGAGCCACCGTAAATAGAAGAGCAACCTGTTGCATTTGCAATTATCATTCTTTCGCCGAACAGTTGGGTTACCAGTTTAATATATGGTGTTTCACCACATCCGGCACAAGCACCTGAAAACTCAAACAGCGGTTGAGCAAACTGGCTGTTTTTCACCGACTTATCTTTTGGGACAATATCATCTTTATAGGTAACCTTTTCGTGCATATAGTTCCAGCGGTCGGCTTCGTCCAACTGAGTGTCAAGCGGTTTCATGACAAGCGATTTCTCCTTTGAAGGGCAAACATCGGCACAAACACCGCAACCTGTACAGTCGAGAACACTGACCTGAATCCTGAATTTCAAACCGTTAAAAGTCTTTGTCGGTTTGGCATCAAGTAATACTGTTCCTTCCGGTACATTGGCAGCTTCCTCTTCATTGAGCAGGAACGGACGAATAGCAGCGTGAGGACAAACATAAGAACACTGGTTGCACTGAATGCAGTTCTCGGCAATAAACTCCGGTACATCAACAGCAACACCGCGTTTTTCATAAGCAGTAGTTCCTGCCGGGAAAGTACCATCTTCTCTTCCTTTAAAAGCAGAAACAGGCAGGTCGTCACCTTTCAGTTTATTGATAGGCTCAAAAACATTCTTGATAAAGTCAGGCAAATCTCCGGTATCCTTCTTCTCCGTAACTTTTATTTTTGCCCAGTCACTGGGAATATCAACCTCAATAACCTCACCACCCTTATCAACGGCAGCATAGTTAAGGTTAACAATCATTTCACCCTTTTTGCCGTAGGTTTTGTTGATAGCAGTCTTCATCTCTTCAACCGCAAGGTCGTAAGGAATTACTTCAGCAACTTTGAAAAATGCAGACTGCATAATGGTATTGGTTCTGTTTCCAAGTCCAATCTCTTTTGCAATCTTTGTTGCATTAATAATATAGAATGAGATATCATTTTCAGCAAGGTATTTTTTAATATGATCCGGTAGGTGTTTTTTTGTTTCTTCCTCATCCCAGATACTGTTAAGCAGGAATGTGCCTCCCTTTTTCAATCCTTTCAGCATATCATATTTTTGCAGATATGCCGAAACATGACATGCAACAAAATCGGGTGTGCTGACGAGATAAGTAGAATTAATAGGTACATCTCCAAATCTGAGGTGAGAGATTGTGATACCACCTGATTTTTTTGAGTCATACGCAAAATAGGCCTGTGCATATTTATCGGTTGAATTACCGATGATTTTAATTGAGTTTTTATTTGCACCGACAGTACCGTCAGCACCCAGACCATAGAATTTTGCTTCAAATGTTCCCTTTGGCACAACGCTAATATCAGGTAACAGTGGTAATGATGAATTTTTAACATCATCGTTAATACTGATTGTGAACCTGTTTTTAGGATTATTGAGCTTAAGGTTATCGTAAACCGAAAGTATATGTGCAGGTGTTGTGTCTTTAGAACTCAAGCCGTATCTTCCGCCTACAATTAAAGGAGCATTTTTTTTGTCGTAGAATATATCACGAACATCAAGGTAAAGAGGTTCGCCAGTTGCTCCTATTTCTTTTGTACGGTCGAGAACTGCAATTCTTTTAACACTTTTCGGAAAAACTTTCATAAAATATTTTTCTGAGAATGGTCTGTAAAGATGAACGGAGATCAAACCTACTTTTTCGCCTTTTGCAGTCAAAAAATCAATAACCTCTTTTATGGTATTAGTGACCGAGCCCATTGCAATAATAATATTTTCTGCATCTTCAGCTCCATAATAGTTAAACGGATGGTATTCGCGTCCTGTTATTTTCTCAATTTCACGCATATATTCTTCAACAACATCAGGTACAGGATCATAGAATCTGTCCGCAGCTTCTCTGGCCTGGAAGTATATGTCGGGATTTTGAGCAGTACCTCTTGTAACGGGATGCTCTGGATTCAGGGCATTATCCCTGAAACGCTGTAGTGCTTCGGTATCAAGCAGTGGAGCAAGGTCTTCCATCTGCATCTCTTCAACTTTCTGAATTTCGTGTGAAGTACGAAACCCGTCAAAGAAATGAATAAAAGGGATTCTTGTTTTGATAGCTGCAAGATGAGCAACTCCTGCAATATCCATAATTTCTTGTGCACTTGATGTGGCAAGTATTGCAAAACCCGTCTGTCTGGTTGACATAACATCGCTATGATCACCAAAAATAGAGAGTGCCTGCGCTGCGAGACTTCTGGCACTTACGTGGAAAACACCCGGTAACAATTCACCGGAAATTTTATACATATTCGGTATCATCAGTAACAATCCCTGGGATGCGGTAAATGTACTTGTCAAAGCACCGGCCTGAAGTGACCCGTGAACAGCACCAGAAGCACCAGCTTCCGACTGCATTTCCTTCACTTCCACAACTTCGTTGAAAATATTTTTTCTTCCGTGTGCAGCCCATTGGTCAATGTACTCAGCCATATCGGATGACGGAGTGATAGGATAGATACAAGCGACCTCACTGAACATATATGCTACGTGCGATGCTGCATAGTTACCCTCACAAGTAATAAATTTTTTTTGTTTTGTCATTGTATTAATATTTTAAAGTCGTAATTTCCAATTAATTAATAAATACTATCTTCATTTTTGACGCGGCGAATTTAATAAATATTACATTAAATAAACCTATTAGCATGCTATTTAGATTTGATTTAGATAGCATTATAAATAAAGAAATATTAAATTTTCTATAAAAAAATTTTATACATTTGCTTTCTGCAATCAGGTGTTATTGCTTGTTAATTGTAAAAGATTATATTTTAGAGGTTTAATAATTTCATACTATTAAAAATTATGGCTAATCTGGTAACAACGTACATAGGTATAGAGCTTAAAAATCCGGTTATTGTCGGAGCAAGCAACCTTGTAACTAATATTGACAACATAAAAAAAATAGAAGATGCCGGTGCATCTGCTATAGTTTACAAATCTCTTTTTGAAGAGCAAATACAACTTGAAAATCTGCAAATGTTTGAGGAAATGCAGGAGTTCGGGCATACACATGCTGAGATGGGAAACCTTTTCCCTGATATTGAACATGCAGGCCCTGAAGAGCATTTGATGAATCTTAGAAAAGCAAAAGAAGCTGTTGATATTCCTGTTTTCGGGAGTCTGAATGCAGTAAATTTTGAATCATGGATTGAGTATAGTAAAAAAATTGAACAAACAGGAGTTGACGGGCTTGAAATAAATCTATATTCGGTACCAACGGATGTAGAGATAATGGGCAAAGCAATTACCAATGAAAAAATTGATATATTACAGGCAGTGAAGAATGCTGTGGAAATTCCGGTTGCCGTAAAACTTAGTGCTTATTACACAAATCCGTTGTATGTAATCAAGGAGATGGACAAGCTCGGTGCTAACGGTTTTGTACTCTTTAATAAACTTTTTCAGCCCGAAATTGATATTGACAAGGAAGAGATGAGGTTTCCCTACAATCTTAGTAACCATGATGAGAGTAGGCTTCCATTGAGGTTTGCCGGATTACTGTATGACAATATCAATGCAAGTATTTGCAGTAGCAGAGGTATTTTTACGGGTGAAGATGTCATTTCAATGATTCTTGCCGGTGCCGATGCTGTACAAATTGTCAGTACACTTTACAAAAACGGTATTGAGCAGATTAGCTCTATTCTTACTGATATTACAAGATGGATGGACTCCAAAGATTATAAAAATCTTGATGACTTCAGAGGGAAAATGTCACGAAAAAATATCTCCGATCCTTTTGCATATCGCAGGGCTCAATATGTTGATATTCTTATGAAATCGGATGAGATTTTTAAAATATTCCCAATAAAGTAGATGAAGAAATCCATTTTAAATCCACAGATTTTAGCGGGATAGCATCATTTTCTGAGTGTGCACGATAAATTTGTAGTATCGACTTTCCAGTGTTCGAGATTAAGATTGTTTTATTGTGAAAACTGTTTCTATGGATAAAAGTTAAAGAATGCCATAGCTCCATTGGTTTTTAAGTTAGGTTTCTTCTTTCTTTTTAGTCATCGCCAAAAACACAAATAATAATTCCAAAAAAAGTAGTTTTTTGAGGTGGAAATTAGAAAATAAATGACCAATTCTTACTTGTTTTCCACTTTAAACAACAAAAACTTGTAATTTAAAAATATGATTTTAGAAATGCATTCTGTGATAATCGAATATCTGACCATCGGTAAAATTCTTAATTTTTTTTGAGATACGAATAAATATCTGTAAGTCCTGAATGGCAAACCATCTTATCGCATTGACGTCACCTTGTGCAGCAAGAGCCAGTTTTGCAAGCAACTCAAATTTATAATTAACAAGCCAGTCAAAGGCTTTTTTATCTTTCACTATGGCCATATCAAGAGCTGCATATTGCGGGAATCCGTTTTTAATCAGCCATTTGTTAGCCTCCTCACTACCGCGTATGGCCTTTGCAAGAGCAGCAAGCTCAGGATAGCCGTTTTTCAATAGCCATTCGAAAATCTTTTCATTTCCGTCAACAGCCTCTCCAAAGGCAACAAGAATTTTAACAGGATAGCGTGTCATTATCAAATAAATTTTGTTTTCAAATGTACGTAAATTTTTATTATTTTTGTGTTTGCTGAAAATAAATTTATGTCGGACAAGAAATGGTAACACAATTCGTAACAGACAATAAAGGTAATAAAGTAGCTGTGATACTACCAATAAAGGAATGCGAATAAATAATCAAAGATATGGGAAAATTACAGGATATTCGCCTTTATGATGAATCAAAATGTCCATTTATAAACTCTCTGAAAATCCAAGACCGGCAGGCTATATAAAATTTAAAGGTAGGGATGCCTACGGGATTAGTGTAGCAAATTATCGAATTATTTATGAAATATTTGATAACTTATTAGTAATTAATGTTATAAATATTGGAAATAGAAAAGATATTTATAAATAGACTTAATATTCCAAAAAAGATTCCTGTTCTTATCTTAATTCTGTAAATTTAACTTAATTTTGAAGGCAGAAAATAACTATGGCAACGCTCAAGGAAATACAACGCCCTATACAGCAACATTTGGCAGAGTTTGAAAAAAAATTCAGGTCATCAATGAAAAGCACTGTTCCGCTTCTTGATATAATAACACGCTATATCATCAAGCGTAAAGGAAAACAGATGCGACCTATGTTTGTTTTTCTGAGTGCCGATATTTGCGGAGAGATTAATGAGTCGACATATACTGCTGCTTCGTTGATTGAACTGCTTCATACTGCTACTCTTGTTCACGATGATGTGGTTGATGATTCCAATATTAGAAGGGGATTTTTCTCAATAAATGCACTTTGGAAAAATAAAGTTGCAGTACTCATAGGTGATTATTTGTTATCCCGTGGGTTACTGCTTTCGCTGGATAATAATGAGTTTGAACTTTTGAAAATTGTTTCGGAAGCTACAAGGGAGATGAGCGAAGGAGAGCTGCTTCAGATTGAGAAAGCCCGTAAGTTGGATATTGAAGAGGATATTTATTTTGAAATAATTAGAAAGAAAACAGCATCGCTGATTGCATCTTGCTGTGCAGCAGGAGCTTCATCGGGGAAAGCTGATAATGAAACCATTTTAAAGATGAAGCAATTCGGTACATACACCGGAATAGCTTTTCAAATAAAGGATGATCTTTTCGACTATGATAAATCGAACACAACCGGAAAGCCCAACGGCATTGATATTAAGGAACAGAAGATGACACTGCCGCTCATATATTTTCTGAATAAGAGTAAATCGGGCGAGAGAAGAAAGGTTATTAATATTATAAAAAATCACAATAATAATCCCGAAAAAGTTGGCATCGTTATCGAAAAGGTTATCCGAAGCGGTGGTATTGAATATGCCAAAGGCAAAATGAAAGAATATCATAGCAAAGCTCTTTCAATCCTTAGAGAGTTTCCTGAATCGGAAGCACGTATTGCTTTGGAAAATCTTGTGAATTATACTATTGAAAGAAGGAAGTAGGTTTTTTAGTCGGCAGTCTCCGAATATGTGCAAGCATCAACGCTTGCCTCTGTTTCATTTATTTTTAATTATAGCAACTCAAGCCTCTCCGAATCCTGCTTTACAAAAATAAACAGCAGGATTGTAAATCCCCACAACGAAGAACCGCCATAAGAAATGAATGGTAGTGGAATGCCGATAACAGGAAATAACCCGATAGTCATCCCCAGATTTATTGTGAAATGAAAAAAGAGTACTGAAGCAACTCCGTAACCGTATATTCTGCTGAATTTCGATCGCTGTCGTTCAGCAAGAAAAATCAGTCGTATAAGCAATGCTAAAAACAGAATAATCAGGATGAAGGAGCCGACAAATCCCCATTCTTCGCCAACAGTGCAAAATATAAAGTCTGTGCTTTGCTCGGGGACAAAATCGAATTTAGTCTGAGTGCCTTTCAGGAAGCCTTTGCCGGAGAAGCCACCGGAGCCAATGGCAATTTTCGATTGGTGTACATTATAACCTGCTCCTCTGATGTCGGTCTCAATACCCAGAAGTACATTTATCCTTTTTTTCTGATGAGTTTCAAGAATATTTTCAAAAACGTAATCTACACTCAAAACATACATCGAAGCAAGTACAAAAACACCTATCAGAAGCAGTAACCTCTTATGAATACTCTTATTTGAAAAATAGACAAGAATAAATATTGCTGCAATAACCCCGATAACTATGAATTTGTTAACAAGCAGCGTGACAACAAAAAGTATGGCAACGATCAAACCGAGTATAAGCAGATTGCCTGAAAGACCTTCCCTGTATAAAACAAGAATGAAGGAGGTATAAACAAGCGCAGATCCAGTGTCGTGTTGCAAAAGAATAAGCAGAGCAGGAAATGTAATAATAAAGGCTGCCACGATTTTAGTCTTAAATCTTGAGAAATCTTTATCTATACCGCTCAAATATTTTGCAAGAGCAAGAGCCGTAGCAAATTTTGCCAACTCAGCAGGTTGTAATGAAAAGCTGCCTACCTGAAACCATGATTTTGAGCCTGCTATTTCTCTTCCGAATAACAAAACTCCTATCAGGAGCATTAGAGTTAAAAAGTAAACCAGATAAGAAAAGGTTGAGAAGAATTTTGCATCGATTAACAATATTACAAGAGCAATAACTATGGAAGTCCCAATCCACATTAACTGCTTACCATAATTCTGAGTCATATCAAGAATGCTGCTGTGTTCTTCATTATAAACTGCTGCATAGATATTCACCCAGCCTATAAGCACCAAAATCAGATATAAAAGCACCGTAATCCAGTCAATATTTTGTAATATATTTTTCTGTTTCCTCAATATCTTGAAATTAAATTCCCATCTAAAATTCTTTTTTCCAGTCTTTTTCTAGTTATTGTGTCATTAAGATATTGTTCAATCATCAGCGAAGCTATTGGGGCGGCCCAAGTTGAGCCGTAACCTGCATTTTCAACAATGACAGACATTGCTATTTGAGGATTTTCCATCGGGGCAAATGCCACAAAAATTGAATGGTCTTTACCATGGGGATTCTGTACTGTTCCGGTTTTTCCGCAAATTCTCACACCATCAAGTTTTGCCCAGCGTGCAGTGCCATGCTCTCCCTCAAAAACCTCAAGCATAGCTTCTCTCACAATATCAAACTTATCGGAATTTATTTTTGTGACTTTTTTCACCCTGAACTCTTTGATAATACTATCTCGGCTACCTATTGCTTCAACGATATGTGGTGGATAATAATATCCTTTGTTTGCAATTACAACAGATTCGTTTGCAAGTTGTAAAGGGGTTACAAGAATTTCGCCCTGTCCGATTGCGAGAGAGCGTATAGTGAGGGCATTCCAATGTCCTTTTCCGTAAATTTTATTGAAGAATTTTGCTGTTGGTATATTACCACTTACCTCAAAAGGAATATCGGTTTTGAATTTTGTTCCGAATCCGAAACTCAACACATAACTTCGCCATACATTATAGGCTTCTTCCACCGACCTGTACTTCGGGTTATTAATTATTGACTTAAAAACATTCCAGAAATAAGGATTACAAGATTGCTCAATGGCATGCTGAAGCTGAAGAGGCGACTCGTGATTATGCGTACATTTAATTGGAGTGGAGGCGGGTCCATAGCAAACATAAGATGTTGATTTTTTGAGCACATTTTCCTGCAGACCTATGAGAGCCTGTACCGGCTTAAAGGATGATCCCGGCGAATATGTTCCCATAATTGCCCTGTTAAGCAAAGGTTTTAGCGAATCATGCATTAGCATCCCGAAATTCTTGCTTCTGACCCTCCCGACAAGCAGATTCGGATTGTATGTCGGGCTGGTTACAAAAGCAAGAATGCCACCGGTTTTAGGATCAATAGCGACAATACTTCCGATTTTGTTTTGCATAAGCCTTTCTGCATAAGTCTGCAAATCGGCATCAATGGAAAGATAAAGGTCTTTTCCTGGTACTGACAGCGTATCGTATTTTCCATTTTTGTAGCTTCCCTGCTCTCTGTTATGTACATCAACCATCACCATTTCAACACCTTTCTTACCTCTCAGCTCTTTTTCAAAGAACTTTTCAATACCGCTTTTGCCGATGTAATCCCCCTGATGATAATAACTGTCGGCTTTCATCTCTCTTTCATTAACTTCTCCAATATATCCAAGTGTATGAGCTGCAATGGGCCTGATATATTTCCTGAGCGAGCGGGTCTGAACATAAAAGCCGGTAAATTTGTATAGCTTTTCCTCAAGGAACCCAAACTCACGTTTAGAAATTTGCTCCAGAAAAATAGAAGGTTTGTAACGTGAGTACTTTTTAGCCTTCTTCATCTTCACTAGAAAAACAGAATCCGAAATATTGAGGATGCGGCAAAACTCGGCTGTATCCATATCTTTTACCTGGCGGGGAATGACCAGCAGGTCGTAGGCAGCCTCATCATAAACAAGTAATTCCCCGTTGCGGTCGTATATTCTGCCGCGATTGGGATAGATTGTTATTTTACGGAGTACGTTATTCTCGGCCGACAGAATATACGAATCGTCGAAAAGCTGAAGAATAAGCAGCCTGACAATAAAGATTACCGCCACGATTACGAAGATGGCGATAACAACATATTTCCGTTCCGATAAGTTCCTGTTCATAATTCTCTATAGCTCTTACGGAAAATCTGCAAGAGAGATGCAAAATTAAAGAAAACTTAGTAAAAGATACTTGCTATTTTTTCTTATTATAAAGCGTCATTGTCCGCCCAGGTCCGATTGTGACAAAACTTTTGATAATGTCAACGGCTGTTTTTATTCTCGGAATTAAAATCTCTTCCTCTTCTTTTGTCCATTGTCCCAGTACATAGTCCGACTGATACCCGCGGGCAAAATCATTGCCGATGCCAATCCTCAGCCTTGCAAAGTTTCCGGTTCCAAGGCTTTCGATAATACTTATCAATCCGTTATGTCCGCCGTCACCACCTTTCGGTCTAAGTCTGAGTGTTCCGGTCGGCAGAGCTATGTCATCGACAACAATAAGTAGTTTTTCAATAGGTATTTTCTCTTTGTCGAGCCAGTATTTAACAGCTTTCCCGCTCAGGTTCATATATGTCGACGGTTTTATGACAACCAGATTTCTTGCTCTGAATTTAACTTTGGTGACATCTGCAAGACGTACGGTCTTGAATGATGCTCCTCCTTCCTGAGCAATGGCATCGGCAACGATAAAACCTATATTGTGCCTGGTGTTGGCATATTCCGCACCAATATTTCCCAGACATGCTATTAAATATTTCATATTTTGCAAAGCTATAAATAAAAAAATTCCAAATCCTTAGAAAAGCAGAATTTGGAATTTTTATTAAAGACTATAATGATATTATTTGTCTCCTTTTGCCTCTTCTTTCTGAGCATCCTCACCACCTTCGGCAGCAGCTTCAGCTTTAGCGGCTTCAGCAGCTTCAGCAGCTTCATCTTCTGCTAACTCTTCGGCACTCAGACCTCTTGCAGTTTTAACTCCAACGATAACTGCGTTTGGAGTATCAAGGAATGTCAGGTTTTTATAAGTTATATCCTTAACCCTTATTGAGTTTCCAATGTCAAGTTTATCAATATTGAGCATAATAAAATCAGGTAAATTATCAGCAAGTCCGCTAACTTTCAATTTTCTGATTTTCTTAACAAGTCTTCCTCCTTGCAATACTCCGGGGGCAACACCTTCGAATTTAACCGGAATGGCTATAGTAATAGGTTTGTTTGGAATAATTTCCAAAAAGTCGGCATGTAAAATGTTATCATTAACAGGATGATATTGGATGTCCTGCAAAATAGTTTGATAATCTTTACCATCAACTTTGATGATGATAATGTAAACTTCCGGGGTAAAGATGATTTTCTTAAAAGATTTTTCGTCAATGGCAATGTGAATTTGTTTTTCACCTCCATAGATGACACAGGGGACTTTTCCTTCTTTCCTGTTTTTTTTAGCATCTTTTTTCCCTACGTTCTCTCTCAGAGAACCGCTCAATGATACTGTTTTCATAATGAATTGATTTAATATTAATGAATAATTGTTATTACTAATGTTCAAATTTATACAATGAACTTATTGATTTTGTTTTTAAAACTCTGTTAATCACAGTTGCAAAAAGATCGGCAGTTGATAAAACGGTTGCTTTTGAGCATTGTTCTTTCAACGGTATTGTATCAGCAATTACAACTTCTGTAATGCGTGAATTTTTAATCCTGTTATATGCTTCACCGGAAAAAACAGGATGTGTGCAAAAAACCCTGACACTTGCAGCTCCGTTATCCATAATAAGGTCGGCAGCTTTTGTTATTGAACCTGCCGTGTCTATAATATCATCAACAATAATTACGTTTTTATCTTTTACATCTCCGATAAGCTGCATAGTTCCAATTACATTAGGTTTTATTCTGTGTTTATAACAGATTGCAAAGCCTGTATTTAGAATTTTTGCGTAGGCAGCCGCGCGCCTTGTCCCTCCCGTATCAGGAGAAGCCATCATCATATTTGATAATTTTAAGTTTTTAATATATGGGATAAAGATTGAAGATGCATAAATATGATCAACCGGCACATCAAAAAATCCCTGTATCTGATCTGCATGGAGGTCTATGGTTATAATACGCTGAACACCGGAAGCAATGAGCAAGTTGGCAATAAGCTTTGAGGCGATAGATACACGGGGTTTGTCCTTTCTGTCCTGACGGGCATATCCGAAATAGGGGATGACAGCAACAATTCTTTTTGCCGATGCACGACGAGCAGCATCAACCATCATTAAAAGTTCTAAAAGATTATCGGCAGGCGGAAAAGTTGACTGAATCAGAAAGACATCACGTCCACGGATATTTTCCTCAAAAGATGGTTGGAACTCTCCGTCTGAAAAGTCTGTTACAACAACGTTACCTAAAGGGTGTCCGTAACTGGCTGCAATTCTCTCTGCCAGATATTTTGTTGCACGTCCTGAAAATATTAATGCCCGGGCTGCCATTTTATTGCTTTTAGAATTTGGGCGCGAAATTAATATTTTTTTGTCACCTCACAACTTTAATCCCAAAATAAATATTTTTTAACGAAATTGAATGTAGATAAAAAAAAGTAACTATTTTTGCCGTCCGATTTGTTTTTAGCCCGGATGGCGGAATTGGTAGACGCGCTGGTCTCAAAAACCAGTTCCTTCGGGAGTGCCGGTTCGACCCCGGCTCCGGGTACAACAAAAAGCACCGAGATATCTTATTTCGGTGCTTTTTTATTTCCGTTTGCCAATAATATGGAAATGGATAGTTGAATATTTATATCCCGTTAAAGAAAAAGCCTCCGTATAATTCGGAGGCTTTTTTAGAGAGTGGGAAATAATCTATTTCAATATCAACTTCTTAGTTGCAGTCTGACCTGTTTCAGAGTTTGCAAACGATACGAAATAAATTCCTTTTTTAAGTTCTGAGAAATCGAATGTATTTTTCATATAGTCGATTTTTAATTCCTTTATAAGCTTTCCGGTAAGATCATACACTTTCATCATATCAAATGCCGGACTGCTCATACTTACATTAACAATACCTGTTGATGGATTCGGGAAAAGGTTAACATTATTTAGCAATGTATGCGGATTGCCTGTCCCGACATTTTCCTCTCCCGTGATTGCAATATCATCAACTTCCCAGGTTGCAGATTCCGAATCGGTTGATGTAAATTGAAATGCAATATATACAGCACTTCCATCATATCCTGAAAGATCTATTTCTCCTGACTCTGTCCATTCGAAAAATCCTGAAGACATTGTAAAAGGTTCAGTTGTCCAGGTTGCGCTATAAGGATCGCCTCCTCCGTCGTAATCTGTAGATATCTTCAGCAGCAAGTCCGGGCCTGTATAACCTAATCCATTCTGGAAAACAAGTATTTCGTTATTATAATTATCCAGATTAAGAGCTGGAGAAATCAGCCAGTCATCATTTTCATAAGGTTGTCCATCGTAACCAGTCATAGCTGCACACGGAGAGTTTCCAATTCCGAATGAATTATCTCTGTCCCAAACTTGCGCACCCACAACTGAAATAGTAGTCCAATTACCCCAGCCTTCATCAAAATTCTCAGATTCGATTACCACGGTAACCTGTTCTTCGGTTGTAGCATTAGCTGTTGGTGCAGAGCCGTCATTTTTGTAATCGATATCAGCTCCGGAATTTGTATATGGATAAATTGAGAAATAGTATGTAGTGTTTGCATCAAGTCCGGCAAAAGTAGTTTGCTGTGCACCAAATCCAACGTTAAGAGCACCACTACCATCGGATAAATCAAGGTCGTTCATCACCGGAGTTCCGTCAACAGGTGTAGGTAAAGTAGCACTTGTCCCAGCAAAAATAATATAAGCATCGGGAAGTTGTTCACCTGTTGCGTCGGTCCAGGCCAGATTGATATTCTGCTGGTTTGCTGTTGCAGTAAAACCGGTTGGATAATTGGTAGGCTCGGGATCTGGGGTGCCTCCTCCTTCACCGGAAATAACAATTTCATCTACTTCCCATGTAGCCGATTCAGAATCAGTTGATGTAAACTTAAAGGCGACATAAACCGCCGAACCTGAATATGATGACAGGTCAACATTCCCTGATTCGGTCCAGACCCAGGAGCCACCTGACATTGTGTAAGTTAATTCAGTCCAAGTAGCTGCATTCGGATCTCCACTTCCTGAGTAGTCAGTGGAAACCATCAACTGCAACGGATTTCCGGTATAGTTCATTGCTGTTTGGAAGTTCATAACTTCTGAGGTATAATTATCAAAGTTCATAGAAGGAGAGATAAGCCAATCCTCATTTGCATAGGGTTGACCGTCATATCCGCTAATTTTTGCACACGGTGTTCCGTCAACACCATGAGTTTCATCTATAATCCACTCCTGATCACCGACTACCGATACCGGCGTCCAGTTCCCAAAACTAATATCGTCAAAATTTTCAGATATTATAACGGAAATATTTGCAGTAGTTGCATTTGCACTTGGGGCCGTTCCGTCTGTTTTGAAGTCTATGTTTGCACCTGAGTTTGTATAAGGATAAATAACAAAGTAATAGGTTGTGTTACCTTCAAGTTCGGCGAAGGTTGCCGCTTCATTACCAAAGGGAACATTTAAAGCACCGCTACCGTCGGACAGATCAAGGTCATCGGGGATTGGAGTTCCGTCAACCGGAACGGGGAAGTTTCCTGCATCAGTACTTGCCAAAACAATATATTTTGAAGGCAGTTGCGCACCGGTTGCATCTGTCCAGTTAAGATTAATACTATTGCCATTTGCAATTGCTGCAAAACCTGTGGGATAGTTCGAAGGTTCAGGATCAATTATTACATCACCTGTAAATTCAAAATCATCATAATAAACTGAACCGCCTGATTGGTTATCCTGTTTGTAAACACGCACTTCAAGCCTGAATGCATCGGCTGAAGCCGGAGCTGTCAAAGTGACTGAGAATTGTTGCCAGTTTGCATTATCTTCCGAATAGGTGCTTGGACGCAGCTCGTCGGCATTATCAGGTAAGGTACTTCCGCCCGAAAGCCAGTATGACCATATTCTTGTTCTTGCCATCGGGTCATTATCAAAATACCAATAGTTGATAGTGTATTCCTGCCCTCCTTCAATACCTGATATTTCCTGCATCAGGTCTTTAGTTGTAGCGTCGGAGGTGTGTTTTGCCGAATAGCTTCCCCCGTGAATAATTGAGGATTCCTGTGTGATGTTTTCGGCTTTAACCCAGCTATCGGGTACGCCACCTGTCCAGGATTCCATATCGCCGTTAAGCACAAGGTTCTGAGCCGAGATATTCAATGATATCCCAAGCGAGACCAATATTGCTAATGCGAAAGTTAAAATAGATGTTTTCATTGATGTAAATTTTAAGTTAGAATTTTATAAATTTTTAATTTCTGTCATTACAGTTTAAGTCATTAAAAGCAATTTTCAATCTTTCGATCATACTTTTTTCGCCTTCACGCAACCATTTCCTTGGATCGTAATGTTTTTTGTTGGGCTTGTCATTACCTTCAGGATTTCCTATTTGCCTCTGGAGATAATCGTGATATTTTGCCTCGTACCTCCTGACGCCGTCCCAGAAAGCCCACTGCGTATCGGTATCAATGTTCATTTTTATCACCCCGTAGGAAATAGCTTCTCTTATATCGACCTGAGATGAGCCTGACCCGCCGTGGAAAACGAAACTTACGGGCTTTTCACCTGTATTGTATTTCTTTTGAATAAAATCCTGTGAATTTTTCAAGATGACAGGTTGCAACTTAACATTACCAGGTTTATAAACACCGTGTACATTTCCGAAAGCGGCAGCTATTGTAAACCTGTCGCTGACTTTCAGTAGTTCGTGATATGCATAGGCAACCTCTTCGGGCTGAGTATATAATTTTGAGCTGTCGATACTTGTATTGTCAATTCCATCCTCTTCTCCCCCCGTAACGCCAAGTTCAATTTCGAGGGTCATTCCTATTTTACTCATTCTCTCAAGATATCTTTTTGATATCTCAATATTTTCCACGATAGGCTCTACCGAAAGGTCGAGCATGTGAGAGCTAAAAAGCGGTTTGCCATATTTTTCAAAATATTTCTCGCCGGCATCAAGCAGACCGTCAATCCAGGGGAGAAGTTTTTTTGCAGCATGGTCGGTATGGACTATTACAGGTACACCGTAAGCTTCGGCAAGCTGGTGAATATGCGTTGCACCGGAGATGCCGCCGAGAATAGCCGCTTTTTCATTTTCGTTCGACAAGCCTTTACCTGCATAAAAAGCAGCACCGCCGTTTGAAAATTGAATAATAACAGGCGAATTAACAAGTTTGGCAACTTCGAGAGCAGCATTTACCGAATCAGTACTTACAACGTTTACAGCAGGGATTGCAAAATTATCTTTTTTTGCAGTTTCAAATATCTTTTGCACATCGTCACCGGCAACAACGCCTGGTTTAATAAAGTCTAAAATTTTTTTCGACATATCATTTATTCTTTTAATTATTTACGATTTCCTAAAATGGAGAACAAATGTAGGTATTTCCGTAATAATGCAAGTTAAGTTATTATTAATATTTGTTAAATTGTTAATAAGTTTATTAATTTTGCCACCTGTTTGCGTAATTTATGATTTTCAAATATCGGACATTGTCAATCGTCAATCAAATTATGGTCCCGTAGTTCAACAGGATAGAATTCCAGATTCCGGTTCTGGTGATGGGGGTTCGAGTCCTCCCGGGATCACAAAGTGAGCACGGAGGACGAGAAGTTCATCCCGATAATCGTTGGCCTGTGTGACGGAAAAGCGGGAAGTCCTCCCGGGATCACAAAGTGAGCACGGAGGACGAGAAGTTCATCCCGATAATCGTTGGCCTCCTCAATAAAACCATCTCTTTTTCTTGCAATACTGGGTATTCGGTATCCAAATAGTCCAGACGACTGTACGGGGCCGCTTGACTTATTGAGACTTAATTGTTAGGTGTCGGCTATTTTTTATTTCTTATTGGAAACCATATTCCCTCTTCTGAATTTGGGTCTCCGTTTTTTATATTTTTTGCCTAATATTTTGTATCAAATTTTGCAAGTGGTTCGGTAACATCTCAGTATAATGATGAATTATGATTGCTGAATGCTGAAATGCTGTTTTATTTTTCACTCATAATCCATAATTCTTTACAGTTCTTTCTTTATTTTGCCATCTATATTCTTTGTCCTTTAGTTCAGTTTCTAAAGTTACTTTTTCCTGAGCGTTGGCTAAAAAATCAAATTACGGCAAAAAAGTATTCTTACCAAACACAAAATAGTAGATAATTCTCAGTCAAACTGTCAGATATCTGATTATCCATTAAATGTTCTCACTTTTTCAATCCGCATTGCAAAAGGAACATCCTGATGGTCGAAAGTGTATTCGATTGACTTGCCGGAAACAAGTTCGTTCTTTATTTTCAGGTCTGTATTTTTTATTCCGGCTTCAAACTTCTCTTTCAACTCTCTTTCTATGACAATCTTTATACTACCATAGTAAAGCTCGGTTATCATAAATACTTTTCTGATTTTTCCGTCGTAATCTTCCCAATGATTTCTTTTTAGGAGTTCGAGATAATCATCAATCCTGACACGTAACAGATTCGACATAACCCTTGCCTGAAGGTCGCCGAATGTAAATTTACGGATAGTGTTAAGCTCAAAATTGTTCTCAAGTTTGCCTATTTCCGGATACTCCAGATCGGTAATCATACTTGTTTCCACGCTGACGGAACTTTCTGCGAAGTTAGCCTGTATCAGTGGCGTACTGCGTATTTCGTCGTAAATGGCTTCCCAATCCTTTTTTGATAAGAGTTTCGCATCCAAAAAAGCATTCAGGATATGATGAGGCATTCCTGCATGCTGAAATTTGGGTTTGCCGAATAAGGGGTCGAAAACCATTCTTCCGAGAATGATATCTGCATTTGAAGCCGGAATCAGCTCAAGTCCGTACTTCCTTCTAAATTGTTTTATCTCCATAAATTTTGAATTAAACCAGCATTAGTTTTATTGATATTATTTTGCAAATATAAAAAAAATGAACCGGTTTATTATGATTGCCAAACTAATTTTTTGTCTCAGTTTAAAACTTAAAGCCTATACTTCCGATGAAATTAAATTCTGCCTGAGGGAAATATCCGTTCATCTCTCCTTCGGTTCCGTTGTATACATACCTGTAAACCCAAGCATTTGTTTCATATTTCTCATTAAGAAAATTGTTTAAGTTCAACGAAAAGTCAATCTGCTTTATAAACCGTATTTTCAGGGTATAATTGAACCTCAGATTATTTACGAAATAGGGGTCAAGACTTCGTTCAATGTTCGACGTGTTGTCGATATACTGGCGGCTTACATATCGTGAAATGAGGTTAACCGTAAAATTACTAAAGGTTTTCCATTCTATATTGCTTCCCGATATGAAATCAGGCGAAAAGGAGATATCTGTCTTCCCAAGGTCATAAGTGTATTGAAACGGTTGTGTTGCCGGATCATCCCAGTAATTCCAGTTGTCGACATACTCGGAAAAATCTTTGATTTTGTTTCTGCTAATCGTTGCATTAATATCCCACTTTAAATTTTTCAGGATTCTGAATCCGGCAGCTATCTCAATGCCGGCTCTGTAGCTTTCCGGTACATTGACCTTTATAGCAGTACCCACATTGTTAATTTGGCCTGTCAACACAAGCTGATCCTTGTAATCCATAAAATAGAGATTACTTTCAAAAGCAACAAACTTGCTTTTAAATTTATATCCCAGTTCGTAGTCGGTCAGTTTTTCGGGTTTTACGATTTGTCCGGGGTCGGCATCTTTATATACCGAGCGGCTCGGCTCTCTGTTGGCAACCGCTGCTGATAAATATATGCTGTTTTGAGGATTAATCGTAAAATAGAAACCTGCTTTTGGATTGAAAAAACCAAATGAGTGTGATTGTGTGAGATCGCGAAGGTCATCATCAGTATCTTTCATATCATAAGTTATTCCGCGATATTGCAGGTCGGCATAGATGGATACAACATCATTCAGATGAAAATTTGCCTTGCCGAAGATGTTGTAGTCACTCTTATCTCCTGTGTTTTCATACCAGGGCTTGTTAATGAAGCTGTTACTTGCATATTGCGCCCAGATGATGTAACCGTAGTGATTTCCTGAATAGGTGTTCCAGCCGCCACCGACAGTTAAGTCAATTTTATTCCTTTCATAATTAATGGCTGCATTTATTCCATAGAAATCATTGTCGAGCCATTTCTGCTGAATCAGATTTGTTCGTGTGACGGTATCTCCTCCGATTATGATATTATCAAATCCGTAGCTCAAAAACTTTTTTTTGTTTTTGTAACTTTCGTAATAACCTTTTCCTCTGGTGTAAAAAGCGGATGCCGTCAGATTCAGGTTTCTCTTGAGTTTTTGTACAAGATGTAACTGGTAATGGGTTTGGGTATAGTTATCCGTTTGATTATCATAGTATCCTTTGATGTTTTCATCTTCATCAAACATAACTCCAGAAGGATTGTAGCGTCTGTTTGTTTTCAGACTGTCTTTCGGAGTGCCGTACCATGCCTGATATGTCTTTTCCTTTCCTGATGAAATAATTGCCTTCACGATGGTGCTTGCCCCAAAATAACCACCCGAAATATAAAACGATTTTAGGTTCGACCAGCCTCTTTCGATATATCCGTCTGACGATATTGCCGATAACCTGCCGTCGAAAGCCCATTTGCCATTTAACAGTCCGGAGCCGAAAATAATAGTATTCTTGAAAGTGTTAAAAGAACCGACACTGCTGTTTAACTTGACATAAGGGTCAGGATTCAGCTTTGTTGTTTCGATATTAAGGCTGGCACCGAAAGCAGCAGAGCCGTTTGTTGAGGTTCCCACACCACGCTGAATCTGGATGCTGTTGATTGAAGATGCCAGGTCGGGCAAGTCAACAAAATAGACAGAATGCGATTCAGGGTCGTTAACAGGTACACCGTTCATAGTTACATTTATTCCGGTCAGGTCGGTGCCTCTTATTCTCAATCCGGAGTAGCCGATGCCGCCACCTGCATCGGAGGTGGTAACAACGGAAGGTGTGAGAGAAATAAGATATGGCAGATCTTGTCCGGTATTATTTCTTTCAATCTCTTTTTTTGACAGTTCGGAATATGTTGTCGGTGATTTTTCTGACACACGCGTGGCAGTAACAATAAACTCGTCGCTAAGAATCACATCATCCTCCAATGCAAAATCCAAAACAATATCACCGGAAAGGACAAAATATTTCGTTTCACTTTTGTATCCGATATACGTGACCGTAATTGTGCGGCTGTCTCTTCCCACCTTTTTAAAAGTGTAGTTTCCGTCAATTCCCGTAATAGTTGAAAGGAATGAGCTGTCAATTATAACAGTGGCTCCCTGAAGAGGCTTTCCGGTTTTTTTTTCGGTTACCACTCCCGAAATTCGGAATTGTGATTTAACTCCCTGAGGTACAAGCCATAATATGAGGAGTGTCAAAGTTAATGATTTTACTAAATAACGCATGGCAATAAAAGATTTTAATGATCAAACAATTGTTTTAAAATCATTCGATAGAGGTATTGCCAATATGTTGATCGTATTCTTTTTCCCTACGCCGGTATTATCCGTATCAGGTTCCTGCTTCGATAAAGCAAAGAGTATGATCTCAGCCTGTCAGCAAACTGCTTAAGGCACCCCTATGGATGATAGTGCAAAGATATAAAAATATTAGTTTCCAATTTAAACTAACTTGAAAAATTCCGGATTGAAATGAAAAGAAAGAACATTGTGCACCGGATCAAAAACGGAAACATTCGCTTTATCAGTTTCCAAACGGTTTTTTGTGAGTAATCGTTTTCACGCAAAAACCGGTAATCCCTTATCGCAAAATTAAAATTCTCAGAGATACTCTTCATTATGTTGCTGAGACTTCAAATTTAGAGGAATTTTCGGATATGATTAATCCTGAGCTTGCAGAAGGGCAAAAATTGTAACAAAACCGGTTTAACCGACAATCCTTTCAGTCTCCATTGCAATGGCCATCTCTTCGTCGGTAGGAATAACCATCACTTTCACTTTTGAATTATCTGCATTTATCAGAGCTTCCTTGCTACGCAGTCCTTTATTTTTTGATTTGTCGAATTCAAGGCCGAGAAACTCAAAGTCCCTGCAAATAGCCTCTCTGCTTAAATCCGCATTCTCGCCGATACCTCCGGTGAAGACAATCAAATCCACTCCCCCCATTACGGCTGCATACGCCCCGATATATTTACGAATTCTATAATGGAACATATCCAGTGCCAGTTGTGCCCGCTCGTTTCCTTTTTCAGCAGCATTCTCAAGTTCACGCATATCCGGTGATACTCCCGAGATACCGAAAACACCGCTCTCTTTATTGATAAGCTTGTTCATCCCGTTAAGATCAAGCTTTTCCTTATCCTGAATAAAAAGAACAGCACCTGCATCAATATCGCCTGTTCTCGTTCCCATTATCAGTCCTTCGTTGGGCGTCAGACCCATTGATGTATCAACCGATTTGCCGTGTTTAATTGCGGCAATGGAGGAGCCGTTACCAAGGTGACATGTAATTATCTTCGTTTTGTCATAATCAAGTCCGAGAACTTCACAGGCACGGTGTGAGACATATTTATGACTTGTTCCATGGAAGCCGTAACGGCGGATTTTATAATTTTCGTAAAGCCTGTACGGAATGGCATACATATATGAATGCCGGGGCATTGTCTGGTGAAAAGCCGTATCAAAAACTCCAACCTGCGGCACTTCCGGCAACAATTTGTTAATTGCGTAAATACCTTCAAGATTCGGCGGATTATGAAGCGGAGCAAGATCAATATTTTTAATCAGAGCTTTAATAACTTTGTCGTCAACCAAAATGCTGCCGCTAAAATCCTCACCTCCGTGAACAACCCTGTGACCAACAGCCTCTATCTCGTCAACGTGTTTCAGACTTCCCGTTTCATCGTTGGTAAGTATTTCAAAAACAGTTTTTATGCCTTCAGTATGGTCTTTTATCTTCTTTTCAAACTTTATCTCCATTTCGTTTGCCTTATGGATGACCGCCGAACCTTCCAGACCGATTTTTTCCACCAGTCCTTTTGCAATAACCTCTTTCTCCGGCATCTGTATCAGCTGATACTTAATTGAAGAACTGCCGCTGTTTAATACGAATATTTTCATGTGTTTAATGTTATTTTAACCGGTTGACTTGTTGAACCGGTATTTCCCAATTCACTAATTCCCCACCTATTTACTCACTCTTTGCCATCCCGGCAACTAACTTAATCACCGGGCAATGTATTTGTGCATTCATTGCGGCAAAGGTCTTAACTTTTTTAATATTTGAAGGTTAAAAAACGAAATTCTTTATGGAGAGAAGAAATATTTAATAAATGTCATTTTGAGCGAAGTCAGTAATGTCATTTTGAGCGAAGTCAGTAATGTCATTTTGAGCGAAGTCGAAAAATGCATTATTCTGACAAGTTGGTTGTTCAAGACTACAACCACCACCACCGTATTAATTATTTGTTTGATTTTATCACTAATGATATTTATCTGTTAATCAATCTGTTTTGTCATAATTTTTGCTCTTCACTACGTTCCGAATGTCAAAAATCCCGCCAAAACTATCCTCATTTTCTCAAATTAGCCCCACCATAAATGGCGGGACTATTGAATGTAAGTGCTTTAAACTACTGAATAACAACTAATATTTAAGTTTATAACTTTTTAACCAACATTTAAATTTTACCCCTATTTTTATCTCCAAATTTTCAGGAATGCGTTTTATAGCCGATTTACATATACATTCTCATTTTTCTATAGCAACAAGCAAAGAGTTGCGGCCTGAGTTTTTGGATTATTGGGCAATAATAAAAGGGATTAGAGTTGTCGGGACGGGTGACTTTACTCATCCGGGCTGGATTGCCGAACTGAAGGAAAAGCTGGAGCCTGCAGGAGAAGGCTTATTCAGAGTGAAAAAGGAGTTTAAGAAGGCTGTTCCCTTTAAAACGGATGACGATGTAAGGTTTATGCTGACTGCCGAAATCAGCAATGTTTACAAAAAAGCCGGAAAGGTACGCAAGGTTCATAATGTGGTTATGGCTCCGTCATTTGAGATTGCCGAAAAAATACAGGCAAAACTCTCGGGACTCGGTTTTAACATAACTTCCGACGGAAGACCCATCCTCGGACTTGATTCGCGCGACCTTCTCGAAATATGCCTTGAGGCCTCCGAAGATATCTTTTTTGTTCCG
>Ga0256913_10000336_pt1 | contig 24057 bp, 21 predicted proteins | sample Axial_MatmetaG_FD_185970 | JGI IMG/M metagenome (GOLD analysis project Ga0256913, IMG submission 185970) | Deep-sea worm associated microbial mat communities from Axial Seamount, Juan de Fuca Ridge, Pacific Ocean - Axial_Mat | ecosystem: Environmental > Aquatic > Marine > Oceanic > Microbial... | reverse complement strand
CTCTAACACTCTCTGGTACAGGGGTTGGTCCTGGTGTAAAAAGTAACATATACTATCCTCTCATATCGCCAAAATTACGGCATAATTAGTGCGATTATATCTAAAAATAGGTTATGTTTTGGTTATTTTATGTTTGTCATCACTATGATAATCTCAAATACCCTTAACTTAAACAGTGGTATAATAAAGGTTATTGAAACTATTAGGATATTTATATGAAGATATTTACAGATCATCAAGCTAGATGGCTTACCGGCATAGGGCTACTTAGTATTGTAGGACTCATAGGCTGGATTGACAACTTTTTTATTATGTGGCTATTTTTAGGAGTGATTTATATATTTGCTTTTTATGAAGCTATGAAGCTTTTTAAGCTCTCAAACTCATCGGTTTATTTTTGGGCTGTACTGCTTTGGATATTTGCTTACTTTTATCCAAATCCTGATGATTTGTTCTATTTTATTGCTATCATTTTTGGTGGCTCTATCGCATACTTTCACAACTTTGATAAAAGACTCATATTGCCATTTTTGTATCCTGTAAGTGGTGTGTTTTTCTTTTTGATACTATATAGAGATTTTGGTATAGAGGCTATGGTTTGGTTACTTGTGGTAGTAGCTCTAACTGATGTGATGGCATTTTTTACCGGCAAAGCAATAGGCAAAACCAAATTCTCAGACACTAGTCCAAACAAAACATTAGAGGGTGTATTTGGTGGGATATTTTTTGCTACGCTATTTGGCACATTTATAGGCACAAACATAGCTCCAACATCTATCGCATTTATCGTAACTCTACTTACTTCTATATCTTCAGTATTTGGAGATCTGTTTGAGAGTTATCTCAAAAGAGAAGCTGGAGTCAAAGATAGTGGCGATATACTACCAGGTCATGGTGGGATACTAGATAGGATAGATGGGTATATCTTTGGTGCTCCTATGATGGTCATAGCTCTAAGGGCGTTACTTTGAATAAATCCATAGTATTGCTAGGTTCTACTGGCTCTATAGGAGTCAATACCCTCATAGTAGCACAAAAACACAATATCGAAATAGAAGCCTTGGTAGCTGGAAGCAACATAGATTTGCTAAATAGCCAAATAGCTACACACAAGCCTAGATATGTAGCCATAGCCAACGAAAAGGACAGACACAAAGTCAACCATAGTGATGTTAGATGCGGTATGGATGGGATACTCTCAATCATCCAAGACTCAACTAGCACACTCATAGTCAATGCTCTTGTAGGCTACACTGGCTTGATGCCAACTTTGAGTGCAACCAAACTTGGCAAAAAGGTAGCACTTGCCAACAAAGAATCACTTGTAGTTGCAGGTGAGTTTATAGATATAAATCTTATTACTCCAATAGATAGCGAACATTTTGGATTGTGGTATCTACTAGGTACTCACCAACCACAAAAGCTATATATTACTGCTAGTGGTGGTGCCTTTAGAGATTGGGATACCAAAGATATCAAAAATGCTACATTTGCAGATGCACTAAAGCACCCAAACTGGTCTATGGGAGATAAAATCACCATAGATTCAGCCACTATGACAAACAAAATATTTGAACTATTAGAAGCAAAATGGCTATTTGATACTACCAACATAGATGCAGTGATTGAGAAAAAATCCATCATCCACGCTCTAGTGGAGTTTAGTGATGGCTCTACTACCGCTCACTATGCAGGTGTAGATATGAAGCTACCTATCGCTTACGCTCTTGGAGTAGATGTAAGCTCACCTGTACTTAAACCCATAGATTTACTAAGCATAGGAGCTATAGAGTTTTTGCCAATATCAGCTTCTAAGTACCCTATATGGCAAATCAAAGATGATATACTCAAAAACCCTCATCTAGGAGTGGTTCTAAATGCGAGTAATGAAGTAGCCATAGATAAATTTAAGCAAAATGAGTGTAACTTTTTTGGTATGAGTGATATAGTCTTGGAATGCTACAAACACTTTGATAGCATCAGAGCAAATTCTATAGAAGATATCATAAGAATTGATAGTGAAGTTAGAGAATTTGCAAAGAGGATAAACTAAAATGATTTTAAGCATAGAAAGTAGTTGTGATGATAGCTCTATTGCTATTACTGAGATTGATAGCAAAAAGCTAATCTTTCACAAAAAAATCTCCCAAGAGCTTCAACACGCCAAATATGGTGGGGTGGTACCTGAACTTGCTTCTAGGCTTCATGCTACTGCTTTGCCAAATATATTGCAAGAGTGTTCAAGCTATTTTGACTCACTCAAAGCCATAGCAGTAACCAATCAACCAGGGCTTGGCGTAACTTTGCTTGAGGGTATCTCTATGGCAAAAACTCTTAGTGTGATGCTAGATATCCCACTAATTGGTGTACATCACCTCAAAGGGCATATATACTCACTCTTTATCGGACAAGAGGCTACATTGCCACTACTAGTACTACTCATCTCTGGTGGGCATACGATGGTTGTAAGAGTTCAGAGTTATGATGATATGACTATACTTGCAACTAGTATGGATGATAGTGTTGGTGAGAGTTTTGATAAGTGTGCCAAGATGATGGGGCTAGGATATCCTGGTGGTCCTATCATAGAGCAGTTGGCAAAAAGTGGTGATGAAAATCGCTTTGATTTGCCAGTACCTCTTAGAAACTCACCACTGATTGCATTTTCACTATCTGGACTCAAAAATGCTGTACGATTGGCAGTGCAATCTTGTGGTGGAGCTGATGGTATGAGTCATCAAGATAAATGTGATTTGGCTGCTAGTTTCCAAAAAGCTATCAAACTGCATCTACTGCAAAAAAGCAAAAAAATCTTCAAACAAGAATCTATCAAAAACTTTGCACTAGTTGGTGGGGCTTCAGCTAACCTATACATCAGAGATGCATACGAAAAGCTATGTCTTGAGTTTGGCAAAAATATGCTAGTAGCTCCACTTGAGTACTGCTCTGACAATGCTGCTATGATAGGCAGATATGCCATAGATTTATATCACAAAAATGAGTTTATAGACCCAAATGAGATAGATATCATATCCACTAGGAAGCTTCAAGCCCAAATGCAACTTTAACCCAAATTATGTATTAGAAATTTACAAATTAGCACAAATCATTTACCAATAGAAACTTTTGCTAACTTTTTGGGGGAGTAATAATAAAAGTCTAATATATAATCTGGGTTTAATTTAGCCTATATATAGCCTTTTTTGGATAAAATATATATAATTTATCCTACAAATATGGAGTCTAAAATATGGCAGAGTATGGCGCTAGTAATATTAAAGTCCTCAAAGGTTTAGAGGCAGTTAGAAAAAGACCTGGGATGTATATCGGTGATACATCTACAAAAGGTTTACACCATCTAGTATATGAAGTAGTCGATAACTCTATCGATGAAGCGATGGCAGGATTTTGTGATACTATCAAAGTGACATTGACAAAAGATGGCTCAGCTATCATCGAAGATAATGGTCGTGGTATCCCTGTAGCAGAACACCCAACTGAAAAAATCTCAGCAGCGACTGTAGTACTAACTGTACTTCATGCTGGTGGTAAATTTGACAAAGACACTTATAAAGTCTCTGGTGGTTTACATGGTGTGGGTGTGTCTGTAGTAAATGCACTATCAAGCAACCTACATCTAACTATCTTTAGAGATGGTCATATCCATGAGCAAACTTTCCAAAAAGGTATCCCTACAGCTCCTCTTGAGATTACAGGCACTACTAGAAAAACTGGAACCAAAATTGAGTTTTGGCCAGATGAGACTATCTTTACTGAGAGTGTAGTATTCCAAAAAGAGATACTCATGAAGAGATTTCGTGAGCTATGTTATCTCAACCCAAAAATCACAATAGAGTTCAAAGATGAAAGAGATGGCACAAAAGAGAAGTATCACTTTGAAGGCGGTATCAAACAGTTTGTAGAGGATATGAATACCAAAGAGCCTATCACTACAGCTCAATTTTTCCAAGGCAAAGCTGATGATATAGAGATAGATATCGCTTTGATGTATAACAACTCTGATTCTGAAAAATCACTATCATTTGTAAACAATATCAAAACCCCTGAGGGTGGAACACACGAAGCTGGATTTAGAGCAGGACTCACTCGTTCAATCTCTAGCTATATAGCCAAAAATGCCAATGCCAAAGAGAAAAATACAAAAATAACTGGTGATGACTGTAAAGAGGGATTAGTTGCGATAGTATCAGTTAGAGTGCCTGAACCTCAATTTGAAGGACAAACTAAAGGTAAACTAGGCTCTAGCTATGTAAGACCACTTGTTCAAAAGTTTTTTACCGAGCAGTTTAACAAATACTTGGAAGAAAACCCAATAGAGGCTAAAGCTATCATGGCTCAAGTACTACTAGCTGCCAAAGGTAGAGATGCTGCTAAAAGAGCTAGAGACTTAGTCAAAAGAAAAGACTCTATGAGCGTAGGAACCTTGCCTGGTAAATTAGCAGATTGCCAAAGCAAAGACCCTGAGATTTCAGAGATATATCTAGTCGAGGGAGATAGTGCGGGTGGTTCAGCAAAACAAGGAAGAGATAGAGTATTTCAAGCGATATTACCACTCAAAGGTAAAATCCTAAATGTAGAAAAAGCTAGACTTGAAAAGATACTCAAATCTGATGAGATCAAAAATATGATTACAGCTCTTGGATGTGGTATTGGTGAAGAGTTCAATGAAGAAAAGCTTAGATACCACAAAATCATCATTATGACAGATGCCGATGTAGATGGTAGCCATATTCAAACACTTCTTATGACATTTTTCTTTAGATTTTTGCGTCCTATCATCGAAAAAGGGTATTTGTATCTAGCACAACCTCCACTTTATAGATACAAAAAAGGCAAAAATGAAACATATCTCAAAGATGATAAAGCACTCAATGATTTCTTGATAGAAAATGGTATAGATGCTATAGAGAGTGAAACTATGGGTCAAAAAGATTTGATTGAACTCTTCAAGCTAGTAGCATACTACAGAATGACTCTCAAAGAGATAGAAAAACGCTTTGCACTTATAGAAGCACTAAGATATATGATAGAAAATCCAGATATCGCAGGACTTGAGACTAGCAAACTAGACGCTACCATCCAAGAGTACATCAAAGAGCTTGGATACAACATACTAAACAAAACAATCACCGAAGATAGATTGCACTATTTTGTTCAAACCAATGATGGATTAGAAGAGTTAATCATTGATGATGTACTATTTACCAATCCACACTTCAATGAAGCTATTCATATATACCAAAAAATCCAAGAACACATCACTGATGAGTTTAGAGATAAAGACTTAATCAAGCTATTTGAGAAAGTAGAAGCCAATGCCAAAAAAGGTGCATATATCCAAAGATATAAAGGTCTAGGGGAGATGAACCCTGAGCAGCTTTGGGAGACTACTATGACACCTGAAAACAGAAGATTGCTTAGAGTAAAGATAGATGATATAGAGAGTGCTAGTGAGACATTTACACTCTTTATGGGTGATGAGGTAGAGCCTAGAAGAGCATATATAGAAACTCACGCCAAAGATGTAAAACACTTGGATGTATAATGTTACTATCACAAAAAAAAGAGAGAGAAAGAAGATTTGCACTAGCACTAAGAGCCGCTTTGCCTATATTGATGCTAGTAGGACTTATCTTTTATGCTCTGTTTTTTAGACATAATCATATCAATCTATCTATAGAAAATGAAGTTTTAATTGGTGCTATTGTCTTTATATCTGTCTATTTTATATATTTTTTGATTGAGCTTAGTGCCAAAGAGACTCTCATAGATAATCAATCCCAAGGGTACAACCAAAAATCATTTATCAAACAGGTTATATCAAGTAAACCTCCAACATTGGCACTCATCACTATTGACAATATAGAAACTATATACGAAAATTACAGCTATAGTGATGTAGATATATTGCTATATACCTTTGCTAACAAACTAAATAGTGAATTTAAACTCTTTGATGATGACAAAGTTATTATAGCTAGAAGATATGGTGCTGAGTTTTTGATAGGCTCCACACTAAATAGCAAACAGGTTAAAGAGATATTAAAATCTTTTGTATCAAAAAATGCTACATTAAACAATATAGAACTTGATTTGAAATATGCTGTAATCAAAAACTCAAGTAAAGATATAGAAAACACTATCAATCACCTAAAAGATATCATCAATACACAAAAAGATAGTAAAAAAAGTACACCAATTTATGATGCCAAAGATATATCTCAAATAGAAAAAGATGTTATTAATGCTCTACACAATAAAAGATTTAATCTATCATTTAGACCTATTCAAAACCTACAAACTAACTCAATTGATATATATGAACTATCCGTTAAGTTGGCACACAACAATAAAGAAATATTGCCAAAAGTATTTTTACCTATCATTAATCGTTTAGGGCTTGGTAGAGAGTATGATATGGTTTTATTTGAAAAGGTTTTAGCGATACTTCCTCTTTTGGATGAAAATGTATCGATATCATTTAACTTATCTCCTTTTTCACTCAGGGATGAAAAGTTCCAAAGAGAATTTTTTGAAAAACTTCACAGATGCAATGTCACCCCTTCAAGAATCATCATAGAGTTATATGAAAGAAAAACTCACCATAATCTTAGTGGATACCTTGAAGTACTTAAATATTTTAGAACAAAAGGTATCAAAATAGCTATAGACAATTTTGGTTCATCCAATGCTTCTATGGAATATATGAAATACTTTAGATTTGATTTAGTACAGTTTGATAGAGATTTTGTTACAAATCTCAACGATCCAAATACACAAGCTATGTTAAAATCACTTGTAGATATGTCAAAAAGTATGAATATCACTACTGTAGCTAAATGGGTCGATAATGAATCTAAGAAAAAACTACTCTACAAAATAGGTGTAGAGTATATACAAGGCTTTGGTGTAGGTAAACCTATCAATGAACAAAAGTTAATAGAAAAGTACAATTAAAGGATTAGTATGAAATATGGAGAAAAAGAGATAAGAGAGTTTGATATCAATGCTCAGGAGAATTTTTGGCCAAATGAACATAATAAAGATTATACTATAGATATAGAATTACCTGAATTTATGTGTATGTGTCCTCGTTCTGGATATCCTGATTTTGCTAAGCTTCATCTATCATATATACCTGATAAGCTTGTCATTGAGTTAAAAGCTCTCAAACTATATATCAACTCATTTATGCACAGATATATATCTCACGAAAACTCTGCCAATGAAATCTTTGATACACTATATAACAAACTCAAACCAAAACATATGAAACTAGTAGCTGATTTTAACCCTAGAGGTAATGTACATACAGTCATCACTATAGACTCAAACAATATGTATGAATAGCATAACCTCTAATCTCAGCTAGATAGTCCAAAAACTCATTACCAAGGCTTACTAAATGCTCTTTTGACACTCTACTATCCGTTGGATATCGATTTGGTTTTGGTATAGGTATGGACGGATTTTGGTTGGGATTTTGGCTACTCGACATCTCTCTTTGAACTCTTTTGGCATAGATACTTCAGCTTTTGGTGCTATATAGACAAGATTACTGCTACTTTCAATTACCCATTTGCCACCTATGACTATGGATTTGTTAGCTTTTATCTCTTCTCTTTGACTTGCAGATAACAAATAGCCTTTTTGTTTGAGAGTTTTATCTATGGCTGTGATTTTATTATTGTTGATTTTAATGATGATAAGCTCATCTATTTCACACACTATCTCAAAATTCATTAGAGCCTCTTTGTCACTATGTAGATACTCAAAGCTTCTTTTGATACCATCTTTGTAGTTGGCTATAAGCTTATCGCCAAAATGTTTTCTAAAGTAGTTTCGCTCATATTTGGTATCACTATTGCTCTTATCAACAAAATATTTGATACTGTTTTTGTGTAGATACTCTAGTAACTCATCTTTGCTATAATTTAGTAGTGGTCGTACTATCTTGTAGCCATCTTTACTACTGATACTATCAAGCCCTACCATCTCACACACCCCTGCCCCCTTACAAAGACGCATAAGCATCCACTCTAGCTGATCATTTAGCTGATGAGCCATAACTAGAGTATCATAACCTTGAGCTTTGATGATTTGTCCAAAAAAGTCATATCTAAACTTCCGTGCATTTGCTTCAAAGTTGGAGCTAAAATGTGGAGCTTTGGTGCTATAGCATTTTTTGTTATAAGTAGCAGCCAACTCTTTGGCGTACTCAACTTCTAAGATACTTTGCTCTCTAACTCCATAATCAACTATGGCTATATCAAACTCTATATCATAATCTCTTAGCATAAAAAACAGTGCGGTTGAGTCTATACCAGCTGAAAATGCAAGTAGGTTTTTGCTCTGCTTTAGATAAGAGATAAGCTGCATACTACTCCTTGATCTTGGCTAATAGTTGCATACCTGCTAGTTGAGTTATCTCTATATCATAGATTTGTCCAAAGTCGATAGATTTGTCGTTGGTATCATTGATAAGCACTTCACCATCTATCTCTACTGCCCACTCTAGCACTCTAGCACTTAGTAAAAACTCATGCTCCTCACTATGACCATCTATGACAGCCTTGTAAGTACGATTTAGCATCTTTTGAAGTGATTTTTGGTGTGATTTGGTAGCAATACTCTCAAGGATATCTACTCTTTGCTCTATAATCTCTTGTGGGATTTGTTCCATCTCATAAGCGGTAGTATCCTCTTCGTTAGAATAAGCAAAAACATTGATTCTATCGAAGCCAAACTCATCTACAAACTCACATACCCTCTTAAAAGCTTCATCATCTTCTTGTGGATGCCCTACTATGATAGATGTTCTTATAAAAGCATCTTTTTTACTCTTCATATACTCCAACAGCTCTTTGGTTTTGGCTTCACCAAAGCCTCTTTTCATAATCTTGAGCATCCTATCATCTATATGTTGTATTGGCATATCATAGTATGTCTCAAATACACTAGAATTGGCAATTTTATCAATCAAAGCTTTTGTAGTGGTGCTTGGGTATAGGTAGAGTATCTTTGCACTCACAACCCCATCTATGGACTCTATAGTATCTATGAGACTTATCAATCCATCACTCAAGCCTATATCTCTACCATAGCTTGAGCTATCTTGAGATATGAAACTAAACTCAAAAAAGCCTTTTTTTACCAGATTTTCTACTTCAGTTTTGATAGACTCTAAGCTTCTTGATTGAAGTTTACCCTTAAATCCTGGTATAGCACAAAACGAACATGTCTGATTGCACCCTTCTGAGATTTTGATATATGCGTGTGTATTTGAGCCTGTGATTAATCTAGGAGATTTTTCATTGGCTAGATACACTTCTGGAGTAAATTTGGACTTCTTTTTGGCTATAAGTTCATCGATTTTCTCATAATCACCCACACCTGTAAAGATATCTACTTCAACTAACTCTTTGGCAAGTTCATCTTTGTATCTCTCACTCAAACATCCACTAACTACCAATATAGAGTCATCTTTTCTTTGTGAGTGTAGCTCTAGTATGGTATCTATGCTCTCTACTTTTGCTGCATCTATAAAACCACAAGTATTTACTATAAGTACATCAGCACTACTTGCATCTTGTGTGATTTCATAATCGCTTAATTTTCCAAGCATCACTTCACTATCTATGAGATTTTTGGTACATCCTAGGCTTACTAGATGAAGTTTTTTTGACATTGAATTTTACCTTTTGTAGTATATATCGGAGTAATACTACTCCGATTGAAGAAGAGTTATCTTAGTAACCGCTTGCACTTACCATATAGTAGATATATGATATAAGTGGCTGTACATACATAACTGCTGTGATAGTAGCAAATGTTGCTAATCCTATGACTGCCATAAGAGGTTTTGAAGTGTTATAGTAAACTATATTTGCATCATTTGTTGGCTCTCTGAGGAACATATAAACTACTAGTTTGAGGTAGTAGTATGCTGAGATTGCAGAGTTGATACCCATCACGATAGCCAACCAAACAAAACCAGAGTTAACTGCTGCTTGCATCACATATATTTTACCCCAAAATACAGAAAATGGAGGTACACCAGCAAGTGATAGCATAAATAGTGCCATAATCACTGCACCTATTGGCATAATATGAATTAGCCCTGAGAACTTCTCATAAGGATGGTCATATCTATCACTATGAGTTTTGACTTTGTGTCTTGATATCCATAGCATAGTAAATGCACCAAGGTTGGTAAACAAAAAGAGTGTATAGTACAAAAATATTGCTGTAGTACCCTCTGTAGTATCTAGTCCAATTGCTGCCATGATAAATCCAGCGTGAGATATTGAAGAGTATGCAAGCATTCTTTTGACATCTTCTTGCACTAGAGCCATTATATTTGCTGCTGTCATTGTAAGTACAGCTAGTAGTATCACTGTAGTTTGCACCCAGTCAACACCCAAATCTATAAACATACCAAGTACTCTCAGAGTTACCACCATAGCTGCAACTTTTGGTACTACAGACATATATCCAGCTAGTGATGCTGAAGCACCCTCATAAACATCAGGAGCCCATGAGTGGAATGGAAATAGTGATAGTTTAAATCCAAATGCAACTACAAGCATAACAGCTCCACCAAATACAGCTATCATAATCCCTGTCTCATCAAGTCTTGTAGCTAAAACTTCAGCTATTTTGTACAACTCTACACTTCCACTAAGTCCATAAAGTATCGCTGAACCCATCGCATAAAAGGCTGCTGCTAATGCACCCATTGTAAAATACTTAACCGCTGCCTCAAAAGAGTTGCTTCTGTTGTGTAGTGCGATAAGTGTATATAGTGCCAAAGATGAAGTCTCAAGCCCTACAAAAATCAAAATCAAATTATCACTAGCAGCCATAAACTGCAATCCTGCTACCATAAATAAAAATAGCCCAAAAAATTCAGGGTATGAGTACTCGTGAAATCTTTTGGATGTAAGTGCTAGTGGAGTAAATAGCATAGAAGCTGCGATAATTAGCAGCTGAGATACGATTGATACTCCATCTATCAACATCACATCAAAGAATCCTCTTTGATTTACATTCAATCCAAGTACTGCTCCAAAATCTATAAATAGTATCAAAAGAGTCAACATTACATATAGTGATTTGTGCAATTTGTTATTGATCAAATCAAGTATCAAGATGATCAAACCACCACCGATAGCTACTAGCATAGGTGCTAGTGTCATAAGGTTAAGACTCTGCATTGTTACATTGATAGTTTCCATTACTTAACCTCCATAGTTATTTTTGATGCTTTTATGACATCTTTTGCCTCTTGAGTGATGGCTTTTTTATCCATAAACTCTACCATAGCTTTGACTGAATTATCGATTGGCTCCAAAATTGGCTTAGGATATACACCCAACCAAATCACAATCGCTACAAGCGGTACCAAAGAGAAAATCTCAATTTTATTCAAATCAACAAGCTTTTTGTTCTCTTCATTTGTAACTGGTCCAAAGAAACTATTTTTGTAAAGTCTTAGCATATATACAGCTCCTACTATGATAGAGGTACCTGCCAAGATAGTAAGTAGTGGTGATACATTATAAAATCCAAGTAACACCAAAAACTCACCAACAAAACCGATAGTCAAAGGAAGCCCTACTGAAGCCATAAGCATAATACCAAAAATCACTGCGAATTTTGGCATCACACTAGCTAAGCCTCCAAAATCGCTCATAAGCTTAGTGTGTCTTCTATCATAAATCATACCCACAAGCATAAACAAAGCCCCCGATACTATACCGTGAGATAGCATCTGAAACACTGAACCACTGATACCCTCAGCATTCATAGCAAATATACCAACCATAATGATACCCATATGCGATACTGATGAGTATGCAATTACTTGTTTGATATCTTTTTGTGCATATGCAACCATAGCTGTATATATAATCATAATAATTGAAAGTATCGCAATAGGCGTAATCATAGCAACTGATGCATCAGGGAAAAGTGGAAGTGAAAATCTAACAAATCCATAAGTACCCATCTTCAAAAGTACTGCTGCTAGAATAACTGAACCAATAGTTGGTGCTTGTCCGTGTGCATACGGAAGCCAAGTATGGAATGGAAACATCGGTACTTTGATAGCAAATCCCATAAAGAATGCTACAAATAGCCAAATCTGATAGTTTAGTGGCAATACCAATGAATACCAATCAGTAATAGCGAAACTCCAAACACCAGTTATGTTGTGATATACATATGCCATAAATAGCATACCAACAAGCATCACAAGTGAACCAGCAAAGGTATATAAGAAGAATTTAACCGCTGCATATACTCTGAGATTTCCACCCCAAGCACCGATGATATAAAGCATAGGTACAAGTGATAACTCCCAAAATAGATAAAATACTATAGCATCAAGTGCTACAAACACACCAACCATAGTCATCTCTAAAAATAGTAGAGTTATTATCATATTTTTGATATTTTCTGTAACACTCAAGCTAATCATACCAATAAGAGTCATCAAAGTAGCCATAATCACAATAAATAGCGATATACCATCAACTCCAAGATAATAGCTTACACCAAAATCAGGAATCAAAGGTATATTTTCTACAAATTGCATACCTGCATTTGTAGTATCAAAACTAAACCATAGCCATAGAGATAGCAAAAACTCAATAGTAGCTACAGTAATACCATATGCTCTAGCACTATTTTTATCTACAACAAATCCTAGCAATCCTGCGACTGCTGGGAAAAATACCAATACACTTAAAATATTATCCATTCACCTCTCCTTATACTAGTGCCGAAAATGCAGCGACTACTAGTAGTGCAGTAGCACCCATAGCCATCCAATTTAGATAGTTTGACAAGTTACCAGTTTGCATTTTTCTAGTCTTGTCACCGCTACTGTAAATAAAGCTCGCAATACCATCTACAATCGCATCTACAAGTTTCATATCTATCTGATTCCAGAAGAAACTAGAAAGCTCTGCATATGGTTTTGTGATGCACTTTTCATACAATACAGGAATATAGTATTGATTGATTAGTAGTTTGTAGCCAGGGAATCTCTCAATTCTATCATCTCTAACCAACCCTTTGTAGTATTTTTTGTAAGCTAGTGCTATACCACCAACTGCAAATACAAGTACGATTAGACCTAAAAACCATGCTATATGGTGAGTATCTTCACTCATATGATACTCTGGCAAAAGATGAGTTACAAAATGTTCAAAGCTTCCTTGGAAGAATCCAGCAATTACTGCTAAAACAGCAAGTGGAGACATAGCAACAAGTACATATTTGTACATCTCATGTGGATGGATACCTAACTTTTCGTATCTCTTATCACCTTCAAATGTCAAGAACACTTGTCTAAAGCTATAGAATGCTGTCATACCAGCAGTCACAACCAATATAAACCAAAGTATAGTTGTACCCTCATTCCAAGCTGTCTCTATAATAGCATCTTTTGAGAAGTATCCAGCAAAGAATGGGATACCTGCAAGTGCCAATGAAGCAAGACCCATATAGATATATGTCCACTTCATAGCCTTTTTGAGTCCACCCATCTTAAAGATATCTAACTCATCATCCATAGCATGCATCACATTACCAGCACCCAAGAATAGCAATGCTTTAAAGAATGCGTGAGCTGCTAAGTGGAAAAGTGCTATCCAGTATGCTCCAAGTCCAGCAGCTGCAAACATATAACCAAGTTGAGAAAGAGTAGAGAATGCAATGATTCTTTTTAAGTCTCTATTTACTAGTGCCATAGATGCTGCAAAGAATGCTACAAATGTACCAAGTGAAGCTATAAAGTAACTAACCTCTGGAGTCATAGCAAAGAGTGGATTTGCTCTAATAACTAAAAACACCCCTGCTGTTACCATAGTAGCTGCGTGAATCAGTGCAGATACTGGTGTAGGACCCTCCATCGCATCTGTTAGCCAAGTATGAAGTGGAAATTGTGCTGATTTACCCATCGCACCGATAAATAGTGCAATAGCTGCCGTATTAAGCACTGAACCACTCAACTCTGGAAGTGTGGCAAATACATGCTCATACTGCAAACTTCCTGTGTTCCAGTATATCACAAACAATCCTACTAGCATCCCCAAGTCTGCAATTCTATTCATAATAAATGCTTCATTTGCTGCCCAAGATGGAGAGATAGAAGGGTTTTCTTCTCTACTGACATCTTTTTTGTGATACCAAAAACCAATCAATAGCCAAGAACAGACTCCAACACCTTCCCAACCTATGAACAATCCAGCGAAGTTATCACTCATCACAAGAATCATCATTGAAAAAACAAATGCTGAAAGATAAGAGAAGAATCTATTGTAACTCTTATCGTGATCCATATATCCCATTGAGTATATATGAACTACAGTTGAAACGAGTGTAACTACTACCATCATAGTAACAGATACTTGATCTACCATAAATCCAAACGGTATAGAGATATCACCTGCACTAATCCAATCCATCAAATGCACATGGATACCATGACCAGTTTGTGCGATATGTGAAGCCAAAATCGCAGATGAAGCAAATGATATAAATATCAACGATGATGCTACCATACCTACAAAACTCTTCTTTGGAGTCATAGCAAAGAGTGCTGAAAATAGCGAACTAACCAGTGGAGCAAAGAGTGCTACAAATACCAAATTTTCCATCATTACCCCCTCATATTCGCTAGATCATCAAGATCAAGACTTCCAAATTTTTTGTATAATAAAATCAGCAATCCAAGTCCTACTGCTACTTCACTAGCTGCAATTGCTATGATAAAAAATGCAAACATTTGTCCAGTCAAATCACCATAAGCATTTGAAAAAGCTGCAAAAGCAATATTGACTGAGTTTAGCATAATCTCAGTAGAGAAAAATAGCATCAATAGATTTCGTCGTCTAAGCACACCCATCAAACCGATAGAAAATAGTATAGCTGAGACTACCAAATAGTGTGTTAGTGTAATCATTTGGCATCCTTTGTAACTAAAATAGTATCATCTGCATTTGTATCTTCTGTAAGACTTTGATCCATCTTCTTACCAGCCAATATAATCCCTGCAACCATCGCTACAAGCAACATAATAGCAGCCACTTCAAATGGAACCAAATACTTAGTAAATAACACTATACCTACATCTTGTGCATTACCTACACCCTCATGCATAGGATATAGTGCTTGAATATTTTGGCTATATATAGGTGCTGCAAAAATCAATACCAACACCAAAGCACTAAGTCCACCCAACACAAAGATTAGTGCTGAGTTTGTATTTTTCTCTTTGATATCTCTTGTAAGGTCAAAAAACATCATACCAAATGAGTATAGTGCCATAACTGCACCCACATATACTATAAGCTGAACAACCCCTAAAAAATCAGCTCCAAGTATAAAGAAAAAGCCTGAGATAAGCACCATACCCGCAGCCAAAGAAGTCATGGCATAGAGTACATTTTTGCTCATCACAGTAACTAAAAACAGACCTATTGTCAAAACTGAAAATAGGTAAAAAGCAACTGTTTCAATCATCTCAAATCTCCTAGATTAATACGCTAATGGCGTTTTTTTGATATTCTCATCAGCATTATCTGATACACTACCATAACCCTGATACTCTTGTTGCAGGCTCAAGTTCTCTTTTGGTGTTAGCATATCTTCAAATATTGAAAAACTCGCTCTTTGTTCACTTGCTGTCTCATATCTACTACCGTGTACGATTGCAAGTTCTGGACAAACCTCTGCACAATACCCACAAAAGATACATCTACCAAAGTTGATACTATATTCGCTTACCTCTTTTCTTTGGTTTTCATCATATCTTGTTTGGATAGATATGCAGTTTGAGATACATATCTTTTCGCATAAACCACACCCTATACATCTATAGTGTCCACTCTCAAGCAGTCTAAGCATCTCATGTATCGCTCTGTATCTTGGAGAGATAGGTAATTTTTCTAAAGGGTACTGCACTGTATGCATCTTATCTCTAAAGAGTGCATTTATCATCTCACGCATTGTTACCCATAGTCCTACAAATAGCTCCCCTTTAAATGTACGAGAGATTACTTGCTTAAATCTATCCAAGTTTGTAGATGGCACTTCACCCAAATCTAGTGTTACATAGTTTTGCTCACCTACATTTCTATTTTTAAATTGTTCTAAACCCATACTATCTCCTTACACCATTAGCACTGTTGCTGTTATTAGTATATTGATCACTGCTAGTGGCATCAACACTTTCCAACAAAGCCACATCAACTGATCAGGTCTTACATGTGGCCAAGCTGCTCTAACCCACAACATCAAAAAGAAGAAGAATCCAACTTTGAAAATGATTGTTAGCCAACCTAATGCTCCTTCACTATATCCACCCAAAAATACAATTGCTGCAATTATTGATATAGTAATCATATTGGCATATTCACCGATAAAGAACATCCCCCATCTCATACCACTATACTCTGTAGCATAACCAGATACAACCTCTGCTTCGTGTTCAAGTAAATCAAATGGTGTTCTGTTTGTCTCTGCAAAACCTGCTATCAAAAATAGCACAAATGCAACTGGTTGTTGCCAAATAAGCCAGTTGCTAACTCCACCAGCTTGAGCGTTGTTGAAATCAACAAAAGAGAGTGACCCAACAATCATAATAGGTGCTAAAAGTGAAAGTCCTGTTACAACTTCATAACTCAAAAACTGTATAGCTGTACGAGCTGAACCTATAATACCCCATTTGTTTGCTTGAGACATACCAGCAAGTAGTGGTCCATAAAGCCCTGAAGCCATCATACCAAGCACAAACAAAATACCTATGTTCAAATCAGCTGCGATTGAAGGCACAAAAGTCCCACCAACAAATGGTATCCAGCTTGGAATTGTAAAATCAGGAAATACTGGCACTGCTGAGAGTGCTATAAATGCCGTAGCTGCCGTAATAACAGGTGCTACCATAAACATCAATCTATTTGCATTTTGAGGTATGATATCCTCTTTTGTAAAGAGTTTGATACCATCAGCTACAAGTTGCAACAAACCATATGGTCCTACATGCATAGGTCCTAGTCTGCGTTGCATAAAAGCTAGAACTTTCCTCTCTATAAATGTACCAAATCCAGCAATAGCTGAAATGATAGCCATAATCATTATAGCTTTTATCATCACACCAGCTGTACCAACATGAGGTAAATTTTCTACTATCGTTGTTTCCATCTCATTTCGCCTTTCACAAATGTCAGTTGACTATACCATATCGCACAAAAGTATAGTAAACTGCATAATATACTAAGTTAGGATATCAAAGAGCAACTTAAAAGGCATCAAAAACCTATTATTACTCTTTAATTAATCCATAAATGTATCAAAGCTTAACAGTTTTGATGACAATTTATATCAATTTTTCAAATGCTTCTATATCTTTTTGGAGCGATTTTTGCAAAAGCTCCTCATATGTTGCTTGTAAACTTACATTGGCATATGCCAAATAACCCAAAAATGCATCTATATGTTTGGTTTGAAACTCAAATGCTTCACTTACTTCATTTTCTGATATATAATCAATCACATCTTTAGATAAATCCAAAATTGCATTTTCCAAATTTAACTGCTCTACATAATAACTAGGCTCTAGCCATGTTTGAAATACATCCATATTGGAAAAGCACACTTTTGTATTGACATAAGGCACTTTGATCTGAGCTATTTGATTATAGATTTTGATAGCATTAAAGAACCCTATTCTATCTTTGCTAAGATTGTTTGTAGCTAATGGAACATTCAAAAGCTCATCAAATGAAGCAACATCAACTCTGACAATCCCTTCACTCCCTCTCTCAAGATTTGTCAACGCTTCAACTGATTGTGAAGCTTGATTTGGAGAAAAGATATGAGTAGCACATATATTTATCACTTTTGTGCTAAGCTTAGACATAGCATCAATCCCCTCTGGTGTTGCTGGAATTGAAACCATAAAGTTTTCTCTATCTACCGCATCAAACAACTCTTTTGCTTCGTTGATGATTTTTTTGCTATCTTTTGCAACTCTAGGGTCTATACTACAAACTACAAAACCATCTTCACCATCATCATATTTATCTATCAAAATATCACAAGCATTTTGTAAATCTTCTATCTCTATATTGTGATATTTTGGTTTATTTGAGTCTATATTTGATTTATACTTTGATAAATCAATCATCACGCCTGTTATTGTATCATCTTCAACCATTTTGGATATATCATTTTTCAAAAGAGTATCAGAGTTACAATTTAGCCATACTGTTGCCATATTGTATCCTTGTAAGATTTTGTGAAGTTACCCCAAAAGGGGTGAAAGAAGAGTGTAAGATTATCCCATCGTTACACTAAAGATTTGTCCTGCTACTATACCAAAGTATATTGTACCAGCAAGTAACAATCCTTGACCAATCAATGCTCCTGTTGGTATATCTGAAGTTGTCTCATTCTCTGGTGCATCAAAATAGATTTGTTTGATAAGCCACGCATAATAAGCTACTGCCAAAGCAGAGTTTAGCAATGCCACAAGAACTAGTGGCCAAAGTCCAGCATCTACACCAGCATAAAACGCTACTGCTTTAGATAAGAATCCTGCAAGTAGCGGGATACCAGCTAGAGAGAATAGTTGTGCTGTAAGGAAAAATGCATAAATTGGAGATCTTTTTCCCAAACCTTTTAAATCCTCTACATATTTGATGCCCAAATCTTTTCTAAGACCATTTAGTACCATAAATACACTAGTTTGCATAAATGTATATGCAATAGCATAATATACAATACCCGAATAAGCATATTCACTTGCTACTGCTGCAAATGGAACAAGTGCATAACCACTATGTGCGATTGATGAGTAAGCCAAAACTTTTGATACTCTCTTTTGCCATAGTGCCATAAAGTTGGCTAGTGTCATAGTAACTATTGCAAAGAAACTAAAAATTACAACCGAAACTGACGGGAATGATTTAAAGAATGGATAGAATGCTTTAAATACTGCTACTAGTATAACACTCTTGATAAGTCCACTCAAAATCGCAGCAACCGCATGGTTGATTTGTGCATATGCATCAGATGCCCATCCATGCATTGGTACAATTGTAAGCTTATAGAAAATACCAGCTAACATAATAGCAGCAGCGACCAAAGCATACTTGCTATTTACTTCCATGGATGCATAATCAAAACTTGGAGTAATCACACTAAAGATTGCAAAACCAAGCAATATAATACCACCAGCAACTGCACCAGCAATAAATGTCTTGATAGCACCCTCAGCATTGTAATAGTTTCTAATATTAGCTGCTAGGACATAAGAAACAATCGCAATCGCTTCAAATAGTACAATAAAGACAAACATATTTGTAGTCTCAAGTATCGCCAAACTCAAAGCACCAACAAAAAGCATCTGCGCAAGCATTGGTCTTTCAAATCCAGTAAGAGATACTGAGACTGCAACCAATGTAGCCAAGATAGCATACTCTACCAATCTAACTGAACCATCAGAATGGAAGTAGTTAAAAAATTGAGACAAATCGTTGCCTGTCATTATCATCAAAGCAGACAACCCAAATGCCACAGCCGTAACTATTTTGGCAATGGTGATATGCTTTTTATATAGTAGTGGTACAATCAAACCAGCAATTATCAATATAATAAAACTCATTACATACCTCCAAGGAATCTAAATGCCGAATTTGCCAAATCAAATATCGGTTGTGGGTAAATACCAAAGAATATAATCAAGAAAGCAAAGATGCTTAATCCTACTCTTTCTGGCATACTCATATCAAAAGTCGCTTTTTCAACTACAGGAGATATCTCACCATGGATTGAACGACGAACTGCCCAAATGATATAACCAGCAGTAATCAAACCAGATACTGCAATCAATGCTATCCACCATCCAAATGATTTAACAGCAGATACTATAATAGTAAGCTCTCCAACAAATCCCATAGTACCAGGAAGTCCAAGTCCTGCCATACCTGCTAATATAAATATAGCACTTATATATGGCGCTTTTTTCATAATACCACCCATCTCATCAAGATACCAAGTGTGAGTTTTGTGGTGGAACCATCCAGCTATCAAAAAGAGTGGTGAAATTACAAGAGCGTGTCCTACCATCTCAAAAAGTGCCGCACTAAGTCCATCATAAGTCATAGTACTAATAGCAACTACAACAAGCCCCATATGTGAGATTGATGAGTATGCAACCATTTTTTTGATATGTCTTTCATAGATTGCCAACATTCCAGCAAATAAAGTTGTAGCCAAACCAAATGCCAACATATACATAGAGAACTCTTTTGTAGTCTGAGGCATAAGCTCAACTGTAAATCTAATCAAACCATAAGCACCCATCTTTAGCAAAACACCAGCAAGAAGTACTGAGATAGCACTTGGTGCTTCAACATGGGCATCAGGTAGCCATGTATGGAATGGAAATGATGGAAGTTTAGCTGCAAAACCTATAAACATCATCCACCAAACAAGTGCTGGAGTAGCAATAGCTGCCTCTTTTATCATTGTGATATCCCATACACCTGTTTGCTTATAAAGCATAAAGAATCCAACTAACATAAACATACTAGCAACATGCGTATATAAGAAGAACTTAACAGCTGCATAGATTCTACGCTCACCACCCCATACACCAACTAAAAATAGCATAGGAAGGAGTGTAAGCTCCCAGAACATAAAAAACCACATTACATTGGTAGTCATAAATACACCAAAGATTGGTCCACTAAATAGCACTAGCAAACTAAAATATGCACCTTGGTTTTTCTCTTCCCAAGATGCAAGTGATACTAGTAGTAACAATCCAGCTGTAAGTATCAGCATCACAACACTAAGTGCATCAACTTGTAGTTTCAAATCAAAATTGAACTCTGAAACTTTCAAATAAGTACCTAAATCCAACATTCCGCTACTTGGAAGTTGAGACAACAGTATCAAGGCATAAACCAACTGCAATCCAAACCATCCCATAGCTATATATTTGGTTATACTCTCATCTTTGCGAGTAACCACATATAGCACAACTGAGAGAAATATCGGAAGAAATATCATCAAAAATGCCATCATAGCCCCTTCGTCATAACTAAAATCATCACAACCATAATTGCAACACCTATCACATATTGACCCATATAGCTTCCAATCTGTCCTGTATGTCCAAGTTTAAATGACTTGTGAACACCTTTTGAAGCAGGAACAGTTGCATTTACCAACCAATCAATCACATGTGTATCTACCCATCTAGCCGATTTTGCAACAGATTCGACTACGATATTTTTAGAGATCCAAGTAATCATTCTCTCTACATAGTATCCATTAAATAGTACTTGATGAACAATCTTCATAAATGGATGTTGAGACATCTTTTCAAGTAGCCCCAATCCTTTGACATATGTAGCTACTACGATACTAAAGATAACTGCCATACCTGCTAACATCATAGCAGTCAATCCAGCAATATGTGGCTCTACCTCTTCTTTACCATCAAGTATATAATGAACTATATCTGTCTGCCAAATAGAGATAACTAAAGTGATAAATGCCAAAACTCCAAGTGGAGCTCTCATCCAGAAGTTTGAAGGTGCATGCATATGACCCTCTAACTCTTGATTTCTAGTCTCACCCACAAAGATTAGTAACCATAGTCTTGTAATATATGCAATGGATAATAGTGCTGCCATCGTTGCAAATACCTTAACAAAAGGCTCACCATGAGCAATAGCAGAAACTACAACCATCTCTTTGGAGAAGAATCCACTAAATGGAGGAACACCAGCAAGACTCAAAGACCCAACTGCCATAAACAGAGCTACAAATGGAGCAGTTTTAATCAAACCTCCAAGTTTCCAAGCATCTTTGACATGGTGAGCGATATAGATAACCGCACCAGCACTCAAGAATAGTAACGCTTTAAAGATAGCATGGTTTACAAGGTGCAACATACCAGCTGCTAGTGATCCAACCCCTAGTCCAACAAATGCTATTGAGAGGTGAGACATAGTTGAGTATGCAAGAATCTTTTTGATCTCTTTTTGCACCAATGCACTTGAAGCACCTATGAATGCACTAAGAGCTGCCACATTGGCAACTACAATCAATGCACCTGTATATTCAAAGAAATCAAATAGTCTAGCGACTATATAGATACCACTGTTAACCATAGTCGCACCATGAATCAATGCTGAAACTGTAGTAGGACCCTCCATTGCATTCATAAGCCAAGGATATAGAGGGAATTGACCAGATTTACCAATAGCACCCATAAAGATAAATAGAGCTATCACAAATCCAGCTGTTTTGTCAATCTGACCACTATTTGCAATCTCATTGAGTTCTACTAGATTTAGCGTACCTGTATAATACATCAAAAGTGCAATAGCAGCCAAGATAAAGATATCTCCAAATCTTGTATATAAAAACGCTTGCATACCAGCACTAGCAGCAGCTGGTTTATAGTACCAAAAGCTAATGAGAGCATAACTAGCTAGTCCCATAAACTCCCAACCAACAAATGCACCTACTAAATCTTTGGTAGTAACCAAAAGTATCATACCACCAATAAAGAATAGAACCTTTGAGTAGTATCTACCTTGATCTGGCTCATCAGCCATATAATCGTGAGCAAAATGGATATCAACCCAACCAAGTCCAGTCGCTATAAGCAACATTGTGATTGAGAGGTGATCTATATAGATACCAAATGGAAGTTGCAAATCTCCATACGCAATCCAAGTATATGCATAATCATACGGTTTTCCATCATATGAAAAATATAAAATCAAACTTGCCAAGAAAAAGAGTCCACCGATAATTTCAGCTACCCAAAATGGATATTTGGAATCTTTTTTGCCACTAGCATAAGCTAGCACGGCACCTACAAACGGTAATACCAACAATATAAATAATGCACTACTCACCATCATTAACCGCCTTATCTAAATGATCTGGAATAACCTCACCTGTCATTCTATATGAAAGCAAGAATATCAAAATCCCAGCAGCAGCTTCAAGTGTAGCTATAACAATGATGATATATGCTATAGCCAAACCTTGAGTCATACCAAGGTTATAAGCCGCACTTCCTAAAAATAATATAACAGCATTTAAAAGCATCTCCAAAGAGAAGAAAATCTTTAGAAAATCACTTTTTGTTGTTACCCCAAACATTCCAATACCAAATAGCAAAATTGCAAAAATCGCATCTACATAAAATCCACTCATAGCTCCTCCTTCTTCTCTTTTTTGAGAGTGTGAAGCATTCTAACACTACCATATAAGATACTAGTAGCAACTACACCCAAAAATACTGCTATCTCAGAGAATGAATCGGTAAAAGCTTTGATCTGTTCTGATAGAGGTATCATATGTGGTTCACTAACTTGGATTGGGAATACAAATGGTATGATTAACAATCCCACAACAACAATCAAAACAGTACTAACAGCCCAATTTCTTGTCTCTTTTTTAGGAAATGAAGCTCCAATGACGGATACACCAAATAGTGTAAGAACAACAATCCCACCAGTATATACAAATATTTGGAACAACCCTAATAGTTTTTCACCCATCAAGATATAATAAATCCCTAACATAAACATCATTAAAATAAACGCTAATATCGCTGGGACTGTCTTTTCTTGAGTTAGGCTCATAACAGCTAGGACAATTACTAACACCAATATCAATACACTCATTGCCCCTCTCCTTCTTGTTTGGTTTCAGCTTTTGGCTCTTCTTTGGCTTTGGCTTCTTCAGCTTTCTTTTTGGCTTCTGCCTCAGCTTTTTTCTTTGCTGCAGCTTCAGCCTTTTTCTTAGCCTTTTCCTCTTCTTCTTTTTTCTTCTGTTCTATCCAGCCATCTGGTATATCAGCTTTTGCCCAATACTCAGCAATCGATTCATCTGTACCATCTGCTAACATATCAAACTCACCACCACTTAGATAGATAGCTTTTTGTGGTTTTGTAGGACATACATCTTCACAAAGTCCACAAAAGATACAAA
>Ga0256913_10000335_pt1 | contig 24067 bp, 25 predicted proteins | sample Axial_MatmetaG_FD_185970 | JGI IMG/M metagenome (GOLD analysis project Ga0256913, IMG submission 185970) | Deep-sea worm associated microbial mat communities from Axial Seamount, Juan de Fuca Ridge, Pacific Ocean - Axial_Mat | ecosystem: Environmental > Aquatic > Marine > Oceanic > Microbial... | reverse complement strand
ATGGATACTTTATCATTATGAGGATATACCAAAATTAAATCAAGTTATTGAAATAGAAAATTTTAGTGTTAAGATTTTAGAAGCTTCTAATATTAAAATTGAGTTAATAAATTTAAGAATTAACGAGGAATAGTAAATAATTGCGACATTAAGTATTACTCACTAGGAGGAGAGCTTTCAGCTTTTTTATTTATCCCATATCTAATTGAGAACACGTGAGAATAAAGTGCAATTGATTGGTCGCCAATATCGGTAAAAGCATAATCTATAGCTAAACTCTTAAACTTAATACCTAAGCCCATATTTGGCTGAAAACTAAACTCATCGCTAGCATTTATTTGTGGTATTTTCTGAAAATTGCCAACTCCTAATCGTAGATATACTAAATTATTGTAAGAAATTTCTGTTCCAATATGCGGATCAATAGAAAATACATCAGATTTTATTAAAACATTTCTTTTTCCGTCTGTTGTAATATCCATATCGAATTCTGCCATTCCCGAAAATTTCTTGTAGATATTAAAATTATAGGCAGCACCAAAAATAAATTTTGGCAAAGTAATTTCTATAGAACTTTCGGGAACTTCGTTGCCGGTAGCATTAAAAACATCTTCGAAAGTTGAAGTGTTAAAACTCCAAGCATTAAAAGTTGTTGTAATATCGCGAAACATTGCTCCAAAAACCCATTTGTTTTTGTGGTAAAGTGCCGAAGCATCTAATCCAAAACCCCAAGCCGAAGCAAACTCACCAGCAACACGTCTGATAATTTTTAAATTTCCGCCAACATCTAAACCTTCGATATTTGTTTTTCGGGCATAAGAAAACATAAAAGCATAATCGGCAACCGAAAACGAGCTAATTCTGTCGTAGCGGATATTCCCATCTTTATCTATCAACTCCAAGGTATTTGGTATATCATCAACTCCAAAACGAATTAAAGTTATACCAAAAGCACTTTTATCGTTTAATTTTGTAGCTGCTGCAATATAATCATACTTAGATATTCCTGCAAAATACTCGGAGTGCATTAAACCAATCTGTAAATCTTGTTCTATACCCAATAATCCACTTGGGTTCCAATAAGTAGATGTAATATCGTTAACCGAAGCAACAGCCGAGTTCGACATACCTAAAGCTCTTGCACCAACACCTAGCGAAAGAAATTCGTTACTGTATTTTGCTGTTTGAGCACTAAGATTTATGCTTGCAAAAACTATTATTATATATAATATTCTTTTTATCATTATATTTTCGACTTGCTAAAATAACTAAATTTTCAAAAACCTACGAGTTTATCAATTTTATTATTTATTTTTACATCATATTTATTGAAATACTAACTCTTTTTTCAAAATATTATTGTGAACAAAAAACAAAATAAAACTATTTTTAGATATTTACCTAATTTCATCACCTCGATGAATTTATTAGTAGGTAGTTTGGCAATTATTATTTTGTTTGAGAAAGCTCCCGACACAGGTAATATATCTTACTCAATTTGGGCGGGTTATCTTATTTTTATTGCTGCAATTTTCGATTTTCTCGATGGAATGACAGCAAGGGCTTTGAATGCTTATTCCGATATGGGAAAGGAGCTGGATTCTTTAGCAGATTTAATCAGTTTTGGCTTAGCACCCGGACTAATTGCATATAAATTATTGAAAGAAGCACTTTTTATTTTCACAACTCCAATTTTAGAAGTTGAATACCAAGAATTATTAATATTGCTGTTGGCAATGTTAATTCCGATTTTTTCGGGATTGCGATTAGCAAAATTTAATGTAGATACTCGTCAAACCGAAAACTTTAGAGGCTTACCAACTCCTGCAAATGCTCTGTTTTGGGCGTCTTTAGCAATAATTTGGTGGGGAAAAGGAAATGTAGCTTTCGATTTGGTAATTACTGATAAAAGATTTTTGATAGCAGCCATTGTAATTCTTTCTTTCTTGTTAGTCAGCGAGATACCAATGTTTTCTTTAAAGTTTAAAAACTTTTCTATTAAAGATAACTTAATACGCTATATCTTTCTAGGAATTTCATTAATTTTGCTGATATTTTTATGGATTAAAAGTATTCCAATTATTATAATAACATATATTTTTATTTCCGTAATAAGTGCTATAATTAAAAAATTGAAAAAAGAAAAATAATGAAATTTAACGCAGAAATTAATGTAATGCCTCTAAAGGCACTATTAGACCCACAAGGAAAAGCAGTAACAGCAAGCATGCACAATATTGGTTTCAAAACTGTTGAAAATGTTAGAATGGGAAAGCATATAACATTAGAAATTGAAGCTGGCAGCAAAGCACAAGCTGAAGAAAAAGTAGAAAAAGCTTGTAAAGAGATTTTATCAAATCAAGTAATGGAATTTTACGAGTTTACTGTAAAAGAAGCATAAGTAGAGTTTGGCTATAAAGTCCGATTTCGGCGATGTTGCTAAAAACTAAATACTTGTATTTATAGATAAACTATAATTAATGAATAATAATCCGATAGGTATATTTGATTCCGGTGTTGGTGGCTTATCTGTTTGGAAAGAAATTGTAGAAATTCTACCAAATGAAAATATAATCTACTTTGCCGATAGTGCAAATTGCCCTTACGGACCAAGAACAGAACAAGAAGTTCAAGAACTATCGCTTAAAATTGTAAATTTTCTAATAGAACAAAACTGCAAATTAATTGTAGTAGCTTGCAATACAGCTACAGCTGCTGCAATTAGTATGTTACGCCAAAACTTCGATATTCCCTTTGTTGGTTTAGAACCGGCAGTAAAACCCGCAGCCGAAAAAACAAAAACAGGTAAAATAGGAATTCTTGCAACCGAAGGAACCTTTAAAGGAAATCATTTTAAGAAAACATCGCACGAATTTGCTAACGGAGTTGATATATTTACTCAGGTTGGCGATGGCTTAGTTAAAATTGTAGAAGAAAACAAAACCGATACCCAAGAAGCTTTAGATTTGCTTAAATCTTATATAGAACCAATGATTTCCGATGGAATTGATAATCTGGTTTTGGGTTGTACTCATTATCCTTTTTTGTGCGATACCATAAAAAAAATAGAAAATTCCGATAAAATTAATTTTATTAATCCGGCACCCGCCGTTGCTCAGCAAACCAAAAGAATTATTAAAGGTATTGAAGGAACAAACTCCAAAGCTTATTATAAATTCTATTCTAATGCTGACGTAAATACTCTTAAATCTTTGTTATCAAAAATTGCAGTTGATAATGATGAATTTGAGTTTGTTAAAGTTTAGCAGTTATAAACCGCTGGTGTGCGAATCCCTTCGCGTTCCTCTAATAAACCAAAACACAAATAAATTTACTTTTTCCTATTGTTAAATTGTTCTATGGCTCTATGGTTAAATTGCTAAAATCTAACATCTTATTACTAGTTAGGTTTTTATTGGTTATTGATAATTCCTTGTTGGTTATTGGATATTTAATTCTATTGTTCTATTGCTCTATTGTTCTATGGCTAAATGTTTTTTTTGACACAGATTACCTACAGTGAGGACTTCGCCGTTAACGCTATTTTTTTATGATTTCTTTACAACTAAAAAAAGCTTTTTAAAATAAATTTTTAAACCAGATTTCAAAAACAGGATCTAGAAATTCATATTTATTGTTATTATAATCAATAATATCTTTTTGTTGTAATATCTTTAAATTCTTACTTACATTACGAGGTGTTCCTAATTTATATTTTTGCATAACACTTGCACTTGTATATTTTGTTTCGTTTTTTAAAACTGCTTTTAATAAATGAAGCTGGGTTGTACTAATTACCTCTATTTCTTTTTGGAATAATGGAGTATTAGTATTTACAAGTTCTTCTAATGCCGAATTAATTATTTCGAGTGTAACTTTTTTTGATGTTTTATTCCAAGTATAATGTGATAATTGTTGAACATACCACGAATGATTTTGCATTAAATTTGCAATATGCATTGCATTTTCTTTCGAAATACTTTTTCCGCTATCCATAAATCCTTTTATAATAAACTTTAGCCAGTGTTTGGTATCAATTTTTTGCAAAAGCATAATATCACCAAATCTATAAAATGGTTTTGATGGATTATTGAAAATATCGAGCATCATATGTCGTTTGCTTCCAAATAAACAATAAGTAACATTTTTTTGTCGTTGCCATACTGCCCGCATCTTTTTTTCTAAATCTTCAAATTTATTAAAGTTTGCAATGTTTTGAAATTCATCAAGTGCTATTATAAATTTTATATTCTTTTTACTTGCAATTGTTTCTGCTAAGTTCAAAATCTCGTCTTTGTGTTTTATTAATTCACTTGTCTCAAAACTTATACTAAAGTCGGTAAAAGGGTCTAATCCTAGACTTATTTTTGGGATTATATTTTTAAAAAATAATTTAGTGTTTTTTATCCAATCTTCGAATTTACTAGACGAGGCTTTTATAATTTCTTGAGCAAACTTTTCGAGAAACTCAGCTTCGTCTGATACTGAAAATAAATCTATAATAATTGTTTTGTGTTGTTTCGTGTTTATATTATTAAAAACTTTTTCAACTAAAGAAGATTTTCCCCATCTTCTTGGTGATATCAACATTGTATTAATTCCTGTTGTGAGATTTGAATATAATTTCCTGTAATCATTTTCTCTATCGGTAAACGATTTATTACTTACTGTACTTCCGTATATAAAAGGTGTTTTCATAATAATTATTTTATTTATACTACTAGGTATAATACACAAAGGTATAAAATAATTTTGTTATTTCAAATTTGTGATTATTCTATGGTTAAATGGTTTTTTTGACGCAGATGTACGCTGATTTTTTATGATTTTTTCACCACAGATTTATAGGATTTCTTATTTTTTAATCTTTTTAATCTGATAATCTGTGGTTAAATTGTTATATGACTAAATTGCTAAATTACTAAAGTGTTAAATGGTTTTTTTGACGCAGATATACGCTGATACTTTATGATTTCTTTAATCTTTATATAATCTGTGGTTAGTTATTTTTTTTTCCCGCAAGCTTTAGTTTCTCCCCCTAATAAACCAAAACACAAATAAATTTACTATATTTGTTTTATGAAAGAAATTAATCTAGCAGATAATTCTTTTGATAATTTGGTAGAAGGTACACGATACATTTTCCGTAAACGGAACTGTGAGGATAAGCTTTAGCAATTGGTCTTTAAACGAACAAATTATTCTAACATAAATTTACACCAAAGCAAAAAAGCTTCCGATTTCTCGAAAGCTTTGTTATTTGTAGTCGGGGTGAGATGATTCGAACATCCGACCCCACGCCCCCCAGACGCGTACTCTAAACCAAGCTGAGCTACACCCCGAAAACCTTTTGCAAAAATAATCTATATTTTTATTTTATCAATATATTTTTTACATTCTTTCTGGAACATCAATTCCTAAAAGTTGCATTGCATTTTTTATAGTTGTGCCAACCATTCTAGCTAAATTAATTCTAAAGTTTTTTTCGTTTTCATTTTCTGTTTTTAGAATTGGAAAATCGTGATAAAACTGATTAAATTCTTTTGCTATTTCGTAAACATAGTTAGAAATTAATGCAGGACTGTATGTGTCTGCCGCAGATTTAACTACATTCGGAAAATCGAAAATTGTTTTTATTAAGTCTTTTTCTTTCGAACTAATTTCTATAGTTTTATCAAAACTAATATCTTCTTGCTCTATCTTTTTTAATATAGATTGAATTCTAGTGTATGTATATTGAATAAATGGTGCTGTATTTCCATTAAAATCGATAGATTCTTTAGGGTTAAACATCATTCCTTTTTTGGGGTCAACCTTTAAAATAAAATATTTTAAAGCTCCCAATGCAATTATTCTATATACATTTTCTTTTTCTTCATCGGTATAGCCATCGAGTTTTCCGAGTTCTTGCGATTTTTCTCGTGCTGTGTTAATCATTTCATCAATCAAATCGTCTGCATCAACCACAGTTCCTTCTCTCGATTTCATTTTTCCTTCGGGTAATTCTACCATTCCATACGAAAGATGAAAAATATTATCTGCCCAATCGTAGCCAAGTTTTTTTAGCACAATTTTCAGTACCTGAAAATGATAATTTTGCTCGTTACCAACAATATAAATCATTTTATCGATAGGGAATTCAGAAAATCGTTGCTCTGCTGTTCCAATATCTTGAGTCATATAAACCGAAGTTCCATCGGCACGTAACAAAAGTTTTTGGTCTAAACCTTCATCGGTTAAATCTGCCCAAACAGAACCATCTTCTTTCTTAAATAATATTCCTTTTTCTAAACCTTCCTCAACAATTTTTTTCCCTAAAAGATATGTATTCGATTCGTAATAAATTTTATCGAATGTGATACCCATTTTCTTATAAGTTACATCAAAACCATCGTAAACCCAATTGTTCATAGTTTCCCATAAATTATAAGTATCGGGCTCTTTCGCCTCCCATTTTCTCAATAATTCTTGAGCTTCTTTCATTAATGGAGCTTCTTTCTCTGCTTGCTCTTTCTCCATTCCGTTTTCTACAAGCTTTGCTATTTCTTTTTTGTATTCTTGGTCGAATTTTACATAATAATCGCCCACAAATTTATCGCCTTTTTGCTTGGTAATTTCCGGAGTTGCCTCATTGCCAAATTTTTGCCAAGCCACCATCGATTTACAAATATGAATACCTCTATCGTTAACCAAATTAACTTTTATTACATTATTTCCGGCAGCTTTTAAAATTTCAGAAACCGAATGTCCTAAAAAATTATTTCTAAGATGTCCTAAATGCAATGGTTTGTTTGTGTTTGGCGAAGAATATTCAAGCATTATATTTGTCTTGTCAGATTTTTTAATTCCGTAAGTGGTATCAGAGACTGTATCTGCAAGAAAATCAATCCAAATTTTTTGGCTGATATTGATATTCAAAAAACCTTTAATAATATTATAATCAATAATATAATCTAAGTTTTCACTTAGTTTAGCACCAATTATTTCGGCAGTTTCTTCAGGTTTTTTTCTTGATATCTTTAACAAAGGAAATACATTTATTGTATAATCTCCCTCAATCTCTTTTCTGGTTTTTTGAACTTGTACTTGCTTTTGATTTACATCAGCATTAAACTCCGATTTAATAATATCTACAATACTTTGCTCAATATTTTTTACCAATTCCATTTTTATATTTTTCTGCAAAGATAATTAATAAAGTTAAAGTTTGTAATTTTTAAATCTACTTTGGTTTGGTATTTGAGTGTAAAGTTGTAATTTTATAAAATATTTTACTTTAAATCATTTAATGATGAAAGCTATAAAAATAATAATAATAACTGTACTTATAGGATTAAGCAGTATATTATTTGCTCAAAATGAGAATATTAACCTTGCCTTAAAAACAGGTAACACAACAGAATTATTAAAATATTGCAGCTCTAATGTTGAATTAATTTTCGATAATAAAGAAGGAGTTTACAGCAAATCTCAAGCTACAATGATTTTGAAAGACTTTTTTGCTAAGAATAAACCTTCAGGTTTTAGTATAACTCACGAGGGCGGAAAAGAAGGTGCAAAATATGTAATCGGGCAACTTAAAACAAGCTCCGGAGATTATAGAGTTCATTATTTTGTAAAGAAAGAAAATTCCAAATCTTTTGTTTATCAGTTAAGAATTACACAAGAGAAATTCTAAAAAAATAATCAAAAAATAATATGTATAATACCACTAACTTTGATGTTGATTTATTTATAATCAACGCATTAAGAGAAGATATTGCCGATGGCGACCACACTACAGAATCTTGCATAGAAGAGCACGTAGAAGCAAGAGCAAAATTGCTTGTTAAAGAAAACGGAATACTTTCCGGTTTAAAAATTGCAAAACGTGTTTTTGAGCTTGTTGATAAAGATACAGTTGTTTTTTCGCATATTAATGATGGCGATGAAATTAAAGAAGGTGATATTGTTTTTGAGATTGTGGGAAAGGCAAAATCTATACTTAAAGCCGAACGTTTATCGCTAAATATAATGCAAAGAATGAGTGGTATTGCTACTAACACAAAAAAATATGTAGATATAGTTGCAGGAACAAATGCAAAAATTTTAGATACCAGAAAAACCACACCCGGAATGCGTTATCTAGAAAAAATGGCTGTAACACATGGTGGCGGCAAAAACCACCGCTTTGGTTTATACGATATGATTATGATAAAAGACAATCATATAGATTATGCAGGAGGAATTAAAAACGCAATAGAACAAACAGTTAAATATTTAAACAAGCATAAACTAAATTTAAAAATTGAAGTTGAAGCTAGAAGTTTTCAAGAAATTGAAGAAATAATGGCTGTTGGGCAAATTGATAGAATTATGATAGATAATTTTACACCCGAAGATTGCAAAAAAGCAGTTAAACTAATTGCCGGCAAATACGAAACAGAAGCTTCGGGTGGAATTACCGATGAAACACTTAGAGCATATGCCGAAACCGGTGTAGATTTCATTTCTATAGGAGCTTTAACTCATCACATTAAGAGTTTAGATTTAAGTCTTAAAGCTGTGATGTAAACTTAGCTTTTTTTAAAATAACTTAATTTTTACTAAAAACAAACAAGTAAATTGCAATAGCTAATAAACATAAGTAATTTATTATTACTTTTGCAATTGTTTTTTTAAATTAGACGATGGTAAGTAGAAGATTATTAAGAATAAAAATATTCCAGATTTTATATGCGTATTTCACGAACGATAGTGGTGATACTATAAAATTTAAAAAAGAGCTAAATCATAGCATTAATAAGACACACGAACTATATTTCAAGTTTCTTTTGCTTATTATTGATTTTAAAGAGGTTGCAATAAATAAAATTGAGAATGCAAAAAAGAAAAACCTTCCTAGTTTCGAGGATTTAAATCCTAATACAAAATTTATCGATAATCCGATAATCGCTAAGCTAGAAGAAAGCGAAGCTTTAGCTGCTTATCTTAAAACCACTAAGGTTACTTGGATTAACGAAACAAACCTTGTAAACAAGTTGTTTAAACAGATAACAGATTCAGATTATTACGATAAATATATGAATGTTGATGGTGGTGTAAAAGCTGATAAATCAATAATATACAATATTTTTGAGCAAACTATTTTAGAATGTGAAGATATTACAGAATATCTAGAAAATGACAGTATCTATTGGAATGACGAGTTGGAATTTGTTATTGATATGATTATCAAAACAATAAAAAATATCGATATTAAATCTGATAGAATAGATATTCTGCCATTGTTTAAAAATGATTCTGATAAGAAATTTATGGAGAAATTATTTGTTAAAACAATCAATAATCACGAAAAGAATAAAGAATTAATAACAAAATATATTAAAAATTGGGACGCAGACAGATTAGCTTTTAACGATATGCTATTAATGGAAATGGCTATAACAGAGCTAACTGCATTTAATGATATCCCTATAAGAGTAACTCTTAACGAGTATATAGAATTGGCTAAATTCTACAGCACAAAACAAAGTGGAGGTTTTGTAAACGGGATTTTAGACAAAGTAATAAAAGACCTAAAGAAGTCCGGTGAAATTAAAAAGTCCGGAATGGGATTAAAAGGAGATATATAAATTTTTATTAATTTTATAAAATAATTATGAAAAGATTATTTGTAATATTAGCAAGTTCAGTTTTACTTTTTGCATGCTCCAATAACCGGAGTAATGGAGAAATTACTACTGACATTATTTCTAATCCTGCAACAGCAGAAGGGATTGATAAAAATGCTAAAACACCTGTAATTAAATTTAAAAATACAGATTTTAATTTTGGTGTTGTAATAGCCGGAGAAAAAGTAACTCATACCTACAAATTTAAAAATGTAGGAACAAAGGATTTACTTCTCGTGAAAGTAAAACCTAGTTGAGGTTGCACCGTGCCCGACTTTTCTAAGGAGCCAATCCCACCGGGTGGCGAGGGTAAGATTGAAGTTGTTTTTGATAGTTCTAACCGCGAAGGTGTAGAAAATAAGAAAATAACTGTAATGACAAATGCACAACCAACAACTACTATATTAACTTTTAGTGTTGAAGTTGTTAAACCTAAATAAATTGTAAACTAAATATATTAAATATGAATATCTTAAATTTTATTTTATTAATGGCAGCTCCTAAAGAGGGAGAAAATCCATACATGACTTTTTTGCCATTAATTTTAATTGTGGTAGTATTTTACTTTTTCATTATCAGACCACAAATGAAAAGACAAAAAGAGTTAAAAAACTTTAGAACAAGTCTTGCAAAAGGTGATAAAGTTATCACCACAGGCGGTATTTACGGAAAAGTAAATGATGTAAAAGAAGATTCGTTGATTATCGAAATTTCTGAAGGTGTACGAATTAGAGTAGATATTAATTCTGTTGTTAAAGATGCCACTGACTTAGCTGCAAAAAAATAATATAACTACTGTGGTAGGAAAATTTAAAAAAAATCGAGATAGGTTTCCTAGTTCTAAAGAATTAGTTACTTTCTCGATTTTTCTTTTAATAGCTGCTTCTTTGTGGCTTTTTTCTGCTCTAAGCAAAGAATATAAAGACGATATTCATGTAGAAATAGAATATTATAATCTACCAAAAGAAAAACTATTGTATAACTCTTTGCCTCAACAAATAGATTTATTGGCAACAGCTACAGGATTTTTAATATTAAAACATAAAATATACAACAAAACTACAAAGATTAGAATAAACTTAGGTAAAGCATTAGTTAAAGAAAACAACAAATATAAAATATCAAAACTTATATTTTTTGACCAAATAGAAAAACAACTTAACGATGGTATTAAAGTAAACAAAATTTATTATTTCGATTACGATATTGATTTTTCTAATGTAGAAGTTAAAGAAGTTGAGGTTATTCCGAATATTAAAATAAACTTAGCAGACCAATTTCATTTAACAAGTGATATAAAAATAACACCTGCCAAACTAAAAATATATGGCGAAAAAAAAATTATTGATACAATAAAATATGTTTTTACAGAAAAATTAATCCTCGACAAGCTAAAATCTAATATTAATAGGGATATTAATATTAAAAGAATTAAAGGCATAAATATAGATAAGCAAAAAGTAAAACTTGAAATTAATGTAGAACAAATAACCGAAAAAAGTTTAAAAATACCTATCAGTATCATTAACATACCCGATTCTATCGAAATACAAGCATATCCCGAATTTATTACTGTTAGTTTCACTGTTGGCTTTTCAAAATTTGATATTATAAATTCTGATTACTTTTCGGCTCAAATCGATTACAATAAAATTGATATGAATAATAAATACGCTAACATTCATCTTATCAGATATCCGAAAGAAATTAGCAATGTTAGATATGTACCTAAAAAAGCTGAGTATTTAATCAATAAAAAAAATGATTAAAATTGGACTTACAGGTGGTATTGGCAGCGGGAAAACCACTGTTGCAAAAATATTCGAGAATTTAGGAGTTCCCGTTTACTACTCAGACTATTGGGCAAAAGAACTAAGCAACACCAACACTGAAATAATAGATGGCTTAAAGCAAGAATTCGGAGAAAAAATTTATTCAAAAAACAAAACATTAAACAAAACACTTCTTTCAAAAATAATTTTTAACGATAAATCGCAACTCGAAAAAGTAAATAATATAATACACCCTATTGTTAGAAATCATTTTGATAGTTGGGCAAACGAACATAAAAAAACAAATCAAAAATATATAATAAAAGAAGCAGCAATTTTATTCGAAAGCGGGGCTTACAAACAAGTTGATAAGATTATCACAGTTTTTACAGAATTAAATTTAAGAATAGAACGTTTACAAAAAAGAGACAATATCACCAAAAGTGAAATCCTAAAAAAAATTGCCGCCCAAATGCCCGAAGAAGAAAAAATAAAGCTTTCAGACTATATTATTTACAATAACAAAAACGATTTGCTTTTACCTCAAATATTAAATATCCACGAAACTTTAGTTTAATTCATTAGAATTAATCACAAATTACAAATTGTTTCTTATTTTTGTCAAAAAAAATAATTTTATGATTCAAAGAATTCAAACAATATTTTTATTAGCAGCAATATCGCTAATGTCTATTTTATTCTTTTATCCTTTTGCCGAAATTGCTGTAGGAAGCGAAATTTTCACATTTAGCATAAAAGGATTTGTAGATAATGGAACAGATAAACTTATTAAAGATATTATATCAATACCTGTTTTTGTTTCAATAATATTACTTATAAATATTGCAACAATATTTTTATTCAAAAAAAGAAAATTACAGATGCGTTTTTCTGTTTATAATATAATTTTAATGCTGGGAATGAGCGGTATTCTTTTTTATTTAGCCCACTCGGCTTTTGAACCTGCACCAACTGTAGAATACAAAATAACAATACTTTTCCCTGTTATTGCTGCCATATTTAATTATATGGCTTTCAGAAATATAAGAAAAGACGAATTACTAATTAGAGCAGTAGATAGAATAAGATAATATTTTAAATTAAAACTATGAAAAAACAACTTTTCATCATTATAATAATTGCATTAAGTACAAATATATTTTCTCAAGTATATATTGGTGCAAGAGCAGGATTAAATATGAGTACAAGCTCCGTAATGCCTGAACTGGTAAACTATGATAAATTATCGCAGTTTGTACCTAAACTAGGTTTAAATGCAGGTCTTGTTGTGAAATACCGATTTATTGATGCTATGGCAGTGCAACTAGAGATAAACTATAGCGGCAAAGGATTAAAAGCAAAAGTTGATGAAATGGTTAATGATACTGCATTAACAGGAAAATGGAATTATAGCTTCGGGTATATTGAGGTACCACTAATGTTTAAATATTTATTTGGCGGGAGTAGAGTTGGTCCTTTTGTTGAAGCAGGAGCATACTATGGTTATTTCTTAACAGGAAAATTTTCTGAATATGGCGAATTTGATGGAAAAGAAATCTTAAATAATGAATTTGAGTTAGAAACCGACTACGAAGATGAAAACGATAACCAAAAAGCCAATAGAAACGAATATGGTTTTAAACTTGGTCTGGGATATAATTTTGAGATTGACGACAGTATGATATTTGTTGCGTTAAGATACTCACAAGGATTGACCGACATTGTTACATACAGAACAAAACCCGATGATTATTCTAAAACATACAACAGAACTTTCCAAATAGCTGTTGGATATTTATTTGAACTAGGATCTGAAAAAGAAAAAGAATATTGGTATTAAGCTGAGGTCGATTACTTTTCCCAATATTTAGCCATAAACTCCCTAGCTTTTAACATCATATTTTTTGAACCTACAAAAAATGGAACTCTTTGATGTAGCTCTGTTGGTTGAATTTCAAGAATTCTATTATCATCTCCATCTGTAGCTATTCCACCGGCTTGTTCTGCCAAAAATGCAATAGGATTACATTCGTATAATAATCTTAATTTACCGGTAGGATTTTTTGCGGTTTTTGGATAAATAAATATTCCTCCTTTAGATAAATTTCTATGGAAATCGGCAACTAAGGAACCAATATAACGAGAAGAATATGCAGGTTTCTCTTCTGTATCTTCTTGACAATATTTAATATAATCTTTTACTCCTCTTGGAAATTTAATGTAGTTACCTTCATTAATAGAATATATTTTACCATCTTCAGGAGTTTTTAAAAACATATCTGTTAAACAAAACTCACCAATTGCTGTATCTAGTGTAAAACTAGTTGTTCCTAAGCCGGTTGTATAAACAAGCATTGTAGAAGAACCATAAATTACATATCCTGCAGCAACTTGCTCAGTGCCTTTTTGTAAAAAATCGGCTTCGGTAACTTTTTGTCCTATAGGCGAAACTCTGCGATAAATTGAGAATATCGTACCAACAGAAACATTTACGTCTATATTCGAAGATCCATCAAGTGGATCCATACATACAACATATTCTCCATTAAGCGAAAGTTCATCATCAAAAATAATAATATCATCATTTTCTTCCGATGCAATACCCCCACAAATTCCTGTAGATTTTAAAGAAGCAATAAAAGCATCGTTTGCAAAAATATCCATCTTTTGTTGTTGCTCGCCTTGAATGTTTGTAGCACCGGCAGCACCGGTAATATCAACCAAACCGGCTTTGTTTATTTTTTTATGAACAATTTTTGCAGCAATTGCAATATGACTTAAAATCCTAGATAATTCACCCTTCGCATAAGGAAAAGCAGATTGTTGTTGAATTATTACTTCGTTTAAGGTAATTGGCTGATAATTAGTTCCCATATTCTTATTCTTTAATATTATTAATTTTGTTTTTTCTTTTAACTAAATAGTATAACCCTCCGGAAAAAATTATCGATATTGATAAAACTAAAAAACCTAAAGGATAAATACCTATGTCTTTAAACATAAATGCTATTGTAATAATTGTAATGTTATAAATTATAAGTATTCCTGTTGAAAACACATGAGATAAACCCAAATCTACTAACATATGATGCATATGATTCCTATCCGGTTTAAAAGGAGAACGTCCATGTACTAAACGTATTGAAAAGCTTCTAAGCAAATCGAAAAGAGGAATTATTATTATTGATATTGCTACAATTGGAGTTGCAGGATGTGCAGAAAATTGTCCTGTATAGTTAAGATTTGTTTCAATAAATTCTATTGCAAATATTCCCAAAAACAAACCTAAAAGTAAAGAACCGGTATCTCCCATAAAAATTTTTGCAGGAGTAATATTATATCTTAAAAATCCTATTAATGCTCCCATTAATGCAAAAGCAATTATTGCAAACTGAGAATTTTCATCATACAAATAAAACCAAACACCAAATACAAATGAACTAACAACACCTATCGAGCCCGAAAGCCCATTTATTCCATCAATTAAATTAAAAGAATTTATTATTACAAGTAAAGTAAATATAGTAAATATCACACTTACAATATCTGGCAATTCCCCTACTCCAAAAATTCCAAACAAACTACTTATTCTTATATTTCCCCAAATTACAATTACAAATGATGCAAAAAGCTGCCCCATTAGTTTTTTAAATGGCGATAACCCTATTACATCATCAATTATTCCAATAAATGCCATTATTGTAATAGCAGTAATTATATATTGTATTTGTGAAAATCCTATAAACTTTGTCCAAAAAGAAATTGAGAATATCACTCCTGCAAAAATTGCAATACCGCCAAGAGTGGGCGTTCTTGTGGTATGAGATTTTCTATCAGAATCGGGTTCGTCATACAAATTCTTATTTTCGGCAAACCTAATTAAAGGAGGAATTACAGCAAAAGTAATAACTAATGCAGTTGTAAAACTCAATATTAGGCTCTGTATTGTTTCAGTCATACAACAAAAATAAAAATAAAATTAGTTTTATATGTTGATTGAAACATTTTTTAAACAAAATTATTCTATATGTAGTAATTTTAAATAAAATAAAATATATTGCACAATATAATTTACTGATAATTTAACATGAAGAATAGCATTTATATATTTTTAATCCTTGTTACTCATTTATCTTTTTCTCAGATAATTACACTACCTCATCAAGATACAAGCATTACATATCAGATAATAATAAAAAGCATTGGAGACTCAACAAAACATACCGAAACTGCTTATTTTAAAAAAGATACAAGCAAAATTGCTTGGATAAAATATTTTGTTGATACTAATCAGGTTGGTGTTTATAGAGAATATTTTTTTAACGGTAATACTTATAAAAAAATAATTTATGATTACCATGGTAAAAAAAATGGAATTTATCAAGAATGGGACGAGAATAAAAATTTAACAGTTTCGGGAAAATTTAAGAAAGACAAAAAACAAGGAGTTTGGATGTATTTTAAAGAAAAACGGAACGAAGTTTATAAAAAAGGTGTAAAACACGGACGTTGGAGAATTTACGAAGGCAAAGAACCTTGGAGTTTATACGTTTACAAAAAGGGTGAATTAGTTAAGCTTAACAAAGACCAAAAACCATTAATTAGATAATTTATATCACTTTTTACTACTTTCAGCCATAATTGCATTTATAGTGCTATCACCTGTAATATTCACAACTGTTCTAAGCATATCTAAAAATCTGTCAACAGCAAAAATAAAAGCTATTCCTGAACTTGGAACACCAATAGCTTCAAGAACAATTATAAGCATAACAATTCCTGCTCCGGGCACTCCTGCCGAACCAATTGATGCCAATGTTGCTGTAACTACAATTGTTAATTGTTGTCCAATGCTTAAATCCATTCCAAAAACTTGTGCAATAAAAACTGCTGCAACTGCTTGGTATAATGATGTTCCGTCCATATTAACCGTGGCACCAACAGGCAAAACAAAACTTGATACTTTTTCGTCTATTTTAAGATTTTTATCGGCACATTCCATTGTTACCGGCAATGTTGCCGAGCTAGACGATGTTGAAAATGCCATTAATTGAGCAGGAAGAATTGCTTTATAAAAATCTAAATATTTTCGTTTTGTAAATATTTTTAAAAAGATAGGATATATCACAAAAATCATTGCTAACAGACCAATTATTACTGTTAAAGAGTACAATCCAAGTGCTTTAAAAATTGGGATTGTATTAGCAATATCATCACCGGCAATATCGGTTATTATTGCTGCCATTAAGGCAAAAACACCGATAGGTGCAAATTTCATTATTAAATCTATTATTTTAAGAATAACATCGTTTAGTTCATCGAAAAAGTTGCGAACTGTTTTTGTTTTTTCTTCGGGTAAAAGAATAATTGCTATACCAAACATTATTGCAAAAAATATTACTTGCAACATATTTCTATTATTAGATGAAGCTTTTACAATATTTTGCGGCACAAGATTAACTAAGAAACGCAAAGGACCTTCTTCTTTTTTTTCTTTAACAATTTCTTGTTTTTTCTCTATTGTTTCTTTTTGTTGCGATATAAGTTGCTCTTGCATATCCTTAGGAAAAGAAGTGCCCGGCTGAATAATATTTACCAATACCAAACCAAAACTGATAGCAATAACAGTTGAAACAATATAAAAACTAAGGGTTTTTATTCCAAGTTTAGATAGTTGTGAAATATCTTTTAATCCTGCAACCCCTTTTATTAATGAAACAAATATTAAAGGAATTGCAATTAGTTTTAATAGGTTCATAAATATTTTCCCAAACGGAGCAATCCAATCTGAATAAATATTTTTTAGACCTAATAAAACGCCAATAATACCAACAACTACACCTAGCAGCATTCCTGCTAAAATTTTTATGTAAAGTGGAATCTTTTTCTTTTTATTCATAAAACAAAAGTAGGTACTTTTTTTTATTCAAGCTTTTATTTTTAAAATAAAAGGTTTAATGTTCTAAACTAAATTTATATGTTAAGTTTAACAATACTCTTTGGTCGAAACCATTTGTGCCGTCTTTTTCATATTTTTTTCCATATTGATAATTCAATCCTATCAAGAATCTATCTTTTATTACATTGTAGATAGACTGAACTACAATGTATTGTGAACTATGAAAAGAATCGTATGATTGTCCGTCAGTATTGTCGTAAGTGGTTTGGCTATAACCAAAAGAGCCACACCATCTTTCTGTAATATTATAATCATAAAATGCTGTAAACCCATATTGAAAAGGCACATATGCTTTATATTCTATCAAGTTTGGGGTGCTTGGATTATCGTCTAAAACAGGTGCTATTTCTACTCCGCCATCGTTGTTATACCCTGCATATCCATTACCAAATACTGTTTGAAGTTTAAAATTTCCGTTAAAAGCTTTTATATTTAAACTTGTATTAATTCCCCAAGCAAATAAATTATCTTGTACATAATTTTTATTTGATACTGAAGGGTATTCGTACTCTAAATTACGTAAAAGTGTCATTATTTTAAAATATCCAAATTTTCCTGAGTGAGTAAAACGAGTGATAAAATCAGGAATTTGTTCTTTTGTTTTAAAATCGTAATTTTCGAGAACCGGATCTAAAATTGGATTACTTGCCCTGATATCTCCCGGGTCAATACCGGAACCCGGCATTTCAACTGCGAGTTCTAGTTTGTTTTTATCAGATAAGTTGGCAGTATATCTGAAAGTTGTTGCGGGCAATAGAGCCATTCCCGAAGGGCCCCACCAATCGTAAATATTTGGGAAATTTCCTAAATCAATAAAAGTTGACCAATCTTTTCCTACTCTAAAATTTGCCCAATCGGCATAAACTAATCTAAATCTAATACCTGTTTGATTTCCATACGGACCTAGACCAACTAAGTCGTACTCAAAACGAAGTCTTAATTTATCATATTTATGATTTATTGGTATAACCCCTTCAAATTTAAATGTTGATGGTTTTACACTAAAATATAAATTTCCATCTGTTTGATACCAGCCTGCTTGTCCTGGTCTAACAGGAATTTTTGATGGTCGAAAAAATGATGTCCATTCAGGATCTATCTTATTTATATCATAAATTGCATCGGTTTGTATTATTGCCCAAAAGTTAAGATATGGTTTCATATCCTTTTTGGTAGTATCTTGAGACTTTACCGAAAGGTTTAACAATAGAAATATTAAACTAAATGTATGGAATAACAGACGTTTCATAATTTATTTTAAAAACTATACATTACCATTAATTGAATTCTATCGGCATAACCATCTTGCGAAAGGTAGTTTTTACGATATGCTCCAACATATTCAATTGCTAAAGAAAGATGTTCAACAGGATACCAGTATAAATTAAGCAATCCCCAGTACCCTTCCATAAAGTCATCAACATTATCTAATACATTGTTTTGTACATATACACCACCGGCAACAATTGTTGAACTAAATGTTTTATTTTTATTCCAATAATGGTCGTAACCAATAAAACCGCCATAAGTTGGTAGTAATTCAATTTTGTGATTACCTGTAGGAACAGCGTCCCAGTTTCTACCTTCGAAACCTACCATATAACGTGCTATACCTTTTCCTGTGGTTGCCTGTAAATGAATTTTATCTCTATTAAAAACTGTTATTCCCGATGAAAGTGAAATTCCATATCCTTGCTCATAAAAAAGTTCGGAATCTAATATATTTTTATATCTAATATTTCTAAAAACACCGGATAATTGAAAATGTAGTTTATCGGTATCGTATCTATAACGGGCTGTAAAATCAGGTACATTCTGATTTGTTGTTGTTATAGCTGTATCAATATCATAATTCTTAGTATAATCTAGCGATGGTCCTTCCATTGAAAAACTTAGTGAGTTTTTTTCGCCTTGCAATGCATTGTATCTTATCATAGTTGGACGAGGCCATATTCCTGTAGGTGGTCCATCATAATCTGTCATATTTGGCCACATATCTTCGTCAGAAAAATTAGACCATGTTTGCCCTATATCCCATTTGTTAATACTTATCAATGCATGTCGCAAGCGAAATGCACCGGTTCCGCTAACATAATCGCCTTCAACATATAGTTTTATTTCTCCAATTTTGCTTTGATGAACACTGTTAAATTTTAATCTTGTTTGAAATGCATTAAAGTTCATATATGGTTCTTTAAAAACATTATTTCCTACAGGAACTTCTGTTATGTTTAAAGCCGGATAGGCATTGTTTATTCCAACAAAATCATAATAAAAAATTGTATTTATAAAACCTCCAAAAACTATACTATTTTTTGGTTTCCCATTTAAAGTGTCTTTAGATTCAAATTTAAAACTTTGTGCATTTGTAAGCATTGACACAAAAATTACAAATAATAATGTATATTTTTTCATTATTAAAATTTAAGGCGTTTATTAAAAAAGACCTTAATTCTAGAATTAAGGTCTTAACTTAAGTTAAAATATTTTATTCTGCTTTTTTAATATCAGAAACTTTAAATGTTTCGTCTCTAATACTTTCAATATTTCCAAATATATAAAATATTGTATTTTCATTATATTCTCCTACTTCATTTAATTGGTCAGAATCAACTGTAATTTTTATTCTTCCTGTTTCGTCTTTAAACCAATAATGAGTGGCATCAATTTCTTCAATAATATTTCCTTTTAATTGTACAATTAAATCCTGAGAAGAAATTTTTTCAATATTTGCTAAAGTTTTTTCAATATTAAATTTCAAAGGTGCTTTTTGCTTTGTTTGTGCATTTATAGAAAAACTAAATAATGCTACTAAAGCTAAAATAATAATTTTCGTTTTCATGAGTCAATATTTTTAAAAGTTTATGTAAATTTACAATTTATTTTTTATTAAAAAAATTTTAATCTATAGAAAATATTCTAAATTTTTCTATTCAGCAGTTTTTTCTTCTTCAGAAATCCAGCCTCCGCCAATAGCTTTGTATAATTTCATATAAGAATTAAATAATTCTTGTTTTGTTTTAGAAAGATTTAATTCAGATTCAAATGCTTGACGTTGTGTCTCCAAAACCTCTAAATAGCTTGTAACACCTTTATCGTAACGTTGCTGAGAAAGTTGCATTGCGTTATTTGCTGCATCAAAATGACTTTGTCTTGATTTTATTTCCTCTTTATAAGTTTCAATATCAACTAAAGCATCTTCTACTTCTTTAAATGCATAAAGAACAGTTTTTCTGTACTGATATAATGCTTCTTCTGTTTTTGCTCTTTGTATTTGAACTCTACGCTTATTTTTATTAAAATTAAAAAGAGGTCCTAATAAACCTGCTCCCATTTTCCAAGCTGCTCCGTTCGAGGTAAAAGTACTTAAATCGTTGCTTGCTCCTCCTAAAAATCCTGATAAAGTAATTGAAGGAAAACGCATTGCTATAGCTGCACTTATTTGCTCGTTTTGAGCTTTTAAGTTCATTTCTGCCTGCAAGATATCAGGTCTTCTTTCTAAAAGTTCCGAAGGTAAGCCATTTGGAATAGTTTCGGGTTCTGTTTCACTAAAGATATTATCTTTAGATATTACTTCGCCCGGATTTTTTCCTATTAATACACTTAATGCATTTTCTGTTTTAGAAACCAGTCTTTGATATACAGGTATAGACCCTTCGGCTATTGCTTTTTGCATTTGGGCTTGATTTAAATCTATCTCAGGTGCATATCCTACATCAAATCTTTGTTGAATAATTTTTAAATATTCATCTCTTGATTTTAAAGTTTTTTTGGCTATTTCCAGACGAGATTTGTAATCTAAAAGTAAGAAATAGTTTCTTATAACTTCTGTAATAACTGAAATTTGCAATGTTCTCATTCCAAATTCGGTAGATAAATATTCTGCTTTTGCAGCATCGTTCAAACTACGGTATTTACCCCAAAAATCTATTTCCCATGCCATATTAACACCTGCTGAAAAATTATTGGTTTCTGATGGTAATCTAAATCCACCAAAATTACCTCTTGATGCTTTTGCTTGTACTCCAAAATTTGGCCACATATCTGCTTTTACATAACCTACATTATAACGTGCTTGTTCAACTCTTTGAGCCATAGCAAGTACGTCTAAGCTGCTATCTAATGCATATTTAACCAAAGTGTCTAAATCGGAATCGTTAAACATTGTCCACCATTGGGTATTTCCGATAGAATCGTTATTTACAGTAAAACGATATTTTTCTGCTGTTACAATTTCGGGTCTTTTATAATCAGGACCTAACTTACAGCTTGTTATTAATGTACTTATTGCAACTACTATTAATATGTATTTTATTATTTTCATTTTTTAATATTTAGTAAAAAGTAATAAGATATTAGTAATAAGACTAATTACCTTTTCCTTTTTGAATTTATTAAACCAATTATCATTCTTTCAATCTCAACGATATCTTTTATTATATCATCACATTCTATTTCTGTTACAAAATCTAGATCCATGGATAAAATATATTGAGTTTCTATTTCATAACAAGAACCTAAAGCAATATCTAAAAACCGAAGAAAATCTAAATCCGATTTTCGTCCTGAACCTTCTGCTATATTTGAAGGAATAGATATTGTTGCTCGTTTTATTTGCGAAACAAGACCAAACTTTTCATCGTTAGGGAATTTTGACAGTAAAGTATACGACTTCTTTGTTAAGACTCGTGCCTTTTGCCATACCTTTAATTCCCTAAAATTATTCATTTCTTCTCTTTTTAGTAGAAAGTAATAAGATGTTAGTAATAAGACTATCTATCTTTCTCTCTTTTAGTTTATTAACTCAATTGTCATTTTTTTACTCTCTTGTCTTATTACTTTCGTCTTACTACTTATTACTCATTTGTCTTATTACTTATTACTTCTTCAGCTAACTTATCGCGTTTTTTCTCGTAACCAAATAGTTTACCAATTGCTACAAACAACATTGGATACATAAATACTCCTAGTATTGTAGCAACTCCCATACCTCCAAGTAAAGCCATTCCCATTACTTTACGAGCTAGTGCTCCCGAACCTGAAGCTACTACTAAAGGAAATACACCAAGTATAAATGAGAATGCTGTCATTAGTATAGGTCTAAATCTTGATTTTGCTGCTTTAATAGCTGCATCGAACAGTGAAAGCCCGCCTTTAAATTCTTCATTTGCAAACTCTACAATAAGAATTGCATTTTTTGCAGCCATACCTATAAGCATAACAAATGAGACTTGTGCAAAAATATTATTCTCGAATATCGGACTTCCCAAACGTGCAATCCATAAAAACAAGAACGAACCAAATATAGCAAACGGTGTTCCAAGTAAAATACTAAGTGGTAATGACCAACTTTCGTATTGTGCTGCAAGAATTAAGAATACAAAAATAAGCGAGAATGTCATAATAACACCTAAAGAACCTGATGCTTTCTTTTCTTGAAACGACATTGCATTCCAAGCATATCCCATATCGGCAGGTAAAACTTCGTTGGCTACTTCTTCTAGAGCATTCATTGCTTCTTCTGATGTATGACCGGGAGCAGGACCACCCGTAACTTCGGCAGAACGATATAAATTAAAACGTGTTGTAAATTCGGGACCTGTTACCGGTCTTATATTTACAACTGTTGCTAATGGAACCATCTCTCCTTTGTTATTTTTAATAAAGAAATTATTTATATCGGATTCTTTACTTCTATATTGTGGTTCTGCTTGAATATAAGTTTTATATAAGCGTCCAAATCTTGTAAAATCGTTAACATAAGAACCTCCCATAAATGCACCTACTGTTGAGTATAAATCGTTAAGATTAATACCTAGTTTCAGTGCTTTTTCTTTATCTATATCCATATAACGCTGTGGCACTGTTGCTTGAAATGTAGAGAATGCTCTAGCAATTTCAGGTCTTGCATTTGCAGCTTGTATAAATTTCATTAAATTTTCTGATAAATATTGAGGTGTTTTACCTGCTCTATCTTGTATCATTATACTAAAACCTGAACCGTTTCCAAGACCGGGAATAGCAGGTGGACCGAAAGCAAATGCTTGAGCACCTTTTACTTCAACAGCAAATTCTTTGTTAATTTCATCAATTAATTGTTTTGCCGTTTTTTCTCTATCTGCCCAATTTTGCATACTAATAAATGCAAATCCTGTATTTGATGCCATTGCATTTGATAACAATGAATATCCTGTTGCATTTGTAATATATTTTACTTCAGGGTGACGTAAAGCTATTTTTTCTATTTTATTTGCAACTACATCTGTTCTTTGTAAGGATGCGGCATCAGGTAATTGATAATTTATAAAGAAATATCCCATATCTTCTTCAGGAATAAATCCTCCGGGAACTAACTTTCCAAAAAATGCTGCACCTACTGTTAATATTATAATAAAAACAATTCCTCGTTTTATTTTACGAGTCATAACTCCGGTATAAGACATATATGAGTCTGTTGTTTTTCCCATCCACTTATTAAATTTACCAAAAAACCAACCAAGAGGACCTTTATATGTTGTGGGTTTTTTCAATAAAAGTGATGCCAAGGCAGGGCTTAATGTTAGAGCATTTACAGAGGACACAAGAACTGAAACTACAATTGTTATTGCAAATTGTTGATAAAGCATACCTGTAATACCTGCCATACCTGCAACCGGTATAAATACGGCAACCAAAACAAGTGT
>Ga0256913_10000334_pt1 | contig 24073 bp, 21 predicted proteins | sample Axial_MatmetaG_FD_185970 | JGI IMG/M metagenome (GOLD analysis project Ga0256913, IMG submission 185970) | Deep-sea worm associated microbial mat communities from Axial Seamount, Juan de Fuca Ridge, Pacific Ocean - Axial_Mat | ecosystem: Environmental > Aquatic > Marine > Oceanic > Microbial... | reverse complement strand
CAACCGCAGTATTCGGTTTATGAGAACCGGCAGGACTTACACTTTCATTCTTGTAATAAATTCTTACAGGAGCATCAAGAAGTTCTTCAAAGTTTCTTGCCCTGACAAGCGGACTGGGACGCCAAATTCTGTAAATATCCTGAACTTCCTCCGGGATTTCAATCCATTTCTCCATTGACATTTCTTGTTTTATCAACTCCTGTGGAAACAGGGGAGCCAGATCGTCGGGACCAAGAGGCTGTTTTGTACCGGGATGCAACGGCGGCAACATTTTGTTGGGCATATCAGCCTGAATGTTATACCATTTGTGAGGCATTTCGCTCTCTTCAAGGTAAATTTTTCTCGTTCGTGCCATAATTGTAAAATTTTTATTTGATTAATACTAAATTAACTGAGTGCAACAAAAAAAGGCGTGCCGTAATCGGCACGCCTTGTAATATTTTTATATAAACAGTCGGATTACGTCACTTTAAAAGTTTGTAAAGCCACCACCAATTGTTTAATATGTTATTATTATTTCTCATTATACGGATGCAAAAATAGTATTTTTTTGTAATGCCAAAGAAAAAAATTAAAAATTATTTTTTATTATACATCAATTACCCTTAATTATATTCGATGACAAATCTTTCAGAATTGAAATAAAATTAAATGTATTATTCAGGATTCGTCCCCAATAATCTATTGATGAGTTATGCTTAATTCCGGTTGAATTAACAACATCAATAAAGAAACAAGTTCCGGGACATTTCGGTATACTACTATGTTATTTCTCTATTTCAGGAGAATTCAGCTCACTAAAATTTATAAAATATACCATATCAACAAATCTTGTTTATGTCTGGTTTCACACAATGAAAGCAAAGATACTAATAAAATCAATATTGCTAAGAAATCTGTATTTCAACAAAAAGCCGAACCCCAAAAGGTGCTCGGCTTTTCAATGTAATAATCACAATTATCTACTTTTTAGTATGCTTTGAATCTCCTTTTCCGGACAAAGGAGATTGAGAAATAGAATCTCTCATGTTGGTATCGGCCTGAATATTTTTAAATTTATAATAATCCATAATTCCAAGATTACCACTCCTGAAAGCGTCGGCAATAGCGAGCGGTACTTCGGCCTCTGCCTGAATCACGTTAGCCCTTGCTTCCTGAGCCTTAGCTTTCATCTCCTGCTCCGTAGCAACAGCCATAGCCCTTCTTTCCTCAGCTTTTGCCTGTGCAATATTCTTATCGGCATTTGCCTGATCCATTTGCAGTGCTGCACCAATATTTTTACCAATATCAATATCTGCAATATCAATTGAAAGAATCTCAAAAGCTGTTCCGGAGTCAAGTCCTTTCCCCAAAACAACTCTAGAAATTGAATCGGGATTTTCAAGAACGGATTTGTGGGAATCGGCAGAGCCAATAGAGGATACGACACCCTCTCCTACCCTTGCCAATACTGTTTCTTCACCTGCTCCTCCTACAAGTTGCTTTATACTGGCTCTAACGGTTACTCTTGCCTTTGCAATGAGCTGAATACCGTCTTTTGCCACAGCTGTAACCGGCGGAGTATCAATCACTTTTGGATTAACCGACATTTGTACAGCTTCCAGCACATCACGACCTGCAAGGTCAATAGCCGTTGCAGTTTTAAAATCAAGTTCTATATTTGCTTTATCAGCAGATATTAAAGCATTTATAACCGAAGACACATTTCCTCCTGCAAGATAATGAGCCTCCATCTCATCCCTGTTCACTTTCAGTCCTGCTTTAGTTGCGGCAATCATATTTCTCACAATGACCTGCGGTGGGACCTTACGCCACCGCATCAAAACCAGCTGAAGCAACGATATTTTCACACCGGACAATAAGGCTGTGAACCAAAGTCCGACAGGAATAAAATAGAAAATGATCCATAGCCCGAACAATGAGGCTATACCAATTGCTATCACGACAAAAAAACTTGCACTGTTCATAATATTATTTTTTAATAGGTTTAACAATTATTTTATTATGATTAATTTTCATTATTTCGATTTCAGTATTCGGATCAATGAAGTCACCTTCAGAGCTAACTTCAACGTAAACGCCATTGACATAGGCTTTTCCCATCGGAACAAGTCTTGAAATGGTTTTCCCCGTATCACCGGGCTTTACCTTATCCGCATCTACAATATTTACCTTGCTTTTTATTTCCGATTTCAAAGAGACACGCTTCCAGGTTTTTGCCTGAAGCGAATAGTACAAAACTATTGCCGATACAACAACAGTAGCTATTAATGTTATAGTTCCTGCTTTACCACCATATACGGCATAAGCCTGCCATACCCCGATAATGAGCAAAACAAATCCAATAATCCCGGCTACATTGGTACCCGGAAGCACAAGTATCTCAAAAAGAAGGAAAATAAATCCTACTATTATCAGTACGGCAATAATTGTCCACGTCATATTATACTATTTTATACTTACGGTCAGCTTTCTGTTTGTCATTTCATTTTTTAGCGGTTTCAGTTCAATCAATGTCCCCGACTTAACACCACACTTTCCTCTGTAATGAGCTATCAGTGTGCACTGTTCCGCTTGAACGGGATCATGTCCGCAAACATCAACAAGTGTTTCAATTACATAATCAAAGGTGTTGACTTCGTCATTATAAAGAACCAACTCCCTGACTTTTTCTTTTACAACCTCATTTTTTATGACCGGATTTGCTTTGTGTGCTGGCATATCAGTCTGTTTTTAAATTATGCTCTAAAATTAGTAATTAATCTGAACATGAAACCATATTTTATAAAAAAATTTAAAATCAGATTTTCAGAACGTATATTTGATTCATTTTTTGGTATTTTTGCCTGTATGACAGAAATCGAAGATATTGCAATAAAACTTAAAAACAGACTTAAACTACCACTACCAGGGACTTTGGCACACCTCAAAATGGCATCTGAATTCAGGTTGGAAGAACTAAAAGCAGGTTATAGCTTTATAAATGCAAAAAAAAGCAGTGTTTTAATTTTACTCTATCCAAATAAAGATTCCATAATGTTCGTTCTGATTTTACGGCAAAATAACGGGGGTGTTCACGGAGGGCAGATATCATTTCCAGGTGGCGCAATGGAAAAAGCTGATAATAATCATTATGAAACGGCATTGAGAGAAGCAAATGAGGAGATTGGAATAAATGCGAATAAGGTTAAAATAATCGGCTCGCTGACCAAGCTATATATTCCGCCAAGTAATTATCTCGTCTTTCCGGTTGTTGGATACTTGAACTCAAGACCAAAACTTACTCCAGATCCAAAAGAAGTTGCGGGAATAATTGAGGCAGATTTATTGTCTCTTATAAACACCAAAAGCACAAACCGGAAAGAAGTTGAAGTGAGAGGCACGAAACTTAATACGCCATATTATAATATAAACGGATATACTGTTTGGGGTGCAACGGCAATGATTTTAAGTGAGTTAATTGAGGTTATTAAAAGCAGTTAGCCCACTCAAAAAAGATAGAAATTGATAAAATAGAAAATCAGTATTTATCCCTGCCCCCTAAAGGGAGCACTGATTTTCAGCCACTTCCCTTTTAGGAAATTCAGGGGGTAAGTGTGGCTGAAATAAAACCAACCCTTTTTAGAGTGGGCTATGCAACTAATAAAAAACCCCGCAATTTGCAGGGTATCATATCATCAAAATAATAAGATTTAATCTTCTATAATAATTTTAGATTCAATTTTTGCAACTTTTTCAAGCATCGCTGTAACACCGCAATACCTCGTCTCTGAAAGATTAATTGCTTTCTTCAGCTTATCCATAGGAAGATCTTTACCTTTAAAGATGAAAGATAATTTTATATGATGATAGTACTTTGGATGTTCTTCGGTTAATTCGCCTTCAACTTCAACCCTGAAAGCATCAGGCTTAACACGCATTTTTGTCAGTATAGAAATAACATCCATTGCCGTACATCCGCCAAGAGAAACCAGGGTCAATGCTTTTGGTCGGGGGCCGCGGTCTTTGCCGCCTACTTTTTCATCGGCATCTATTACAACAGTATGTCCGTTTACATGAGCATCAAATGCCATCTCTTCTGTCCAGGTTACATCAACTTTATTTTTCATAATTATATAATGTATTTATTTGTATTAAAAAAAACGAAACCGCAAAAGTATATGATTTGTTCAATAATATAGCAAACCTTAAATAAAATCATCTTCTTTCATAAATCACAAATGAATAGGGGTAAGGATTTTTATCGTCGGCATCGGTTATATCCTCCCTTGAAATTTCTCTCCACTCCTTTTCATCAACTTCAGGGAAAAACGTATCGGCATCAAACGATTTATGAACCCAGGTTATATACAATTTGTCGGCATAAGGCATAAACTGTCTGTATATTGAGGCTCCGCCGATAATAAAATTCTCTTTATCGCTATCCATCTTTTCAATGGCATCCTCAATTGAATAGGCCATTATGCAATTGTCAATCCGCTCACCGGGAACGTCTGTAATAACAATATTTTTCCTTTTCGGTAGCGGCCTGACAGGAAGCGAAAAATATGTATTCTTCCCCATAATGACAGGATTACCTGATGTCAGTCGTTTAAATCTCTTTAAGTCCTCCGACAAATGCCAGAGCAGTTTATTGTCTTTTCCTATAGCATTGTTTTCTGCTACTGCTACTATAATTGAAATTTTTGTCATTCCTTTTTGTTTTTTGTTGAAACTGCAATTCTATATACTACCTTTTTAACAATTAATTTAAACTTTTTCCAATCTTTGAGGTGCTCTCCCCTCAATACCGGCTTCCACGTCAAAGGTTATCAACCTTGCTTTCCTACGTACAAACCTTACACCGAAATTTCTCCTTTTATATGCGGATGCGACTGATACCCTTCGAGGGAGAAATCTTCAAATTTAAAATCAAAAATACCTTTCACCTCCGGATTTATTTCCATTACCGGTAACGGATATGGCTTGCGTGTAAGCTGAAGTTTTGATTGTTCAATATGATTAAGATAAATATGAGCATCACCGAGTGTATGGATAAATTCACCGGGTTTTAAACCTGTCACCTGTGCCATCATCATTGTCAGTAATGAGTATGACGCAATGTTAAACGGGACTCCGAGAAAAATATCGCAACTGCGCTGATACATCTGGCAGGAAAGCTTCCCGTTAGCCACATAAAACTGAAACCAGGCGTGACAGGGAGGCAGTGCTGCACGTCCCTGTGCGACATTTTCGGCAAATGCCAATCCACTTTTCGGCAAAACACTTGGATTCCAGGCTGTAACAATCATCCGGCGGCTGTCGGGATTATTCTTAATCTGCTTTATCACTTCCGAAATCTGGTCAATACCTTCATTGTTCCAGTTTCGCCACTGTGCACCGTAAACCGGTCCGAGGTCACCGTTTTCATCTGCCCACTCGTTCCAGATTGAGACCTTGTTATCTTGCAAATACTTAATATTCGTATCCCCCTTCAGAAACCATAACAGCTCATGAATTATTGACCGCAGATGAAGCTTTTTAGTGGTGAGTACCGGAAATCCATCCTCAAGATTAAATCTCATCTGGTATCCGAAAACGCTTATAGTGCCTGTTCCGGTTCTGTCGCCCTTTTTAACACCGTTATCCAGAACATGCCGGAGCAAATCAAGGTATTGTTGCATAGTTTGAAATTTTGTGCAAAATTAATCCAATATTGATGAACGTCGGGAAGGATTATTTTAAGAAACAGGAAAATTTATTAACAATATTAACATCTGTCTTCATCATACAAGGATGTACACAAAAGAAAGAAGACAATGATATCTTTTTGCTTGTGGTTTAAAAAGTCAAAACATTAATTTTTCCGACTATTTTGTAAAACGCATAATCGTTGTTACGCTTTTAACCCAAAATCGTTCCCACAATAGTAGCCGAAAGCAGTGAAGCCAGTGTACCTCCGAGCAGAGCACGCATTCCGTATTTCGACAACAGTACTCTTTTATTCGGGGCAAGAGAGCCGATACCGCCAATCTGTATCCCGATTGAAGCAAAATTAGCAAACCCGCAAAGCATATATGTTGCCATAATAATGGATTTCGGTTCCAAAGCACCGGCAGCTTTTAAGTCGGACAAGCTGACGTATCCTATAAACTCCGTCATAATAACTTTCTCACCGAGAAGGCGGCCGACGAGAGTTATGTCGTGCAGCGGAACACCTATTAACCACATAATCGGTGCAAAGATATATCCCAAAATATATTGTAATGAAAGTTCGGTATATTTACCGTTTGTACTATCGGCAATAATCTGGTTAAGATGAGTCCAGTCACCTATTTTTAAGGTTATATAATTGAACATTGCGATAAAAGCAATAAAAACAAGAAGCATCCCGGCAACATTAACTGCAAGTTTAAGCCCCTGACCTGTTCCGTTTGAAATAGCATCAAGCACATTACTGCCAATTTTCTCCTTTGGGATTTTTATATCTTTATCAATATCTTCTGTCTGAGGCACAAGAACTTTTGAGACGACCACTGCCCCAGGTGCAGCCATCACGGATGCAGTTAGCAGATGTTTTGCAAAGAGCAGCCTCTGAATCGGATCATTTCCTCCTAGAAATTCAATATATACGGCTAGCACACCTCCTGCAAGTGTTGCCATCCCGCCAATCATCACCAATAGAATTTCAGAATTTGTCATTTTCGACAAGTATGCCTTTATCATTAAAGGAGATTCTGTTTGTCCGAGAAAAATATTTCCTGCAACAGACAGACTTTCAGCTCCTGAAAGATTCAGTAATTTAGTTAAAACCCAAGCCAGTGCCCATACAACTTTCTGAATTACACCAAGGTAAAACAGAAGACTTGTTAGTGCTGAGAAGAAAATAATAGTAGGCAGTATTTTAACAACAAACGTTACCATTCCGGGTTCTATTTTACCTGTCACCATTGATGCAAACAGAAAATCAACACCTGCCATCGTAAAATCAAGTACTTTAACAAATATCTTTCCGCCGTATTCAAAAAACAGTTCAATTGCCGGAATATACAAAACCCCGACAGCAAGAAATATCTGTAAAAGAAGCCCGATACCCACTACTTTCCATGATACCCGCTTTCTGTCAGTGCTGAAGACATAGGCAATGGCTATAAGAACAATCAGACCGAGTAGTCCACGCAAAATTGTCACTATTGAAAACGGTGCCTTTTTATCTCTCGAAGGCAATAAATTAGCCTTTGAAGACACTCCCCCATTATTATGCTGATCCTGCTCCTTTACCTTATCACCTGTTTGGTTGTTACTTACCGGTTCAGACAATACCTCTTTTTTCACTATGCTGTCAGTTCCCGACGATTGTGCATTCACAGGGCCGTTTATAGAGGCTATTATTCCGGCAACAATAAAAAACCCAACGACAATTGATAAAAGTATAATTTTGATTTTCATATTATATATAATTATTAATGTTCGAAGTTAACAGCGATAAAAACCGCTTCAGTATTTTCAAATGATTTTACAGAAAATGCAGGGAATATTATTTTTCAAAGCTTTTTTCTCCTGTTAATTTCATCCCTGATCTTTGAAGCATTCTCATACTCTTCTTTATCTACAGCTTGTTTAAGTAAATTATTTAACTCTTCAACTGAATATTGTTCATAAATATTGCCAGATTTCTTTTGTTTCTCTTCAGTCGTTATCTCCTTCTCTTTTTCATCAACAATAATTCCTGCTTTCGACATAATACTTTCATAAGTATATACAGGGCAATTGAATCTCAACGACAGAGCAACTGCATCGGATGTCCTTGCATCAATTCTGTACTCCTGTTTACCATTGAGGCAAACAAGCTCTGCATGAAAGACACCTTCAAGAAATTTATTTATCACAACCTCCTTTATTGTTATCCCGAAAGTGTCGGCAAAACTCTTAAAAAGATCATGTGTCAATGGTCTTGAAGGCTTCATTTTTTCCAGTTCAATGGCAATAGCCTGTGCTTCAAAACCACCAATTATTATTGGTAGGCGGCGCTTTCCGCCCAGCTCACCAAGTATTAATGCATACGCCCCACTCTGAGACTGGCTGTATGACATTCCTATTATTTCAAGCTTTATTTTATCCATTCATGCATCCACTAATATGGTTTAAAATCGCAAATAAAAGTATTAATAATTTTAATTTACCGGCAGTTTAATAATAATAAATATAAAAAAATATTAACAATGACAACTATTCATAATTTATTTTCAAGTTAACCAATTAATAATCAATGACTTTTAATAATTTACAAGATATTCAGATTTACTATTGTTAATATAAAAATACTTGTTATTTTTGCGCCCTAATCATCAATTCAATGAAAAATATGAAACGTATATTATCAATTTTTGGGATATTAAGTATCCCGGCTTTATCATTTGCAAGTGAAGCCGACCTCGTAATACCTGACGGAATGCGAGCAGAAACAATCCTCTATTGGGGATTCTTAATCACTATCGGAGGCTTTTTGTTCGGACTTTATCAGTTCACAAAAGTTAAAAAAATCAGAGCTCATAAGTCAATGCTTGATGTTGCCGATGTAATTTACCAAACAGGGAAGACCTATTTGATTCAGCAAGGTAAATTTCTTGCTATCCTCTTTCTGTTTATTGGTACTGCTGTTGCTTTTTACTTCGGTTGGCTGTCGGATGCTCACTTCGGTTTTAGTGGGGTTGCGATGATACTCGGATGGACAATACTGGGAATTCTCGGTTCTTATGGTGTTGCCTGGTTTGGTATCAGAATGAACACATTAGCTAACTCAAGAATGGCATTTGCATCACTTGAAAAAAAGCCTATCAAGCTACACGAAATACCATTGAAAGCCGGTATGAGCATCGGTGTTGTATTGATTTCGCTTGAGCTTACAATGATGCTTATAATTCTGATGTTTGTTCCCGGTGAATATGCAGGAGCAAGTTTCATAGGATTTGCAATTGGTGAATCTCTTGGAGCTTCAGCTTTAAGAATTGCGGGTGGCATCTTTACAAAGATTGCCGATATCGGTTCCGACTTGATGAAAGTTATCTTTAAAATTGGCGAAGATGATCCTAGAAACCCAGGAACAATTGCCGATTGTGTCGGTGATAATGCCGGAGATAGTGTTGGCCCTACAGCCGACGGCTTTGAGACTTATGGAGTTACAGGTGTTGCCCTGATATCCTTTATCGTTCTCGCCGTTACACAGGGAACAGACTGGGAAGCAAATCAGATACAACTTCTGACCTGGATATTTGTAATGAGGATATTAATGGTAATAACTTCAATAGTTGCTTATGCATTCAATAATGTTATTACAAAAGCAAAATATAGTAATGTTGATGACCTTGATTTTGAAAAACCTCTGACATCTCTCGTTTGGGTAACATCTATTCTTTCAATAATCGCAACTTTTGCTGCCAGTTATTTTATGATTGGTGATTTGCCTTATAATCTGTGGATAACATTATCAGTAATTATCAGTGCAGGGACTTTGGGAGCTGCACTAATCCCAGAATTCACAAAGCTATTCACAAGCCCTAAATCCACTCACGTAAATGAAGTTGTTGAAGCTTCAAAACAGGGAGGAGCCTCGCTGAATATCCTTTCCGGTTTGGTAGCCGGTAATTTCAGTGCATTCTGGATGGGTCTTGTTTTCTTTGCACTTATGTTCATCGGATATTATGCCAGCACCTTCGGACTTGATAATATTATGATTTATCCGTCAATATTTGCATTTGGACTTGTGGCTTTCGGATTCCTCGGAATGGGACCCGTTACAATTGCTGTTGACAGCTATGGACCTGTTACTGACAATGCCCAGTCAATTTACGAACTTTCACTTATCGAAGAGAATCAAAAAGAAGTTACTCCGGAGATTGAAAAAGATTTCGGTTTTACACCGGACTTTGAGAAATCGAAGTATTACCTTGAAGCAAATGACGGTGCAGGAAACACATTTAAAGCAACCGCTAAGCCTGTTTTAATCGGTACTGCCGTTGTTGGTGCTACAACTATGATTTTCTCACTTATCCTTGTTATTGAGAAAACACTCGGAATCAAACCTGAAGAGATTTTGAACCTGTTGAATCCATATACAATATTAGGATTCCTTCTTGGTGGTGCAGTTATTTATTGGTTTACGGGTGCTTCCATTCAGGCAGTTACAACCGGTGCCGCCAGAGCTACCGAATATATCAAGAAGAATATCAACCTTGACCCCAATGCGGAGAAAAAAGCAGATATCAAAAAGTCAAAAGAGGTTGTTCAAATATGTACTCTCTACGCACAAAAGGGAATGTGGAACATCTTCATTGCTCTGTTCTCATTTGCCCTTGCGTTTGCTTTTCTTGCTGCTCCCGTAGGATTAACAAGTGGAATGGACAAAGCAGAAATAATTGCTCACTCATTACCTGTGTCACTCTTTGTAGGATATTTATTATCCATTGCCTTTTTTGGTCTGTATCAGGCGATATTTATGGCAAATGCCGGAGGTGCCTGGGACAATGCAAAAAAAGTTATTGAGGTTGATATGCAAGAGAAAGGGACTGCTTTGCACGATGCTTCTATTGTTGGTGATACTGTTGGAGATCCCTACAAAGACACATCCTCCGTTGCTATGAATCCGGTAATTAAGTTTACAACACTTTTCGGGCTGCTTGCAATGGAGATTTCAATATCAGTGCATTTTAGGGATATTGCACCTTATGTTGGAATTGGATTCCTTGCAATAGCACTATATTTTGTTTACAGATCTTTCTATAAAATGAGAATTAATCAATAGTGTCTGATTTATATAAATATCCAAGCCCTGCCCTGAAAAGGCAGGGCTTTTTTTAAAGATTCTGACACATTGTCCTGAAATGTTTTGTGGCAAATAATTTGATAACGGGTTTGTACATTGTTTTAAATATTACAAATGAATAAACTATGGTTAAAAGTAATGAAAATCATACAGATAATAAAAACATGCAGAGTATGAAAAAAGAAAAGATATTGAGAGAAGATGCTAAAAAAATAGAAGAAGCACATAAAACAGAAAAGTACGACAAAAAGAAAAGTTCAAAAAAATCACGATTATCAAAGGAGAAAGAGTTACAGATAAAAATTGATGAACTCAATGATAAGTATCTTAGACTTTTCTCAGAATTTGATAATTTCAGAAAACGTACTGCAAGAGAAAAGCTTGATTTGATAAGCAATGCATCGGCTAACATTATTGAAGAACTACTTCCGGTTGTAGATGATTTTGAAAGAGCAATTGAATCTAATGAACAGATTGAGGGGTGTGATGTTGTGAAAGAAGGAGTCATACATGTTTATAATAAACTTTACGGAACACTTGAAAAGAAAGGTCTTAAATCAATGGATGCCAAAGGAAAGGATTTTGATACTGATTTTCATGAAGCAATAACCCACATACCGTCTCCTTCCGATGATTTAAAAGGGAAGGTTGTTGATGTAATACAAAAGGGTTATTTACTTAACGATAAAGTTATCCGTTATGCTAAGGTTGTGATCGGACAATAACAGATGTCAAAAAAAATCCAAAATTTTCAGGTTAAAACACATTAACTGATAATAATAAAAATGTCGAAACGAGATTATTACGAAGTACTTGGCGTTGAACGGACTGCCACTGAAATTGAAATTAAAAAGGCTTACAGGCAAATGGCATTGAAATTTCACCCTGATAAAAATCCGGGGGATAGCGAGGCAGAAGAAAAATTTAAGGAAGCTGCCGAAGCTTATGAAATTCTTGGCAACGCTGATAAAAAGTCAAGATACGACAGGTTTGGACATGCAGGTGTTGGGGGTCCGGCAGGCAATGGCTATCATCACATGTCAATGGATGACATTTTCAGCCAGTTTGGTGACATCTTCGGTGGTGCTTTTGGAGGAGGATTCAGTGGATTTGGAGGTGGAGGAAGGAGAAGAAGAGTAAACAGGGGTTCAAACATCAGAGTAAGGGTAAAACTTTCGCTCAAAGAAATCGCGCTTGGAGTAGAAAAAAAGATTAAAGTAACTAAATATATCTCTTGTGAAGCCTGTAACGGAAGCGGAGCAAAGAGCGGTTCTTCGTACTCCACCTGCTCTACCTGCCATGGTACAGGCCACGTAACAAGAGTTACAAATACTTTCCTCGGACAAATGCAAACATCCTCAACCTGCCCTACTTGCGGAGGTGAAGGACAAACAATACAAACAAAGTGTAATGTGTGCTCAGGAAATGGAATTGTAAGAGGTGAAGAGATTATCACTATTAAAATCCCTGCCGGTGTTGAAGAAGGCATGCAAATGTCAGTAGGCGGTAAAGGAAATGCCGGAGCACGTAGCGGTATTCCGGGAGATTTGTTAGTGCTTATTGAAGAAGAACGGAACAAAGACTTTGAAAGAGATGGAATAAATATTCTGCACGATACATATATCAGTTTTTCAGATGCTGCTCTCGGTGCCACTATTGAAGTTCCGACAATTGACGGAAAAGCAAAGATAAAGATTGCTCCCGGCACTCCAGGTGGCAAAGTTTTACGCCTTAAAGGTAAAGGCTTGCCCGCTCTGAACTCGCACCACCGTGGAGACCTGCTTATAAATATTAATGTGTGGACACCAAAAGAATTGTCGAAAGAGGAGAGAAAAATCCTTGAAATGTTAAATGAATCTCCAAACTTCAAACCTAATCCTTCCGGTAAAGATAAAAGCTTCTTTGCCAGGATGAAAGAGGTTTTCAGCAATTAAAAAAGCCCTGACCAAATCAGAGCTTTTCTTAAGTAGCGAGGGCGGGAATTGAACCCGCGACCTCCGGGTTATGAATCCGACGCTCTAACCAACTGAGCTACCTCGCCGTTATTTTTGAGGGTGCAAAAGTAATAAACTTATTTTTCCGTCATAATTTTTTGTTCAAAATTTTTATGTTATTTTGCAAATAAATTATTATTTGTGCTTAGGCCTCCTAAAATAATCATATCAATTTTATTAATTTTCCTTCTTGTAGGGATTGGCAAAACGCAATGCCCAATTGAAACACAAGCTTTTAAATATGGCGAAAAGTTAACTTATGAAGTAACATACAACTGGGGAATTGTATGGGTGAAAGCCGGAAAAGTAACTTTTGAAACAGATACAAAAAGAATAAAGAATAAAACATATTTCCTTTTTAACGGTATCGGTCGGTCATATAGCTTTTACGACTGGTTTTATAAAGTACGAGACAATTACACTTCATATACCGATCCTGAAACATTATTGCCACTTGAGTTTCAAAGGAATACATCAGAAGGCAATTACAAAGTTAATAACAGCTACTTTTTTGACAGAGAATCAAAAATAATAATTTCAAAAATAGAAAATTCAAATAAAATCTCAACTACTGACACTCTAAATCTTGAACCTTGTATATTTGATGTCCTCTCAGCTGTGTATTATACGCGTTCGATAGATTTCTCGACAAAGATGCCGAGAGACACAGTTATTATCAATATTATTATTGATGGAGGATTTTACAACATCCCGATAACATACCTTGGAAAAGGTGTAATACAGAATAGAGACGGATCAACATACCGCTGTATAAAATTTAGTGCAAAACTTGTTGCCGGCACAATATTTAAAGCTGGGAAAGAAATATATGTCTATGTAACAGACGATAAAAACAAAATCCCGATTATGGTGGAAGCAAGTATTCTTGTTGGATCAGTTAAAGCATACTTGTTGGAATATCAGGGATTAAAATATAAATTAACATCGCTCATTAAATAATTTTTCTGTTTTTCGTCCCTGCGTTTTTGTTTTTTGAATATTTTCGTCACACATTTATAAAATATGTATGAGCAAATTTCTGTCATATCTTCGCAACCACAACAGTGAAATATCAAAAGTATTTCTGTTTTTGATAAGTATCGTTATTCTTGTGGTAATATTTCCCAAAGAAGGAAAGTTCAAATATGAATATGCAAAAGGTAAACCCTGGCTTCACAAAGACCTTATTGCTCCATTCGATTTTGCCATTCAAAAATCAAAAAAAGAGCTTGAAAAAGAGAAACAGGAAGCACTAAAGCAACTAAAACCTTATTTCACAAGAGATAATAAAATATATCTAAAGAAGCAAGAATCACTCATAAATGAATTCAACAAAAAGTGGGAAGCAACATATAAAAATAAAGATGGGAGAAATAAAAAAAGAGAAAAAAGCTTTCAGATATGCAAATCTGTTTTTGACTCTATAATGAATAAAGGAATTATTGAGCTGACACCTGAGCTTGATAACAGCCTACCCGACTACAAAATAATGGTTATAAATAATAATGTAGCCCGGGAAATAGCATTAAAAGATGTTTTCACAATTCATTCTGCCGACAAATTCATACACGAAACATTGGATAATATTAATGGCATTGACAAGGATTTGATTCTGATTCTGCTTGAAAATAACCTTGCAAGGAATATTACCTATGACAAGGAGAAAACCGAACTTGCAAAAAAAGAAATCCTTAATAAAATTTCACCTACGCGGGGTATGGTTCAGCGCGGTGAAATGATAATCTCAAAAGGAGAACTGGTTTCAAACACGAAATATCAGATCCTGGAATCTTTAAGAATCGACTATGAATCAAAACTCGGTTCTTCTTTCAAAGTAACAGGTATTGTTTCCGGGCTTATCATTCTTATCTCGGTGTCAATGTTTTCCTTGTTTCTTTTCCTTCTGTTTTTCAGAAAGGACATTTATGCCGACACAAAAAATCCGGTTCTTATTCTTATTGTAGTACTCAGTATGGTAGTCCTTACAATTATTGTTTCAAAAGTTCTTCCCGACTACATCTTTATCATACCATTTTGTCTCGTTCCTATGATCGTGGGTATATTTTACGATACCCGGCTTGCTCTTTTTGCACATCTTGTTACAATTATTATCACAGCTCTTTTGGTTCCAAACAGCTACGAATTTGTTTTCCTTCAACTTTTTGCCGGTATAGTTACAATATTGAGCATCCTGCACCTTGAACGTCGGTCTCAGTTTTTCTTAACTTCTTTATTGGTTTTCCTCACATACTCAGTTATATATATAGGAATGACATTGATTAAGGAAGGTACACTTGAAGATATAAACCGCACTTATTTTGCACTTTTTGCGGGAAGTGCAATTCTAACACTATTCTCCTACCCTGTCATCTTTGTTTTTGAGAAAATTTTCGGATTGATTACCGATGTTACTCTTCTTGAGCTATCTAACACAAATAACAAGCTTCTGCGACAACTTGCTCTTAATGCACCAGGTACTTTTCAGCATTCAATGCAAATGGCTAACCTTGCTGAATCAGCTATTTATGAGATAGGAGGAAATCCGCTACTCGTCAGGACCGGAGCAATGTATCACGATATCGGCAAGATGGATGCTCCGCTCTATTTTGTTGAAAATCAAACGACCGGCATCAATCCACACGATGAGCTGACTTTTGATGAAAGTGCCCATATAATTATTGAACATGTCATAAAAGGCATTGAAAAAGCAAGAAAAAACAATCTCCCTGAGCAGATTATCGACTTCATCAGAACCCACCATGGAACACGAAAGACTGAATATTTTTATACTCTGGCAAAGAAGGAAAGTCCTGATGAGGAAACAGACCCGTCAATATTCACTTACCCGGGACCTGAACCTTTCTCAAAAGAGACTGCCATTCTTATGATGGCTGATACTGTAGAAGCAGCTTCGAGAAGCCTTAAAAAACCTGATGAAGAGGCAATCAGTAATATTGTTGACAGTGTTATTGACAAGCAAATAGAGGGTCACCAGTTTGATAATGCACCGATTACTTTCAGAGATATTAAAACAGTAAGAAAGATTTTCAAAAAGATGCTGATGAATATCTATCATTTGAGGATTGAGTATCCGAAGTAAGATGTAAGGTTGATTGTTGTTTACACTACGCGCGTGCGTCATTGATTATCATTTATGATACACATATTATTGATATTCAAAAAGTATATATTGGATTTATTATAGCAGCAAATCAAATGATGCAAAGCGCAGATGGCATAAAAAACCCGTTTCGTTAGGATTGGCAGTGATCTGTTTACAAAATATACGTGAAACCTGAAGCTACTTAAAAAAAGATATATTTCAAGCAGCATCAGGGTGTTAGTGAAACTGATATATCTAAAAATAAAGAAAAAATCCAAAAGTATAAGAAGCTATCCGGCAAAGAGTTACTGAAGATAAAGGAAAAATGACAATAGAAAAACAGAATGAGCTCGAAATGAAAGTGCTCATTCTGATACTTGCTATTGTTATAACGGTCGTGCTTATCTCAGTTATTGTATATCTTACACAATATATTCCCGAAGACCTCCTTGACTTGCCTAGTGATAACTCATTTCTTAGAAAACCTTTTTCTGGACATAGGCAAGCTATCCAGTTTCGCTTTTTGCTCATCAGTAAGGATTGATCTTATCTCATCCATTGTCGATTGCATATCCTGCTGACGACTTTTCCACATTCCCTCACGCATCTGCTTATTTCTTTCCATCATATCTTCAATTTTATCTTTTTGTTCATCTGTAAGGTCAAGCCGCTTCAAAGCCGCATAGTAACCGGGAGCATGGTTGTCTTTCCCATTTTTTTTCATTATCTCATCATAATCCTTTTTTTGATTATCAGTGAGAATATCACGTATCTCTTTTGTTGAAGTTTCCCATCTTGATTTACGAAGCTCTTGCATTTGTTGCATTCTCTCCTTCTTTTTTTTCATTATCTCATCAATCTGCTTCTGCTGTTCATCAGTAAGATTAAGCTGGCTAAACATCCTTGTCATTCCCTGCATCCCATTTTGCATACCAGGTTTCATTCCGGCACGTCTGCCCCCCATACCCATTTGTCCTCTGTCTCCATTCATCCACATTTTCCCTTGCCTCATCATTCCCTTCATATCACCACCGCTCATCCCTTTGCAACCACCTCCGGCAAAATGCATCGAAGGTCCATATCCATGCCCAAAATCAGCACCCATTTCCATTCTTTCGTTCAGTACATTCCGATGAACAGAACGTCCTATCAAAAGCATTACCGACATCCCTATAATGATTCCGACCGCTATTGATGCTGTAAGTAATAAATAATCTTTTGTTGTTTTCATCATTTTAAATTTTAGTTATTAAACACTTTTTAAATTAAATATGATGCAAAATTGCAAACGGGAGCATTATAATACAAACAAAATCGACGAAGAGGGAAAAACAATAGATAAACAGGAAATAGGAAAGCTAAAACTTATACCCGATCTGCAATATCATCTGTGGAACCCAAAGTTCGGAAGGGGGATAATCAAAATTTTTTTCCACAACAGAATACAGCCCGGAAGTAGGATCAATTACAGTTTCATCACTATAAAACAAAATATCTGACATTCGATATGATGCCCCAATCCCCATATCCATTATCCATCTTTTATTTTTTGAAATATTAATTCTAAAACCACCACCGAAACCTACACCATATTCAAATGTTCTGTACGATTTTGTGTTGCTCCAATAATTAGCAACTCCTAATACAGGGTAGCCACATATCCATAATCCACTATTTTGATTATTTGCAGAGCCAAAGTAAAATCTTAATGAAGGAATGAAACTCGTTCTTGAATTATAGCTACCGGTTTCAGCATTATACACTTTATTATAATTGGCAATGATGTCTACTGCAATAAAATCTGAGATATCTCTGGTATAACCTAAAGAAACAAGCTCAATATAACTATCGGAAACAAAAGGACTATACCATCCAAAGCCCTTCACAGCGTTATCCTGTGCAGATAGGGTACTACCCGCAAGAAAGAAAATCAATAATATGTAAATATATTTCAGCACCTGAGTAATAGATGAATGGTGCAAAAATAGAAAAGATAAATATAGAAGTCAAGTTAATGTTAATAACTTTTAAAAGATTCTTTAAAGTTTTATCTTTCGTAAAAATGCATCTCATGAACGTATTCCCAAACCTTCGGTGGAAGCATATAGCGCATATCTTTGCCTTCACGTATTGATTTGCGAATAAAAGTTGATGAAATATCCATTAGGGGACTAAAGAATATCTTTACGGAGGGATGATCGTCAAACCGGCTGTCGCCGTATCCGGGACGGGCATAGACGTACATCTTGTAAAGCTCAAGAATACGATTTGCATTCTTCCACTTGTCAAAATTGGATAACTGGTCGGAACCGGCAATCAGCACAAACTCATTTTCCGGATATTTCTCCTCAAGGTAGGTCAGTGTATCGATAGTATATGACGGTTTCGGCATACTAAACTCAATATCGGTAACCCAAAACCTCAGATCATCCTCAATGGCTGTCCTTACAAGTGCAAGCCTGTGATGATCGGCAAGCAGGGTCTTTTTCTCTTTAAAAGGATTCTGAGGGGATACAACAAACCAAATCCTTTCAAGATCGGTATATTCAACAAACCAGTTGGCTATTATTAAATGTCCGATATGAATCGGATTAAACGACCCGAAAAAAAGACCTGTTTTTTTACCTGCATACATTTTGATAGTTTTTGTGTCACAAAGATAGAGTATTCAAAGCAATAAAATATTGTTCTTAGCAATATGACTGAATATTTTATTTTTGGAATTATCCATTTTATTGATTTTCTACTATTTGGCTTTGTCTCAATTTTAGGCTTTCTTTCGACAAGCTCAGAACAAGCTATCCAAAATTGCGCCATAACTGCTTCCCATTTCCTTTTTCACCACGGGCTAATTCCGATAATTATCGGAATGGCTACAAACATTGTACTCCTACTAGGCCCATACCTTTAATCATTCTGTTTTGTCGTCCGCCATTGATTTTATTGATCACTGTAAAATTTGATAGTTATAGCAAAGGCATTTATGTTGGCTCGCTGTCATAATCTGCCCTAATTTTCGGTGTATATTTCACAATCTAAAATTTCGTATTTTTGTGGTTTTGTGGTAAAATTTTTTCTCAAATAAAAATCCATAAAATATTTGGCTATATCATTTAAATAAGTAATTTTGCGGCCAATATAGAATCATTCTAAATAAGGTTTGTTATGATAGTTAATACACAAACAAAAATATCAAAACTCATAAAGGAGAATCCCGAAGCTATTGATGTGATAGCTTCGATTAACAAGCATTTCAGCAAGCTCAAAAATCCTGTTCTCCGAAAGCTTTTGGCACCGAGGGTAAGTGTTGCTGAGGCTGCCAGAATTGGAGGTGCAACTGTTGAGGAATTACTAAACAGACTTAAAACAATCGGTTTTGAAGTGGATTATAGTTCAAATATAGCTGATATTAACAATACAAATACAGATAATAAAATGGATGAAATAAGTAAAAGAAAGTTGGTCTCGCTGGATGTACGCCCCGACATTGAAAGAGGTGAAGACCCCTTCAAAAGAATAATGGGAATATTAAAAGATATGCCTAATGACAGTGTGCTTGAGGTAATTAATGTTTTTGAACCCATACCGCTAATCAATGTGTTGAAAGAAAGAGGATATGAGTCTCTTACCGAGCGTCCGGCAGAAAGGGATGTTCACACCTACTTCTGGAGATCGGGTGAAGTAAAAACCGTTGATGAACTACCTATGATTGAAGAAGTTGAAGAGCCGTCGTTTGAGCAAAAATTAAAATCATTCGGGGATAAGCTTAACACAATTGATGTGAGAGGACTTGAGATGCCCGAGCCTATGATGAATATCCTGATAGAGACTGAAAAACTGCCTGAAGGATATGGCCTTTATGTTCATCATCAAAGGATTCCGCAATATCTTCTTCCCGAGCTTAAAAAACGCGGGTTGAATATTCTGCATCGCAAAGAGGATGAAAACAGCGTAAAACTTTTAATTTATAAATAGGTCAATTAAATCCGGAAAACAATGCAGGGATTAGCAACAGATAATGCACCGTCGCCGGGAGTAGTTGTTCCGCACTTCATTTTTGCTTCAATTTCATTTATTGTTGTTGTTGTGCTGATGCTGCTTTCGGCAACCTCTTTTACAGGGTTCTTTTTTGAACCACACCTGCTCGCCATAACCCATACAGCAGTTCTCGGCTGGGGAACAATGATAATTTTCGGAGCTCTTTACCAGTTGATTCCGGTCATCTTTGAAACAGCCCTTTATAGCGAACGTCTTGCCAAAGCCACTTTCTGGACTTTCGGTGCCGGAGTTGTGATGATGGTCTATACATTCTGGAACAATGAATTTTCAACTTTGCTTGTCTATTCCGCGAGTCTGACTTTCATTGCACTGATGATGTTCCTTTTTAATATTGTGGCATCAACAAGGCGTGCAACGAAAAAGACTTTTCTATCGCATTTCATCACAACTGCAACATACTGGCTGGGGTTAACGGCTTTTTTGGCCCTACTGATAGCTCTCAATTACAAATTCAGCTTTTTCAGTCAGTCGCATCTGCTCTATCTGAAAATGCATGCTCATATGGGAATGGCCGGCTGGTTTTTATTGTTAGTGATGGGTGCTGCGGCAACTCTTATCCCGATGTTCCTCGTATCGCATCAGATGAATGAAAACAAGCTTAAGTTTGCCTTTTACTTTGTAAATGCAGGGCTATTGCTTCTTGAGCTCGACTGGCTCTTTTTACACGGAACGGTTATGATTCCCGTCTGGGGACTTCTGATAGCTGCCGGAATAGTTTTCTTTATCTCTTATGTGGCTGAATCATATAAGAAAAGGCTTCGCAGAAACCTTGATGTAGGAATGAAGCATACAATGATAGCAGTACTGGCAATGTTACTGCCTGTTATTCTCGGTTTAACGGCATCTGTCAGCGGATTGAATTTCAAACCGGAAATCCTCTGGAAAATAATAATGCTTTACGGATTTTCGATAATTTTCTTTTTCATAACATCAATAATACTGGGCCAGACATACAAAACAATCCCATTTATTATCTGGCTCGTTAAGTATAAAAGTTTTGTGGGAAAAACAAAAACACCTTTGCCAAAAGACCTTTATTCGGAAAAAATTGCTGATATTCAGTTATATTTTTATATTGCATCAATACCTGTGTTTATTGCGGGTATCATTGCAGGTTCCGAAATAATCTTTGAAACCGGAGCGGTACTGTTGTTGATAACCGCCGTTTTGTATAATATAAATGTATTTAAAATAGTATTTCATAAATCAAGAATTGAAAATGAAAACACCTGAAGAAATAAAATCAATTGAATCACAAATCTGGAATATACTGAAGTTTGTAATTGACCCGGAAGTCGAGGTCAATATTGTTGATATGGGACTTATTTATAAAGTTGAGTATGACGGTGAAAAGACTGTCAATATTGAGATGACACTGTCAACTCCGGCCTGCCCTATCGGCGATGCCATTGTATTGAACGTTCAGGAGGCGATAAAAAGCAAGTTCCCTGATTTTGAGGTTGATGTAAATCTGGTTTTCGACCCGCCCTGGTCACCTGATATGGTTAGCGAAGAGGGAAAAGTACTTTTGGGACTTTAAAAGTGATCTGTCTCTCACAGTTTGTAACTGTGAGAGACAGATTTTATGCATCAATATTTGCATATTTTGCATTCCGTTCAATAAATTCTCTGCGCGGAGGAACTTCATCACCCATTAGCATTGAGAAAACCCTGTCGGCTTCAGTACCGTTTTCAATAGTTGCAAGTCGCAGAATTCTTGTCTCCGGATTCATGGTTGTGGACCAGAGTTGTTCTGCATTCATTTCTCCAAGACCTTTGTATCGTTGAATATGCACCCCTTTGTCCGAACCGTTATCAGAAAACTCACTAACAACCTGACTTCGTTCCTCTTCACTCCAGCAATATTTTTGCTTATTCCCTTTTCTTATAAGATAAAGTGGGGGAGTTGCGATATAAACATGGCCATTTTCGATAAGATCCTTCATATACCTGAAAAAGAAAGTAAGCAGTAGCGTTGTGATATGGCTTCCGTCAACATCGGCATCAGTCATAATTATTATCTTATAGTAACGCAGCTTTTCAAGATTAAGGGCTTTACTGTCTTCCTCTGTTCCGATTGAAATCCCCATAGCCGTAAACATATTCCTTATCTCCTCATTCTCAAATATCTTATGTTGCATTGCTTTTTCAACATTAAGAATTTTACCTCTTAGAGGAAGTATAGCCTGGAACTTTCTATCACGTCCCTGCTTGGCTGTCCCGCCGGCAGAGTCACCCTCGACAAGATATATTTCGCAGAGGGCAGGGTCTTTCTCCGAGCAATCGGAAAGTTTGCCAGGAAGTCCGGAGCCAGTCAGGACATTTTTCCGTTGCACCAGTTCACGTGCTTTGCGGGCAGCGTGGCGTGCTGTAGCTGCAAGGATAACCTTGTTAACAATTGTTTTTGCCTCTCTAGGATGTTCTTCAAGAAAGTTGGTCAGATGTTCGCTGACCATCTGATCAACAGCCCCCATAACTTCCGAATTGCCAAGCTTGGTTTTTGTCTGTCCCTCAAACTGAGGTTCGGCAACCTTTACAGATATTATGGCAGTAAGTCCTTCACGAAAGTCATCACCGTTAATATCAAATTTCAGTTTTGACAGCATACCGGATTTCTCGGCATACGATTTTAATGTTCTTGTAAGCCCTCTTCTGAAACCGGAAAGATGTGTTCCTCCCTCGTGAGTATTTATATTATTTACATAAGAGTGAAGATTTTCGGAAAAGGATGTATTATACTGCATTGCTATCTCAACAGGTATATTGTTTTTCTCGCCTTCCATACTTATGATCTCACTCATAAGACTTTCTCTAGTCGCATCAAGATATCTGATAAAATCTTTTAGTCCTTCTTTTGAGTTAAAAGTCTCATTTTTAAAATCACCTTCCTCATCAGTGTATCTCTCATCTATGAGAGTAAGAGTTATTCCTTTGTTCAGAAAAGCAAGTTCTCTAAGCCTTGATGACAAAATATCATTGTCATAAACGGTTACGTTAAAAATTGTATCATCAGGAATAAATGTAATTTCAGTTCCCGTTTTCGGTGATTCACCTATAACTTCAACATCGTGTTGAGGCTTTCCTTTTTGATATTCTTGTCTGAATACCTTTCCCTCCCTATAAACTGTTGCAACTAACTTGTTCGACAGAGCATTTACGCAAGACACCCCCACACCATGGAGCCCGCCGGACACTTTATATGAACCTTTGTCAAATTTACCTCCGGCGTGCAAGACTGTCATAACAACCTCAAGAGCCGATCTGTGTTCCTTTTCGTGAATTCCTGTCGGAATTCCCCTACCGTTATCTTTTACTGTAATGGAATTATTCTTATGGATAATAACCTCAATGAGATCGCAATATCCGGCAAGTGCCTCGTCAATAGAATTATCAACAACCTCATAAACCAAATGGTGAAGGCCTCTTGTACTAAGATCTCCAATATACATAGCAGGCCTCTTTCTTACAGCCTCAAGCCCTTCGAGCACTTGTATGTTATTAGCGCTATAGTTCTTTGCGTTAATCGAATTTTTTTCTTCAGCAGTCATATAATCAATCTGTTATGTTTTTATTAAAATTCACGTACAAAAATACTTTTTTTTATTGGAACAGAGGGTATTAAAAGCTCTAAAAATCAATGATTTTATTAACAAATTGTTGTTAAAAAATGTTTGGAAAATTCATTTATTTTACTATTTATTTCTAATTTAGACGCCATTATATTTTTATATTTAATTTATCTGCATATTTTTGCGCTTTTGAATGATAAAAACTAAACATAAATATTATGAAAAAGAGAAAAACAGGATTTAATTCAAAAACGGTTCATGGCGGAGGATTCCATGACGCTTTGGGAAGTGCGGTAACTCCCATTTATCAAACATCAACATTTTCGTTTAAAGATGCCGACCACGGTGCAAGATGCTTTTCGGGTGAGGACGACGGATATATTTACACAAGACTTGGTAATCCGACAATTGAAGATTTGGAAAAAACAGTTGCCGAACTGGAAAACGGTTTTGGCGGAATTGCCACCTCTTCGGGTATGGCTGCAGTAAATACCGTTTACCTCGGATTCCTTGGAGCAGGCGAGCATATCGTAAGTCATAATGCTGT
>Ga0256913_10000333_pt1 | contig 24094 bp, 21 predicted proteins | sample Axial_MatmetaG_FD_185970 | JGI IMG/M metagenome (GOLD analysis project Ga0256913, IMG submission 185970) | Deep-sea worm associated microbial mat communities from Axial Seamount, Juan de Fuca Ridge, Pacific Ocean - Axial_Mat | ecosystem: Environmental > Aquatic > Marine > Oceanic > Microbial... | reverse complement strand
TTTCTCAAATGAGCAGTACATCCTTCACAACTCATTCCCAAAACCATAAAAACCTGCGTAACTGAAGGAGAACAATTAGTGCAGCAGCGAAAAGTTTTGTCTTTTTTTATTTGTCTAAATCTACTGATAATTTCCTGGACTGTAAATCTTACTATAAGCAGGCAAAGTACTACAGCAGCAACTGTTTCAATTATACCACTTCCGGAATGATCAGTTATAACAGTTGTAACAGTTCCAGAATCAATTACTGAATCAAAAAGATAACCTCCAGCCATACTTCCTATAACAATTACTGATAAATAAATCAAAAGATTTTTAAACCCGAACGCCCGATAAACAGCTCCTGCCGTCGCAATATTAGATGCAGGCCCGGCCATTAAAAAAACTAAAGCTGCCCCAGTTGGCATACCGGCATAAACTAACGCAGCCGCAACAGGCACAGATGCAGTTGCACATACATACATCGGCAATGAAACCAACAATACAATCAACATTGAAACAAATATATTTTGAGGTAGATATTCTTTAAAAAAATTTTCAGGCAGAAATGTTGTTAATGCAGAAGAAATAATTATTCCAAAGACAAGCCATTTCCAGATCATTTTCAGTAAATCATCAATTGCAAAAGGTAAAAAATCCTTTGCAGTTCTTTTTTTCCTACAACCATCAATTTCATTCACTGCCACGATAGACGAAGTAGTTTTTTTTGTAGTATAATATACCCACACCCCTCCCAATATACCTATAACAAAGGCACTACCAACTTTAAATAGAGCAAAAGGCAATCCCAAAAGAGATACACTTACCATTATTGAATCGATCCCAGTCTGAGGAGTGCTTATCATAAACCCTACCGCAGCGCCATCCCCTGCCCCCTGTTTCTTTATGCCAACCGCCGCTGGTATTACTCCGCAAGAACATAACGGCATAGGAACACCAAGTACCACCGCTTTAAAAACTGAAATAACTCCCTTTTTATCACCTAAATGTTTAATTATAAAATTATCCGGAACCCAAATATGCATGATTCCGGCAATCATTACTCCAAGCAACAACCAAAATGATAATGCTTCAGTTGTGGCCCATATATTTCCTAAAAATTTAAATAAGACTTCACTGTCCATAATAATTATCCTTCTTCTATATGCTCCAGTCCCTGTTCAAAAAGTTTCTCAACATGCCTGTCATCCAAAGAATAAAATACACTCCTGCCTTCCCGTCTGTATTTCACAAGCTTTGTATTCCGTAATATTCTTAACTGATGTGATACTGCAGATTGACTCAACCCCGTTATTAAACTTATTTCGCAAACACACAATTCAGAAATCGACAATGAGTATAATATCTTTATCCGTGCAGGATCTCCCAATACTTTAAATGCCTCAGCCAATAACTGAAATATTGTTTCCGACTTTAAACTTGCCTTGACCTCTTCTATCTTTTTACTGTTAATGCTAAATACAGTACACGAATCTTTTGAATTCATCCCCAATCTCCTTTTTTCATAACATATGAACATATTCTCATATATAATATATCTATTCCTCTAAAAGTTCAACAGATGTTATAAAAATAAGTTAAAAACAAATTCCAGTAGACTCCTCTATTAAGACATCAAACTTCTCTCACTCAATCTTTTCAATAAAGGGTTGAAAAATCCCTTTTACCTTTTATATTTGCGTTGAAGATTAAGAAAGTATAAGTTTAAATAAATTTAAGATACAAGGAAAATTAATGAAAGCTCAAACAGAAACACAAAAAGATTCGAGCTATTCTTTGACACATCTTCAGTTGCTTGAATCTGAAAGTATTCAAATAATGCGTGAAGTTGCGGCGGAATTTGAAAATCCGGTAATGCTCTATTCCGTAGGGAAAGATTCATCTGTAATGTTAAGATTAGCCCGTAAAGCATTTTATCCGGGTAAAATACCATTCCCCCTGCTTCATGTTGATACAGGATTCAAATTCAGCGAAATGTATAAATTCAGAGATGAGTGGACTAAATCAATTGGTGCAAATCTTCTTGTCTACAGGAATGAAAAAGCAATATCAGAAAATGTTAATCCATTTGATTTGGGAACACAGAAATGCTGCTCGTTTTTAAAAACTCAGGCATTAGTTGATGCGTTGAGGCTTGGTGGATATGATGCTGCTTTTGGAGGAGCAAGAAGAGATGAAGAAAAATCCAGAGCGAAAGAGAGAATTTTCTCATTCCGTGATTCTTTTGGGCAATGGGATCCGAAAAATCAGCGCCCTGAACTATGGAGTACCTACAATACCAAAATTAATAAGGATGAATCAATCAGAGTATTTCCTATATCAAACTGGACTGAACTTGATGTGTGGCACTATATACACCTGGAAAAAATTCCAATAGTACCTCTCTATTTTGCTAAGAAACGAAAGGTAATCGTCCGCGATGGTCAATTAATTCCGATGAATGGTGAAATTCCTCTCAAAGCAGGAGAAAAACCGGAAGAGGTTATATGTCGATTTAGGACATTGGGATGCTACCCCTGCACTGGAGCTGTCTACTCAGAAGCCGCTTCCGTCCCGGAAATAATTGAAGAAATGATGACAGAACGCACTTCAGAAAGAGCTACAAGAATTATTGACCACGATTCGGAAGGCTCAATGGAAGATAAAAAACGGGAAGGTTACTTCTAAAGCTATATTCCCAAAATAAAATGATAACCGGATAAATATAATTATGAAAAACAGTATAATTGAATTCCTTGAACAAGATGCAAAAAAAGACCTTCTGCGTTTCAGTACAGCCGGAAGCGTAGATGACGGTAAATCCACTCTGATAGGCCGCCTGCTGCACGATTCAAAAGGCGTATATGATGATCAACTTGACTCAATCAGAGGTGCCTCAGGAAGTACAGACGAAGAAGAGATAGACTACGCACTACTTACTGACGGATTGAAAGCCGAACGGGAACAAGGTATAACTATTGATGTAGCTTACAGATACTTTTCAACGCCAAAAAGAAAATTTATAATTGCAGACACACCGGGACACGAACAATACACTAGGAATATGGCTACAGGAGCATCAACTGCCGATTTAGCCCTGATACTTCTTGATGCACAGCAGGGTGTACTTATACAATCTAAACGGCACGCATTTATCTCTTCACTGCTAGGAATACCACATATACTTATAGCTGTAAATAAAATGGATTTAGTAGATTACTCTCAGGAGGTTTATGAAAAAATCAAAGAAGATTTCACTCAATTTGCAGCAAAGCTGAATGTTAAAGATATTCATTTTATTCCTGTTAGTGCACTAAAAGGAGATAATGTAGTTGACAAAAGTGAAAATATGCCATGGTATGGAGGGACAACTGTATTATCTTACTTGGAAGATCTCTATATCAACAGTGACAGAAACCTTCTTGACCTAAGATTGCCTATTCAGTTTGTGTTAAGACCAGATTCAAGCTTCCGCGGGTATTGTACAAGAATCGCATCAGGTATACTGAAAAAAGGAGATGAACTTGTTGTAATGTCTTCTAAAAAATCGAGTAAAGTTAAAAACATTGTCTCAATGGATGGTGACCATAAAAAAGCTTTTGCTCCGATGTCGGTAACTTTCACGCTAGAAGATGAAATTGATATCAGCCGTGGAGATATGCTTGCTCATAAACACAATATTCCTCAGGTTGGACGCCATTTTGAATCCATGCTTATATGGATGGATGAACAGGCAATGGAAACAGGAAAGAGTTATATTCTGAAACATACAACTCAAACTTGTAAAGCACGAATTGACGGACTTAGATATAAGGTGGATGTAAACTCTCTAAGCAGGGTTGACAGTACAAAGCTTGAGTTAAATGAAATTGGCAGGGCGGTAATAACTTCAAACCGTCAACTTTTCTTTGATTCATATTCAAGGAACCGTGAAACCGGTAGTTTTATTCTTATTGATACTGTAAGTAATGCTACAGTTGCAGCCGGAATGATTATTGAGCGCAAATCTGTCGAGCCGATTATATCAAATATTTCTGATAAGAATAAAGATATGCCGGAAGAGACTCTCAAGAGCTTGATATCTTCTGAAAAAAGAGAAAAAAAATATGGCCAGAAACCAGCTACCATCTGGTTGACGGGCCTCCATGCTTCAGGTAAATCTGAAGTTGCTTATGAACTCGAAAAATTACTCTTTGAAGAAAATCATATATGCTCAGTTCTGACAGGAAGAACACTACGGTCAGGCTTAAATAAAGAACTTGATTTTAATATTTCCGACCGTGCTGAACATCTCCGCAGAGCCGCAGAAACAGCAGATATTCTGAATCAGAACGGAATAATTGCAATTTGTGCCTTCATATCACCAGACTCTCTCGTAAGAGAACAACTTGCCCAAATTGTTGAAAACGGTGAATTTATAGAAATTTTTATAAGTACTCCATTAGAAGAGTGTCGTAAAAATGATAATAAAAAACTATACGACCGGGCAGAACAGGGAGTTATAGATAATTTAGCAGGTGTTTCATTTCCTTATGAAGAACCAGAAAACCCAGCAATTGCGGTCAATATATCAGAATTATCCCCCAAAACCGCAGCTACAAAAATAGTTCAGGTTCTAAAAGATAAAAATATTATTTTTTAAAATAACATTCCAATAAAAATTATAACGGGAGAAAGATTCTTATGAAACCTGCATTAGTTGTATTAGCTGCCGGAATGGGAAGCAGATATGGCGGACTCAAACAGCTTGACCATATCGGACCTTCAGGCGAATTTATTATTGATTATTCTGTATACGATGCAATCCGTGCAGGATTCGGAAAAGTGGTCTTTGTTATAAGAAAAGATATTGAAAAAATTTTCAGAACATCCGTTTCTAAGCGGTATGAAAAATTTATTGATGTAGCTTACGCATTCCAGGAAATTGATTCTATTGAAAAGACCTATTCCATCCCTCAAGAACGCTCAAAACCCTGGGGAACAGGACACGCGTTGCTGGTTGCTGAAAAGGTTGTGAATACCCCTTTTGCTGTTATTAATGCGGATGATTTCTACGGAAAACATGGATACAAACTTCTTGCAGATTTTCTGCATGGTGAAGAAAAAGGCTCATACGCAATGGTCGGATTCAAACTGGATAAAACCCTCTCTGACAATGGCTCCGTTTCTCGTGGAATCTGTAAGGTAGACAATAACTCATTTCTGCTGGAAGTTAATGAAATGACAAAAATCAGCAGAAATAAAAATGGTCAGATTAAAAATATTTCACCTGACGGTATTGAAACATCCCTCACCGGTAAAGAAATTGTTTCCCTCAATATGTGGGGATTTCAGACTGATTTTTTCGAATATCTAAATAACCTTTTTATTAATTACCTTGATAAAGAGATTCAAATACCAGGTTCAGAGTTTTACCTTCCGGCAGCCGTCCACTTAACCATTATGAACAACTCAGCATCTGTAAAGGTTCTAAAGACTGAAGATAATTGGTTTGGAGTAACTTACAAAAAAGATAAACCTACAGTAATGGAGAAAATCAAAATCCTTTCAGAACAGGGAATTTATCCGGAAAAACTATTTCATGACTGATTATTTATTTTCATTTGGAATTTTGTAACATTTTATTCAAGGTAATACTGCTACTTGATTTTCATTTACCGTGACATTTCGAACTTTTTATTTTATCAAAAATCAAATTGACAACCACTTTTTTACGCCGGGTATTTCACCGAAAAGAGCATCTGATAATTCAATCAGTTCTTCATCGTTAAAAAGATTTTTAAAAAGTTTATCATCCTTGAAGTATTTCCAGCGTTCAAATAATTTCATATTTTCTGAAGATTTACTACCTTTATCAAAAGAACTTCCACCACCTACAGGAATCACTTCCTTGGCTTTTTCATCAGTAAATTCAATTTTTAATGTTTTTGCCAGTTCTTTTCGATATCCAACATCAGCAACCCAGCTGTTATAATTAACTAGAACTTTATTTTCCCCTAAAATATTAGTTTCGCCAATCATTTCACGGGCATACTGCTTCCACATATCAATAATGAGCTTCCTCTCATTATCATTTCTAAGAGCAATAACATTATCAAGCCTTGCTTCAAGTTTAAGCCTGCTTGCAAAAAGATTGAACGGGTCTCTTAAAATTAACAGTTCAAATCGTTCAGCACTTTTCCCCACCCACCTGTTATGATTTTTTTCAAATACTGAAGATGCTATATCTTCAAGAAAATCATCTTCATAACTGTAAATCAAAGCCTTTTTCCTTGAAAAAAAACCTAATTGCTCAGCCTTTAAATTAAACTTTTCATAAAAATCTTCCTGAGGAAATTCCGAAACAGTACCTTGTTTATGAAATGAAATAAAGGGATTTTTATCACATGCTACATAATTTAAAAAACATTTTTTTTCTGGTACTTGAGAGAAAATCCAGTTAATAATAGCATGATTACCAGTTCGCTTCATACCTATAACTCTAATTTCCTTATCATTAACAAGTTTTGAAGTTCCTCTGATGGAAAATAATAAATTAAACATATCTGTAGACGCTTTTCGAAAATTCTTATATTTTTTTTTCAAAACGCGTCTTTTTTTCTTATCAAACATAATTAAACTTATTTTTAAGAGTTATTTAGGAATTAAAACAAAGATTATTCAAATACAATACAGCAGAGTATAACCCGCGGATATATTACCATTATTTTATAAAAAATCAAATTTTTTCTTGATGTTCTTTTAATATTTAACATTGCGTACAAGATTATGAGGTGTAAATTGCTTATGTAATAAATTTAAGCATCTCACAATAAAGATTCAGGAGAAGCATGCAATGGTAAAAAATGATTCCTCTAACAGAAGAGGTGAAAATAAAATAATAACGGTTAGTTCACTAGATGCTCTAGCTAACTATAAAATTAAAAGGGTTTCAATAGCATTTGGAGTTTTTGACGGTATACATTTAGGGCATCAGAAAATAATCAAAAATTTAATTAAAATGTCGAAAGAGACAGATTCTGCACCGGTAATTGTAACTTTCTTCCCTCACCCGCGTGCAGTCCTGCATCCAGATGAACCGCCATTACAGCTGATTTCAAGAAAAAAGAAAATAAAATTACTAAAAGAATCTGGAGTTGCCGCTGTGGTGACAATGCCTTTCACATTGGAATTTGCATCTCTTGAACCTAATATTTTTCTGCACAATTGCCTTTTCGCCCCAGGAATAGAAATTACAGGAATCTGCGTAGGAAGTAAATGGCGTTTTGGAGCAAAAGCTGCAGGCACAGTAGAATCGCTGAAAAAATATTCCTCAACACATGGCTTTAAACTTAATGCGGTAAAAGAAGTTATTTTGAATAATCAAACTGTAAGTAGTACTGCAATCAGGCGTTTAGTAAGTAGTGGATTATTAAATGACGCATTTGAAATGCTTGGACGCAATTACTCTGTAACAGGTACAGTAATTCACGGTACATCCATTGCCAGTACAGATCTATCATGCCCAACAGCTAATATAACAGTAAAAAATGGAATAATTCCACCACATGGAGTATATGCAGGTATAGGAAAATTTTCAGGAGATTCATATCCTGCAGCCATATCAATTGGTGTCTCACCCACTTTTGCAGACAAACACAGAAAAGCCGAAGATATTGAAGTACATCTGATAGATTTTAAAGGTAATTTATACGGAGAAATAATGGAAGTTGAATTTCTTGAATATATTCGTGAAGAACGCTGTTTTCAGAATGCTGAATCTTTGAAAATTCAAATTGAGAATGATATTGAAAAGATCAGAAAATACATACTGAATAATAAAATCAAAACGGATAAAAAGAAGTGAAAAAACGAGTATATATCTCAATAATAGCATCAATTACAGTATGTGCTTTTTTTCTGAGGCTTATAATAGCTTTTGAATTATACAAAAGTGATCCTGCAGTTATTCATCCGTCTCAATATTCTGATATGTTTACTTATATGAAATATGCAAAAGAGATTTTATCAGGAGAATATAAAGGATTATTTTACTATCAGCCCTTTTATTATACCGTATTTCTACCCATAATCTTAATTTTAAGTGCAAAAAGTATTGCAGGTGTTCTATTAGTTCAAGTCCTTTTATCTGCATTAACTGTTTATCTGTCCGCAATAACTGCAGGTGAATTATTCGGTAAAAAATCAGGAATTGCAGCAGGGCTGTTGACTTGCTTTTCAACAATGCTGATGCTTTATGTTCCATACATGCTGATTGCAACTCTACAAAGTTTCTGGGTTATATTAATATGTTACTATTCTCTAAAATCAATCAGAGGAGCAATAGATAAAATCAAAGAAACTCGCCAAATAACAAACTGGCTTATTTTAGGTATTATTTGCGGTGCCGCAATTTTAACCCGAGGTAATATTTGGTTTTTCATACCTGGAATTATTGCCGTAATCACAATTTTAAGTATAAACTTCCGAAAGAAATATCCAAAAATAAAACAATTTTTGCCAATAGTTGTATTTATTGCAGGTGTATTTATTCCTCAACTGCCTTTTATTTATCATAATACAAAAATTTTAGGACATTTAAGCGGTCCGTCCACCGCTGCAGATGCTGTATTAAGTATAGGAAATACCCCTCAATCACCACCCGGCGGTAGAGAAACCGGCACAGGGGCAGGTCCTATGGAATACTCTGAAACCTGTAACTACTGGACAAAAACCTCGAAGGAAAAACCTGCTTTCAGAAGAATTATAAACTGGTTTTCAGAAGAACCTGCCGCATTTCTAGAATTCCAGTTCAGAAAATTACTACTCTTCTGGTCTGCAGATGAAATCCCAAACAATATTTCATTGGAGGACAACGGATTAAAAAGCAGAATATTCACTTTTATAAATCTACTGGCTGTAGAAAAAGCACCGACAGGCAGATTACAGGTGAAAAATAATTTTATCCCACTCTCTCTGCTGTTATTAATACTAGGGGTTTCAGGTCTGTTTTTATACACATCAAAACTGTTTATACCATTTAATATTAATTCTTTTACATTGAACCGGCTATATAATAAACTCAAAGCTCACCCTCAAATATATCTGCTTCTATATTTTGTCATTTCCTACTCTATTGCAACTGCTGCTTTTTATAACTTGGCAAGATTCAGAGTTCCATTACTACCTGTAATTGCAGTGTTCGCCGGGAGTTTTATCCAATTTATCGTTAATAATATTAAACTTCGAAATAAAAAAAAGATAATCATTTCACTCATAATTACAGTCTGTGCAATTTTCACCGTCCTGTACGCATACAATTTCTACCGATATTTCCTCGAAAAAAAGATAATGAAAATAGTAAGACCTAATGGAACGGTAAGTTATCTGAAAAATAAAATTGCTATTGAAGATTACGGACCTTTCACATTCGGGTCATGGTCTTTGATTCCTTTCACAACAACCACTGTTTTTCAGAAAAATTTTATATTACAGAACAACTTGAAAAAAAGTGATGAATATTCCATTTCCATTCCAGTTGTATGGAAAAATCCTGGAAAAGCAGAAATAACAATTAATAGAACTAAACAGACAATAATGTCTCAAAAAGCAGGTAAACAGATTTATAAATTTCCAGTTGATAATCCAAAGAAAATCACCATCAAACTAATATCCAGTAATCAGCAGATATTTCTAATTGGTGATTATCAGAGAAATTATGAAAGAACCTTTAAAAATGGTACTGAACAAAAGTTTGAATTGGTTATAGAGCTATACATTGAAGAAAAAAAATAGAATACTGCCTCTTATTACCATACTAAAACACACCAATTAAGTATACAAATTAAAAAGACTTCAAAGGATAAGTTTTATTTATTTAGGGAAAAACGAATGTTTATTACCTTATCCCGAAGAACAAGTAATTTTGAAAAGTGATATTTGACCACACGCAAATCCTGCAGATTTGGATTTTGTAAAATTAACAGAATTTTATTAATAATACCGATTATCCGCTTGGAAACAGCTTTCTGAAGCTCAAACTGACCATCTTCAGCAAGATTTATGAGATTTATTGTCATCCTTGACAACATCGCATAAAAAGCCAAAACCTGAATATCCGAAACTTCCAAATCAGATTCAGTCGAAAAAATACGCCAGGAATCAAGAAGCCCCTCAATATCAATGTAGATATTATACCATTTTGAATTTTTCCATTCATCAGGCAAAACATAAAGATCGTTTTCAATAAAATCATCAAAAACTTCATCTTCTTCAAAAAGAGTGGGCAAATTTGTTGAAAATTCAGGCTTTTTTTTGACCTTGTTGAATAAAAGTTCATATTCATTTGGAAGATCAATTACAGATGGAATTTCGTGCATGCAAAAGTGCATTTTTGCATCTTCTTTCCTAAGCTCCTCTTCCCAAAAATACTCACTAAAATTTTTATTATCCATATTGTTACGCATAAAGTAAATATATACTCATATCTGTAAAAAAGCTATCTATTTAAAAGAAAAAATAGATTTTTTAATTGACCAAAGAGAAAAAAACACTGGAAAGTCAGAAATATTATGATAGATTACATATCATATAAATCACTGTTAGGCTTATAATGTTTAATTTTTTTTATTCCTCTTTTGATTTATGGATCATTGTTATATAAGTTTTATAAAATTTTTGAAGGAGTATAAAGTATGAATTTCAGAAAACTATGTTTATGTTCTATTCCGGGTATTTTCTTTCTCGCAGGATGCTCCACAGACCCTTCTGTAATGCATGCACGCAAGGAACTTAGATCAATGAATACCCCCTTTACTGCAGGTGCTTTTAATCAGGCCGTTTCAGAAGGTGATGTTGAAAAAGTCAACTTATTCATTCAGGGAGGAATCTCCATGAAAGGAATAGACGGGACAAATCCTTTATTGACAGCTGTCAATGCAAATAAACTTGAAGTGGTAAAAAAACTGATAGATAGTGGTGTAGATGTAGATACAATCAGCGACTATGGAACTCCTTTGTGCGTGGCAAGTGCCAAGGGTTATAAAAAAATTGCGGAATACCTAATATCGGAAGGAGCTGATATTGATTTTGTAAAAGGATCAATAAACCCACTGCTACTTGCCGCTGCTGCAAATCATAAAAATATCGTGATGTTATTAATAAATGAAGGTGCCGATATCGATACCGAAGGAGAATCAACAAGCTACACTCCATTAATAATAGCTGCAAAAAAAGGCAATACTGAAATTGTGAAAATCCTTCTAAAAGAAGGGGCGTACACTGATACAAGAGACTATACGAGAAAAACTGCATTGGACTACGCTATTATCAACGGAGATGAAGATACTGCATCAGAACTCCTGAAAGAAGACTATTTCGATGCTACAGAGGATTCATCAATCGATTCGTTTGCATTGTCAATATCATTAAATAAATTAGACATAACTAAAAAAATGATAGACACTGACATTGATATAAATGCTGACTTTGGTGAAATACCTCTGCTCTCATGGGCTATTTACAATAGTTACACTGACGGAGCTAAACTTTTGATTGAATCGGGAGCAGACCTGAATAAAGAGGATAAAAATCAGAGAATTCCACTCGATTATGCATTAATGAAACAAAATAAAACAATTATTGATGCGATAAGAACAAATCCTACCTTTACTAAAAATAAATAAAACAACATAACTATCAATAGATTACAAAAAAAAGAGTAAAATTTTTTCTTATGCATTTGTTTTCTCTGAAAATTAATGCATATTAATATGTCGTAAAATTCTCAGTAGGTAGATATCAGTAAAATTTTTGAAAGAGAATTTAAGTAATTGAGAAATTAAACCGGTAACTATAAAAAGCAGAGCGAATACATGCGTTTTCAATGTCCATTTTGCAAAGGTATAGTGCGAGTTCCAAATACGGATCTCGGACTTGAGTGTCAGTGCGGTCACTGCAGTGAATTAGTAAAAGCCCCACCTTACAGACTGTCTCCAAGTGCGGTAATAGCTGATTTCATTATTATGGAGGAGATAGGCAGAGGAGGCATGGGGATAGTCTACAGAGCTCATCAGATTACTTTGGATAGACCAGCCGCATTGAAAATATTATCTGACCAATATGCCGGAAATACAGAATATGTTGTTGACTTTATAAAAGAAGCGCGTGCTGCTGCAAAATTAAATCACCCTCATATCGTTCAAGCATATGCAGTAGGCGAAGATGAAGGTGTATACTTTTTTGCAATGGAATACATCAACGGTCAGACGATGAAAACCTATATGAAAAGAGAAGGGTGCGTACCAATTGATTATGCGCTTGAGATTATCCAGCAGATCGCAGAAGCTCTGGATTATGCATGGAAAGAGCAGCACCTTATACACAGAGATATTAAACCTGATAATATTATGATTGCGAAAAACGGAAGGGCAAAACTTGCCGACTTGGGTTTGGCAAGAGTAGCAGGGGAAATTGAAGATGCCGATTCAGATGAAGTACTCGGAACACCTCAGTATATCAGTCCGGAACACCTTACGGGCGCGGAAATGGATGTACGAAGTGATATTTATAGTCTGGGTGCAACTCTTTTTCATTTAATTACAGGGAGATTTGTTTTTGAAGGCAGAACAGCAACTGACATTGCAAGAAAACACCTTGAAGCTCCAGTACCATCACCGAAAAAGATAAATCAGAAAATTTCAGACGGGGTTTGTGATGTAATATTTAAGATGATGGCAAAAAACCCTAATGACCGCTACCAGACGGCAGGAGAACTGGTTGAAGATTTAAGACTCGTAAGGAAAGGAAAAAAATTGTCAGGACAAAAGAAACAGTTTACGAAAAAGAAAGGTGCCAAAACTACGGTTACAATGAAAGCACCTACCGTATCAACGATGAAAGCAGGGGCTACAACAACTAATTTGGCAATTAACACTGAAAGTTTAAAATTACAGCGTGAACAAAAAGCCAAAAGTCAGCTTATCTTTATGATTGTTACGGTGGTGGTTGTAATTATCGGTTGCGTCGGGCTAATTATTTATAGAAACCAGCCTAAGCCTCATAAAAAGAAACCTAAAGAAATTATTGCTCCGCCACCACCAAAAAATGCTGACGGGACTATTTCTGCACCAAAAATGATGAAGAAAGAGCCTACAAAATCTAAGTATACGGTTGAGTTATCAAAGATTCTCGACTTTGCGGCAAAATTCCCGGATAAAAAATCAGATATCATTGTTAAATGTGATAAATTTTTTGAAGAATATCCGGAGCCGTCTTACGGTTGCGATAGGGCAGCTCTGCCAGATCTTCTCTCATTATACATTCCACTTGATGAGGCAAGAAGGATTATACCTGCCCGCAAAAGACTTTTCAGAAAACATCAGGATTTGGTGAATCAGCTCAGAGAAAAAGAAGAGGAAAGACTTGAAAATATAGACCGCAAGAAACGAGAAGAAGAAAGAAGAGCTCAAGAGCAGGAACTTGCGGAAGAACAGAAGCAAAATGAGCAGGAAAGACTTGAATTTTATATTCAGGAAGTTAATCGCAGTAAACCAAAATTGCTTTATCGTGCATATTATTACTTTATGCGTAAAGAATTTGATAATTCAATTAAAGTGTTTGATGCTCCTATTAACGAACCTAATATTATTGAAACTCAATACAAAAAGCCTACAGCTTATACATTCTCACAATGGGCTGAAAAGTTCCAGGAGGCATTTAAAGTGTCGGCTCAAACTTGGGATACTCTGTGTAATTCCAAGAAAAAACTTCAAGGTATTCAGCTTGAAGTTAAAAAAGGAGTTATTGCAATAGTACAACAAATAGAAAATGGGATTTTAACTTCAAAAACTTTTACAAATGAGATTGTTGAAATTAAACCAGAAGAATTGAAAGATAAGCAGTTAAAGAAACTACTTGATAAGATTTCAATTCTGATAAAGAATCCAAATGCAACTTTCTATTACTTCATGTGTGCCGGTCGATTCAAAATTGCAAAAGAAGTTTGCCCTCCTGAATGGACTGATGACCTTGAAGAAGCTATTGTTGCCTATCTTAGTAATAAAATGCTTTCTTTAGATCAGGATACTAAAGAAGAAGATCGCAAAGCAAGCATCAGGCAGTTAAAGAAATATAAGTCTTTACCTGAATTCAAAAAGGCGAAAGCAATATACCTTGAAGAACAGCAGAATTCTGGAATGGATGACTATTGATTTGAAATAGTACAATTGTACAAAGTTTAAAAAAATAAATTATGCCGGAAAGCTTTAATCGTTATTTTTATAACATAAAGCAATCCGGCATCTATATATAAAAGAGATTATGCAATATGAGTATATTATATGATATAAAAGTTGATTCAGGAGCATGCTATTATGCTGTGAGTCAAAAAGATTTAAAGTTAAAAGTCAATGACTGGTGTGTAATTCGTAAAGACCGTATACTTGATTATGGATCAATTGTAAGAATCGTTGATACTGAAAAAACTAAAGTAGACTTAAAACATCCGGTACCAACTATTGAGCGCAAATCTACAGTTGTTGATAAAAGTAAAGCAAATGAAAATCATATGCGTGCTAAATCAGCATTCAGAACAGCTTTAACTCATATTGAAAAATTAAAACTCCCAATGAAACTTTTAAACAGTCACTATTCTTTTGATTGCAAACTGGTAACATTCCAATTCACTGCTGATGGACGAGTTGACTTCAGAGAACTTGTAAAAAACCTTTCAGGAGCACTTAATACCAGAATTGAGTTAAGGCAAATTGGAGTCAGAGATGAAAGTGCGTTATGTGGAGGAATCGCAACTTGTGGACAGGAATTCTGCTGTAGTCGATTTCTCACGGATTTCTCTTCTATAAATGTAAAAATGGCTAAAGAACAGGATCTGTCATTAAACCCTAAAAATATTTCCGGATCGTGCGGCAGATTAAAATGCTGTTTAAAATATGAACATGAAGGATATCTCGAACTCGACCAGGGAATGCCTAGACGGGGAGCCTCTTGTGAATGCCAGGACGGACGCGGAAAAGTAATTGACAGAAATTTACTTACTCAGGAAGTAACTGTAATGGTAGAAGGAAAAGATAAACCTGTTGTATGCAGCAAAAAAGATGTCAGAGTCGTTTACCCTAAAAGATATAACATAAAAAATTCAAAAAACAAAAAAACCTCCGATTCAACAGATGATTTGTACGCAGAACTGCCGGAAGAGGATGTTAAAATTCTGAAATCTTTGAATAATAAATAAGTACTTTAAAATTACAGATAGAATGCAAAATAATAAAAATATTCTTGCCAAAATAGTAATTTATATTGCTGTAACAATTACATTCTTACTTCCTGTAAAATTTGGCACAATGGCAGGTCTGCCGGAAATTACCATATTTCTCCCATTTTCAGATATAATCACAGCCTTTATTCATATTTGGCCACCTGTTCTTTTCTCATTTATATCCGGAATTCTATTACTCTTAACTCTCATAATAACTTTCCCGGATAATGATAATCGTGAAAAACAATCCGAAAAAGGATTTATTTCAGAAAAAATGCCAACTATGAATGTTATTATTCCCGTATGTAGTATTGCACTGCTATTAGGAACTATTCCAGGATTTGTAAATGCAAGTGTATGTGATTTTCCACTGATTCAAATACTACACTTTTCAGGGATAACAGCTTATGCCTGTGCTGTATATATAATTATACAGAAATGCCCTGAAACAAAAATCTTTTTCTTGAATGCCATAGCTGCTTCAACTGCTGTAATTACCCTGATTGGACTTCAACAATATCTTTTCGGCTTTAAAGAAACTTTGAAATATATTCAGCAGCAGGAAGCTGAGACCGGCATAAAAATATCTTCAGGAATTATGAATAGATTGCTTCAAACGCGTATTTATGCAACATTTTCGCTATGCAACAGCTTAGCAGCACACTTAATACTGACAGCTCCAGTAACCTTATTTGCAACATTAAAATATCCTTCAACTCTAAAGTCCGTTTATACAGCAGGAGTCATTTACTTTATTATAGGAATAGCTCCTGAAATGAGCATGATCGCAATGATTGCATCCTCAACCATTCTTATATTTCTAGGTGTTCTTATTTTTCGCTCAGTAAATGAAAAATTTAATACTTTTAAACTTTTGATTACTATCCCCCTTATGATAGCTATTGCATTTGTTTTTCGCCATACAGGCAGTCGTGCTGCAATGCTCGCTTTAGGAGTGAGTATTCTATTTATGATATTTTCAGCTGAAATAAAAGTTAAAATTAAATATATTACAGCAATCATACTATTAGGTTTATGCTCAACTATGTTTTTTTCGGATGTCCTGACAAGAAGTTTATCTTCAATGAAAGTTCGATTCGATTACTATCGGGTCGCTATGAAAATGTTCCTGAAATATCCTTTAACAGGTGATGGATGGGGTGATTTCTTTCATACATATACAAAAATCAAAGATTTCCCTGGAACCGAAGCTCCACATACACCACATAATTTTATTCTGGCTTTTGCTTCTCAATCTGGAATTATCGGACTTATTACAGCTCTGCTAATGATTGGTCTTCCTTTTTTTGTCTATTATAAATATAACTGTTCAAAAAATTTACAAATTTCAAAGCCTACATTAATACCTGAGCTGAATGTGAAATTTTTCAATATAATGGTCATTTCAGGTTTTCTAGCATGGCTTGTTCATTCTATTCTTGATTTGAATATTCAGGTACCAGGAACTGTAGCTACAATTTTTGTTATGCTCCTGCTTCTTACTCCTAATTTTTCAAATTCAGAAAATTTAATTCCTAATTGTATTTCTAAAAATATTTATCTTATTAAGTTGCCAATTATCATACTAACTCTTATTCTAATTTTCTTTTCATTTAAAAGACTCCAGTCTGAAAAAGAATTTTTTATGCTTAAAGAACTGATAAAAATGCAGACTTTCGCAAAAACTAAGGAAAAAAGAAAAGTAATTTATGAAAATTTAATAAAAAAACAATTAACGCGTACCGTTGCAGTTATGAAAAATTCCCCATACCCATGGGCTGAAACAGGAATAGCAGCTCTTAATGCCGGCAATTCAAAAGATGGAGAACAATATTTCAAAAAAGCTGTTGAACTTTCTCCGGAACGCTCTCTATACTACGAAAACCTTGCACAATGTCAAATAAAAAATGGAAAAACTCAAGAAGCTGAAATAAATCATAAAAAAGCTGTTAAATTGTTTCCACAAGCTCACCTGCAGCAGAAAAAATAATCTCAAATTAAAACTCTTTTTTATAATACCAAACAAATTAATATTTATCTTCATACAAAGAACTGCTGAATCCATGTGATTATATAGATATTTGCAATCTTTTTTTGATAAAATATAAATTAGTTCATATACATTTTTCCTTTCAATTTTACTACATTTAATAAAAAAAATTTGATTTTTTTTCTTTTCAATATAACTTATACCTTGTTTTGGAGTTACTATATGCCTGAAGCAGTTAATTTAAAATATATGAATACTCTAAATCTGTCTATTTTTTATATGCGGTTTTCTAAATCATAAAACTCCACCGTTCGTATATATAGAACTATGCCGTATAAAAACTGACGGCAAAAAAATTAAAATTGGAAAAAATATGCTGAGTTTTTTTAAAAAAAAGTTATTAGGAAAAAAGAAAAAAAAGTTAACCCAATCTGTACCAGACCACGAAGCAAGGGAAAAAAAACAAAAAATTGAGATAATTAAAAAAAGTGAAACCTCAAAAGAAGAAAATAAGAGTCCTGTACCCCCTTCTCAAAACAAAACATTTGAAAAAAGAAAAAAAATTCACCATACTCCTAACCAGAGAGAAGAAGTCAAACGAACTCCCGCAGTTCATAATGAACCTCAAAAGAAAATTGAATTACCAAAAATTACTTTACCTCCCGAAAAAGAAGGAGAAACCCGCTTCTGTGATTTAAATGTTGATAACAAAATCCTGGCAGCATGCCAGTCTCTTGAATTTCAATACTGCACTCCAATACAAAAAAAAGCTCTGCCTCATACTTTGAAAGGTCTCGATTTGACTGGAAAAGCCCAAACAGGAACCGGAAAAACCGCAGCTTTTCTTATTTCCACTATTCATCACCTGCTGAATAATCCTTTACAAAATAAAATTAATGGTTCATGCAGAACCCTTATCTTAGCTCCTACTAGAGAACTTGCTCTGCAAATCCATAAAGATGCACTTGCATTAACAAAATATACAAATCTCCATAGTGTTGTAGCTGTGGGAGGAATGAATTATGAAAAACAGAAAGAACAACTTGCAAGACAAACAGATATATTAGTTGGTACACCCGGACGCCTGATTGACTTTGTAAGAAATAATATTGTAAAACTTCATAAAACTGAAATTTTAATAATAGATGAAGCTGACAGAATGCTAGATATGGGTTTTATCCCTGATGTACGGAAACTTGTATATAAATTACCACCTGCCGGGGAAAGACAAACCCTCTTTTTCAGCGCAACATTCAATCAGAAAATTTTAAACTTAGTTTCTTCATGGTTACATAATCCAGTATCAATTGAAATTGAATCTGATACTATAGTTTCAGAACTTATCGACCAAATATTCTATTCTGTACCGGCTGATAAAAAATTAAATTGCCTTAAATGGATTATGAAAAATGATAATGTATCAAGAATGCTGGTATTTGTCAACAGAAAAGATACAGCTCTACATTTAACTTCAAAACTAAAAAAAATAAATATTAACTGCGATATGCTTTCAGGTGATGTGCAACAGAAAAAAAGAATTAGAATCCTCGAACAATTCCGTTCAGGAAGCCTTCAAGTAATCGTAGCAACAGATGTTGCAGCAAGAGGAATTCATGTCGATGATGTATCTCATGTTGTAAATTATGACTTGCCCTATGAATCAGCAGATTATATACATAGAATTGGGAGAACCGGACGGGCTGGTCAAACAGGTAAATCTATCAGTTTATTATGTGAATATGGATCGTTTATGATACCGGAACTTGAAAAAGAACTTGGTCATGCCATTTCCTCTGTTCAACCGCCGGAAGATATGTTGAAATAAATATTTTTTCATAGACTCATTTTAAATATACATAACTGGGTTACACACCCGATATGAAGGAGAAAAATAATAATGAAAAAAACAAGTTTTTTTATTATTGCATGTGCAGTTGCTACTTCTATTTTTATTACAGGATGTTCAATATTTTCTAAACCTGCCTCAAAAATGATTATTATTCAGGGAGAAGTCAACAGACCTGGTGAATATATTGTAAAAAAACCAATTAAATTCATTCTGCTTCTATTTAAAGCATACGGATATACAGAAAATGCCGCACCGAAAAATGCAGTAGTAGAACGAAATGGAAAATCTTCTATTATAAATTTATCCATTCCTGCAAACGAACCCCCTCCTCACTTGGCTGAAACATTTACAGTTTATCCTGGCGATATAATTACAATTCCAAGAATAAAAACTCTTAAAAAAATTCAAACAAAACAGTAATAAATTATTGAGTCAATATAGGAAAACTCAAACATTAATACTATTTTTAAATTATTGAAATGATGACTTTAACAGTTGCTTTTTTGCATATTCGATATATAATCTTTCATGTACATTTTTCTTATATTTTAAAAAAATAAAACTAAATAAAAGCTTATGAGAGTTAAAAAAACTATAGAATATAGAGTACCATATGCTGATACTGATCAAATGGGCGTGGTGTATTATGCAAATTATCTCGAATATTTTGAAAGAGTCAGAAATGAACTGCTCCGCGACACAGATGCTTCTTATAAAATGATGGAAGCTCAAGGTGTTATGCTACCCGTAATTGAAGCTGTATGCAAATATAAAAAATCCGCAGTATACGATGACCTGCTCGAAATTTCCGCTTGGGTCGAGAACCTAAAAGGACCAAAAGTTAAAATCTGCTGTGAAGTACGAAAAAATGGAGAATTATTAACAGAAGGCTATACAGTACACGCATGTGTTAATACGGAAACAATGAGACCAGTAAGACCTCCTGCTAATATCGTTGACCTTGCAAACGGATCATGTGCCTAAATTACTTCTTTGATTTTTTCAAAAATATATACAATGAATTAATAATAAAATAAATTTTTAAGATGAAGGAAATGGAATTATGAAAAAATTATTCGCACTGTTCTCTTTTGCTGCTGTAATCGTATTTTTATCAGGATGTATTACAACAAAAACAATCAAATATACCGAAGCATTACAAGTTTCAGAGAATACACCTCTGTATACAGCATACAATATATGGTATGAAATACCATGGAATATATCTTCAATAAATTACCATAAAGGTAAAATTATCCCATTTGGCTCAGCTGTTAAAATAGTCAGTGTGGAAAATGATACAATCACATTCAAAAGACTTTCAAACGGTAGAGAATATTCCATCACATATCAGGAAAAATATGGACTTAAGCCAACTGAGGAATTTTTGAAAATTCTCTTTACAACACGAACAAAACAAGATCTTTCAAAAGATTTACCCGCAGAGCATATTAAAAAAATTGAAAAAGGTTTAATTGAAAAAGGTTTTACCCGTAAAGAAGTTGAACTTGCATTCGGACCTCCATCTCCCCATAGAACCCCTTTAAAAGAAGGCAATACCTGGATTTATTGGAAAAGCAGATTCAATACTATGCGGGTTATTTTCAAAAAGAATAAAGTCGAAGATATCATTGATTAAGAAGGTTGAACTGTATGAACAAAAAAAAGACAATACTTATTTCAGGCGGTGGTGGTTTTCTTGGCTCTCACCTTTGCGAAAAACTTCTTGACCAGAATTTGGATGTAATCTGCGTAGATAATTTTTTTACAGGATCAAAAGAAAATATCAGACATCTCTTAAATAATCCAGGATTCGAACTAATCAGACACGATATTACATGGCCTATTTACATCGAAGTAGATGCAATCTATAACCTCGCTTGCCCAGCTTCTCCAATTCATTATCAATATGACCCGATACAAACTACAAAAACCAGCGTTTCTGGTTCAATCAACCTGCTTGGACTGGCTAAAAGACTTAGAATCCCAATTCTCCAGGCATCAACTTCTGAAGTCTATGGAAACCCGGAAATTCATCCGCAAACAGAAGATTACTGGGGTAATGTAAACCCAATCGGACTTAGAAGTTGCTACGATGAAGGTAAACGATGCGCAGAAACCCTCTTCTTCGACTATAGAAGACAACTCAATGTTGACACTAAAGTTGTAAGAATTTTCAATACATATGGGCCAAGAATGCAGGCAAACGATGGAAGAGTAGTAAGTAACTTTATAGTGCAAGCTCTGCAAAATAAAGATATTACTATTTATGGTGATGGGTCCCAAACCCGCAGCTTTTGCTATGTTGATGACCTGCTTGACGCAATGGTAAAAATGATGAATACATCTCCTGATGTTTCTGGACCAGTTAATATCGGAAATCCGGAAGAATATACCATTAAACAATTAGCCGAAATTATTATAAAACTTACAAATTCTAAATCAAAAATTGTATATACATCACTTCCAGCTGATGACCCAGTAAGACGAAAACCAGATATTGCTTTAGCGAAATCTCTACTGAATTGGGAGCCGAAAACAAAATTAATTGATGGTTTGAAAAAAACAATTAAGTATTTCTCGTAAATTTCTCTGTAAAAATGTTTGCATAATAGAAAAATACAAGTAAATTACTCGCCCTGAGAATGCTTGAACAGCAGACATATTACGGGATCCGTCAATCCTGTTATCCTCTTGCTGCTTGAGTATTCAATGGTTTGCATTAAGTTTTATATAATATTATATTTCAGATTAGTAGGAAGGTTAGTGATCCACCTGAAGCTATTCTGAATAAGAAATTTTAAATTCTGGGAATTGTGTTATGGTAAGAATAAGATTAAAAAGAACAGGAACAAGAAACCGCTCGTGTTTCAGAGTAGTTGTAATGGATCAGCGCTCAACGCGTGACGGTCGTTCAATTGAAGAAATAGGATTTTATGATCCTCTTAATAATGAAGAAAGATTAAAAATGGATCGTTATGACCATTGGCTCGGCCGTGGAGCTCAACCTAGCAAAACTGTTGCAGATATCGCTAGAAGAATAAAAGATGGAGTAAGCGCAAAACCCGCCGTTGAAAAGAAAGCTGAAACTGTTGAAGAAACTGTTGCTCAGCCAGAAGATTCTGCGGAAAAAATCGAAACTCCTGTAGCAGAAGTTGAAGAAAAGCCGGAAACAACAGAACAGGCTGAAACCTCTGAAGATTCAGATGCTGAAAAAGACTCTGAATAAGGGTAACAACTTTACAATTTAAGGTAACATTATCGTGTTTAAAAAAGTATTTTCTATTTTTAATAAAAAAGAACCGGAACAAACTTCCGAAAAAGTTGAAATGACTGATGGAGTTAAAGATCTTGAGCATTTCGTTGATTATGTAGTTAGAGCTCTTGTAGATGCACCTGAAAATGTTTCTGTTGAAACAGTTGAAGGCGAAAGAGGCACAACTATTCAAGTGTCATGTGCAAAAGAAGATATTGGCAAAATTATTGGGAAAAACGGAAAAACTATTTCGGCTATTCGTGCATTGGTTAACGGAGCAGGAAAAAGATTTGAAAAAGATTTATCTGTGGAAGTCCTTGACTAATTATCATCTATTTTAATTAAGCCATAATATGCTTGAAATTGATATTTTAACTCTTTTTCCTGAATCTTTTTTCGGTCCTTTTGCCGAGAGTATTGTTGCCAGAGCTATTAATAATGATTTGGTTGCAATCAATGCTGTTGATTTGAGAAATTATACAACAGACAGACATAGAAGTGTTGATGATAAGCCCTATGGAGGCGGACCTGGTATGCTTATGGCGCCAGATCCGATTTTTAAAGCTGTTGAAGACTTGAAAAAAGAGGATTCACTGGTGATATTAATGTCTCCACAAGGTAGAGTTTTTAATCAGAAAATGGCATTAAGCCTTGTTGAAAAGAAACATTTAATTATTATTTGTGGTCATTATGAAGGCGTGGATGAACGCATTCGCGAAGCTCTAGTTGATATTGAAATATCTATTGGAGATTTTGTGCTAACTAGCGGTAACATTCCTACAATGGCTATAGTAGATTCAATAGTACGGCTTATTCCTGGAGTTTTAGGCTCCGAGCATTCAGCTGTATCTGAATCTTTTTCTGGTGACCTGCTTGAGTATCCTCAATACACGAGGCCGGTCGAATATAGAGGAATGAGAGTTCCTGAAGTGCTTCTTTCAGGAAATCATAAAAAAATTGAAGAATGGCGAAATAAAAAAGCATTTGAAAGGACGATGAAGCGTCGTCCGGAGCTGCTTAAGCTTAAATAAAGGAGAGTTCAAATGAATTTGATGGATAAAATTAACACTCAGCAGTTAATTGAAAGAGAAACTTTTGAAATCGGCGATACCGTAAAAGTGCATACTAAAATTATTGAAGGTAACACTGAGCGTATCCAGGTATTTAAAGGTATTGTAATTGCAAAAAATGGAAGCGGAATTCAGGAGACATTTACTGTAAGACGCCTATCCTTCGGACACGGAGTTGAAAGAGTATTTCCTCTTAATTCTCCCCGTGTTGATAAAATAGAAGTTGAACGCAAAGGAAAAGTAAGAAGAGCAAAACTCTATTACCTGCGTGATAGAGTAGGTAAAAGTGCACGCGTAAAAGAAAAACGCTAAATCACTTCGATTTGACTTTTATACAAACCGGCTTATAAGCCGGTTTTTTTGTTTTTCCGTTTAATCTGTCATCATTCCATTTTTCCGTATTACAACGGATATATTCATTGGTTGTCATCGTTTTAAACCATTATGCAACAAAATGTAGGGGCGAACCTGTGTGTTCGCCCATATATTGTTCCATTCCATTCGTTTGAAAACGGGAAAACGCCGTGGGGAAAAACACACCGCAGGGCAGACACACCACAGGGCAGACACACCACAGGGCAGACACACCGCAGGGCAGACACATAGGTCTGCCCCTACACGGTATGATATTTTATTATAACGGGAATTTTTGGTTTATATCATCCATGGTTCCGCACCGTATTCCGCAATCGGATCC
>Ga0256913_10000332_pt1 | contig 24101 bp, 14 predicted proteins | sample Axial_MatmetaG_FD_185970 | JGI IMG/M metagenome (GOLD analysis project Ga0256913, IMG submission 185970) | Deep-sea worm associated microbial mat communities from Axial Seamount, Juan de Fuca Ridge, Pacific Ocean - Axial_Mat | ecosystem: Environmental > Aquatic > Marine > Oceanic > Microbial... | reverse complement strand
TAAAAACATCTCTTTATAGTATTCAATACCGTTTTGTAAATTTACTTGAAATGTATTAAAATACTTTTTTTGTTTATCGGCAAAAGGGAAATCGGTTTCTTCAATTTTAGATTTCAAATAATCTATATACATTTTTAATTCTTTAATAAAAACATTGGGACGTTTTTCTGAATTCAAAATATTAATTCTTCCGTAAATATGATCGGTCATTTCTTTAAGTGAAAATATTCCGGAATAATATGCCATATTTGGTCCCGGGCATACGGAAACAGCTTCTCCTTCCGGTATTGTATCAATATCGTAAGCAAGCATTGCAGAATTTGAAAGTCCGTTGCACAAGCATTCTTTTTCCGTAATCTTATTATACCGAATTTTGTATTCTTCCACGGAAAGATTTTTTTGCTTTAATTCGTTTAGTTTAATATCAATAAACTGCTTAGACGCTGTACAAATCGGAATTGTTGTATACTCGGTATCGAATGCTAAAAATCGTTTAGGGCATGAACTTCCGGGATTCCCTGCCGCTATTAATTCTTTCCGTTCAATATCTTTTGTGCTTCCTCTAACATTGTTAAACGGAACACCAAGCGGTGAGGCGTTTGAAAGGTATAAATCTTCTTCTCGTGCATCACTTAAAATTTTCATTGTTTTATCGTCAACCGTTGTAGCTTCGGGAACAAGCATAAACGGGGAGCCCCAACCGACGGAATCAAGGTTGTAATTGTTCAATAAAAATTCATGTTCGTCGGCGGTTCCCACCCCGCCCTGTGCGGTTAATTTTGTTTGTGGAATTTTTTCGGGGACCGAAATTCCTTTTTTTTCTAAAGCCGTCTTAAAAATTGCATACGTTGTTTGCAGTAAAACCTCTCTGTTCTCCTTGAATTCTTCCAAAATAGGTCCCAACAAAAAACCGTCGGAAGGGAACGCATGTCCGCCGCAATTAAGCCCCGACTCTACACGATATTCAGAAATCCACAATCCTTTTTTTGCAAAGAATTTTCCTTGAATAAGAGCTGAACGATAATCGCTTACTTTTATTATTATTTTCTTTTTGAAGTTTCCGTTTTTATCGGGATAAAAGTCGGAGAATTTTTCCATATACCCGAACAATCTGGGATTCATTCCCGCCGAAAGAACAATAGAAGATTCCAATGTACTGTTGGCATAACCTCGTATCGCAGCATGTGCATCGTTATGCTCAACCGGAAGTTGCTCACCACCTTTATAATTAGGTCCGTCCAACTTGGTCATAATATTTACGTCGATACTGCCTACCGAAAGATTTTCATTTAACCAGTTTTGAATATCTTGAATACTTTTATTATTGGCAACAAAATAGTCAAAGTTCTTTTTTAAGTCGGAAAAAGAGGGTAACAATTCAAAGTACTTTTCTAATTCTTCTCTTTTTTCAAGAAACGAATTTTTTAATTTTTCGAATTTCATTTTAACTATTTTATCTACCAAATTAAGATACGAGGTAATTCGCTTTGCCCTAAAATCCTCCATCTTAGGGGTTATAGGTTCATATGGGAAAGCAAATTTTTCGGAATAATATTTTCTCATTTTTTCGAGCATGTTATGCTCAAAGATAGACATCACAGAAGAAATTCCGAGATGTGCGACTTTAATGGGTGAATCTATTGTGTAGCATAAACCCATAACAGGAATATGAAATGTGTGTTTTGTTTTTTGTGTATTCATAATAGTTATATTTATTTTTATATGGTTATGTAAAATACTAAAAAATAACGTTGTTTATTTCCTTTGTTTCCTTCTTTTGCGTGAAGATTTTTCGGAACGTTTTTCTGCTCTGCGAGATAATTTTCTTCCGGTTTTAATTCTTCTATTTCTTTCTTCGCTTTTTCTTTTACCTCTTCCGGTATTTTGTTTTTTTTCTTTTTCGGAAACTTCAAGATTTACTTTTCTGTTATGATAAAAGTTTTCGTTAAAGGCTTTTAACAATTTGTCGGTATAATCGCTGTCAACTTCAAAAAAGGAGAAGGTTTTCTTTATTTGGATTTCTCCTATTTCAATATCTCTGATACCGGTATAATCGTTTACCATACCGATAATATCAGTCGGTTTCAAATTATCCATCTTACCCAAATTAATAAAAAAGCGAGTAAACCCGTTTGAAGAAAAACCGCCGGCACCATTTTCTTTTTTCCCTTTGTTTTTGAATCCGTCATCGGGAGAATTTAAATCCGGCATGTTTTTATAGTAATCCGAAAATCTGTTAAACTCAACCGAAACGAATTTTTTTATTAATTCTTCTCTGCTTAACCATTCCAATTTTTGATTAATTTCGGGCAAGAACTCTTCAATCTGTGCGGAATCTACTTCCACTTTTTCCATCTTATCAATTAAATGAAAAAGTTGCACTTTACAAATTTCCTTACCGAGCGGAACATGTTTATGTTCAATTTTCTTGCCTATTTGTTTTTCTATTGCCGCAATTTTTCTTTTCTCTTTTAAATTAGCAATAATAATGGAAGTACCCAACTTGCCCGCACGTCCTGTTCTTCCGCTTCTGTGCGTGTAAATTTCAAGTTCGTCAGGCAAATTATAATTTATTACATGCGTTAAATCCGTTACATCAAGGCCGCGAGCCGCAACATCAGTGGCAACAAGCAACTTGAGATGTTTAATCCGAAACTTATTCATAACGGTATCACGTTGTGCTTGCGATAAATCTCCGTGAAGCGCATCGGCATTATAACCGTCTTGCATAAGCTTATCGGCAACCTCTTGTGTTTCACGTCTGGTACGGCAAAAAACAATTCCGTAAATGTTCGGATTATAATCCACAACACGTTTAAGAGCCAAATACCTGTCTTTTGCTTTTACCGTATAGCAAATATGATTTACCGTATCGGCACCGGAATTTTTCTTCCCGATGGTAATTTCAACCGGATTGCTCATAAACCGGTTTGCAATTTTACGAACTTCTTTAGGCATAGTTGCAGAAAACAAAAGCGTTTGTTTCTCTTTAGGCGTATTAATTAAAATTGCTTCCAGGTCTTCGCGAAACCCCATATTAAGCATTTCGTCAGCCTCGTCTAACACAACCGTTTTGATCTCTCTGATATCCACAACTTTTCTATTCAGCAAATCCAACAAGCGACCGGGTGTGGCGGAAATTATATGAGCCCCTTTTTTTATCGATTTTATTTGATGCTCAATGCTTGCACCGCCAAAAACGGCTACAACTTTTATTTTATCGCTATATTTTGAATATGTCTTCAGGTCATCGGCAATTTGTAAACATAGTTCGCGAGTAGGACTAATAATTAGATGCTGGGTTTGTTTTCTACTTGTATCAACATTTTGCAACAACGGCAAACCGAAAGCCGCGGTTTTACCGGTACCGGTTTGTGCAAGAGCAACCAAATCTCTTTTCTCGTTATTTAATAAATGCGGAATTACTTCTTCTTGAACCGGCATCGGCTTTTCAAACCCTAACTCTTCTATTGCCGTTAAAAAACTTTTGTCGATTCCCACTTCTTTGAAACTTTTCATTTTTTCCTTTAATAATTTTAATGCAACATTAAAGATACTCATTATTAACAGTAACCGTTGAAATTTAAATTTATTAAGCCCCCTATCTTTTAACCGACATACATCTTCAAAAACGATATGTAATATTATTCATAAGCAAAAGACCGATACCATAAACGCAAATCTTTTGTTGAGAATATATGTATGGAAAAACAAAAGCAAGAAGCTAAAAATTAATAGGGTCTGCGGAGAGTAGTAAAAAATCCTCTTTTCTATAGTGAGAGTAAACATCAAACAATAATTGCGAACCGGCTTAGTATAATTTTATTATTTTTTTAAAATTATTTGTTCGATTATATTTCTATTCAAAAATAATCGTCTTTCCTTTATGAACCAATATTCTGTGTTCCAAAAAAGAGTGCAATGCTCCTGCAAGAACAAGTCTTTCCAAATCCCGTCCTTTTCTTATCAAATCCTTAACGGAATCTTTGTGGGTTATACGAACTATATCTTGAGCAATAATTGGCCCTTCGTCCAAATCGTTTGTAACAAAATGACTTGTTGCGCCAATCATTTTTACGCCGCGGTCGTATGCTTGCTTGTAAGGATTTCCGCCCATAAAAGCCGGTAAAAAGGAATGATGAATATTAATAATACGATTCGGAAATTTCGCAACAAAATTTTCCGATAAAATTTGCATATATCTTGCCAATACAATCAAATCTGTATTTAGAGAATTAATTAATTCGATTTCTTTTTTTTCTTGCTCTGCTTTATTCTCTTTTGTTATCGGGAAATGATAATAAGGGATGTTATAACTTGCCGCAAGAGGTTCCAAATCCATATGGTTGGAAATAACGGCGGATATTTCAACTTTAAATTCACCTAATTTGTAACGCCATAAAATTTCTTGCAAAGCATGGTCGTATTTGGAAACAAAGATTGCCATTCGCGGAATTTTATCGGTAAAATTTATTTGCCATTTCGCATTAATTTTTTCGGCAAGCAATTTGAATTGCCAATTAATTTTTTGACGTGGAATTAAAAAGTTTTCCAATTCCCATTCCACACGTATGAAAAACATTTTTTCGGAGGCATCCACGTGTTCGTCCAAATCTATAATATTACCATTATTCTCGGCAATAAACCCCGATATTTTTGCAACCAAACCCTTTTGGTCTTTGCAAGAAAGTAAAAGTATTGCAGACATAAAACACCTATGTTTTTTAATTTACTCCGATTTAAAAACCCAAAATTCTCCCAACATAAAATTGGAAATCATCCCGAAAAATATTCCGATAAGATTTGCAATCAAATAATGGAACCCCATAAATTCCGACAGCAAAAGTAAAACAACATAATTAATTAAAGCTCCTAAAGATGCCGATAAATAATACCGCCACAAGCTGTTAAAAAACCCGTGTTTACGAATCTCTTTGTTTTCGTTCCATGTCCAATAGTTATTTAAAACAAAATTAGAAAAAACGGCAGTTCCTATTGCAAAAACCGGTGCAACGGTAAGAGGTATGCCGAGTTTCCCTTTCAAAAGCCAGAGCATCCCGGTATTTACGGCTATGCCGCTTGTTCCGACAATTCCGAATTTTACAAACCGAATTATAAAATTTTTATTCAGCTTTTCCTTTATAATTTTTAGCATAATAACATATTATTTTTCGTGCGGATTTTCCGTTAAAAAACTTATAATTAAAAGTATCTATTTCCGTTACTTCGTCAAAATATTTTTTTATTTCTTTTAAATCGGGGCTATATTCCGTACGATTACTTCGGACATAAATAGCATCTTTACCCGTTAAACTGTCCGGTATTCCCCAATAATCGAATTGCAACGCACGCTTACCGTAAATATTTTCCGCATATGTATTTTGTTGGTCGGGCAAATAAAATTTCATTAACGATGCGGCTTTATATCCGTTGCAGAAAATAAAAACATTCTTTTTCCCGCCGTGTTGTTCCTGAATTCGGTAAACTTTTTTTGCAGCATCTTTCCAACCGCTCCAAGTATTTCCGTTACCAAGCGGAATATTTGGAATAACCAGAATAAAATGTGCAATAACAATCAAAACAACGGAAAACCAAATTCCCGTTTTTAACAATTTGGATTGATGTAAAAAATTATTGTAGTAAAGAAGGGCAATAATTGCAATTGCAGGTAAATACCCCGGGAGCAACCAATTCATTTTTACAAGTGATGTTAAACTTACCAAAGTAAATCCGGCAATAATTACTATTGCACTCCAAAAAAAGAGATGAAATTTTTCTTTTTCTTTCCAAGATTTTATTACAGCGTAAAAACTTTTAAACAGAAAAACAAAAAGAAGCGGAGTTAACATAAAAAGTTGGCTGGCAAAAAGCTGTAAAATGTAAGTAATACGAAGCGTCCGGAATGTACTTGTTCTTTCTGTTGACTGAAAAAGGAAAGATGCCCAACCCCTTTCGGCATTCCAATAAATTACGGGAGAAAAAATTACAAGCCCTATTAAAACGGCTAAATATGGATATGGCGAAAGCAATTCTTTTCTATACCTTGCGGAAAAAAGAAGAAACAAAAAAACAGAACCTAAAATTACAATCGCGGGATATTTACTTACCAAACCAAACCCCAGAGCAATACCGGCAACAAACCACCAATTTTTGTTCCCCGTAATAAATCGTTCCTGTACGGAAAAAACAGTTAAAAGCCAGAAAAAAACAAGCGGTGTATCGGGCACAATGGTAATTGAATAGATATGAGCAAAAAGAGTAAAATTAAAAAGTATAACCGAAAGGAAAGCAACTGCATTGTTATTGAATTCCTTAAAATAATTTTCCGCAAATCTATTAACGGTTTTGTAAAGCAATAGTGATGTAAGTAAATACCATATTACCGCCATAAATTTTATTCCGAAAATATTATTTCCGAATATACCGGTTCCAAGCCAAATTGAATAAGCCGCCATGGGGGGATGATCGAAATAAGACCAATCAGGATTTTGCGAATAGTACCAATAATATGCTTCTTGCGGCATTAAAGGAATAATGAAAAGATATAACAGTTTTATAAAGATAACTATTCCAATAAATTTCAAAAAATTACTTTTCGATGAAAGAAATGTTTCGGAAAAAACCACGGTATACCTTTGCTTTGCTGTTTTACAAAATTACAAATAAATTTATGTTAAAAAAAAAGCTGCATTCCGATATAACTTGTACGGAATAACAGCTTAGTGTAAAAAAGATATAAATCTATCCCAAATAATTTACGGCGGAAATACCGGGGAATATTGCCGAAATATCAAGGTCTTCTTCAATACGTAAAAGTTGATTGTATTTGGCAATTCTGTCCGTTCTGCTTAAAGAACCCGTTTTAATTTGACCGGCATTTGTAGCCACTGCAATATCTGCAATTGTTGCATCTTCGGTTTCACCGGAACGATGCGAAATAACGGAAGTATAACTTGCACGTTTAGCCATCTCTATTGCGTCTAAAGTTTCGGTGAGAGTCCCTATTTGATTAACTTTAATAAGAATTGAGTTTGCAATACCTTCTTCAATTCCGCGTGAAAGTTTTTCGGTGTTTGTTACAAACAGATCATCTCCAACCAATTGAATTTTTGCACCGAGTTTATCGGAAAGCATTTTCCATCCTTCCCAGTCATTTTCGTCAAGACCGTCTTCGAGGGAGACAATAGGATATTTTGAAATTAATTGAGAATAAATTTCAACCATTTCTTCTGCTGTTTTTTCGGAATTGTCCGATTTAAAGAAACGATAAATCCCTTTTTCTTTGTCGTACATTTCACTGGAAGCGACATCCAGAGCAAATGAAATATCTTCACCAGGTTTGTATCCTGCTTTTTCTATTGCTTGTAAAAGAGTATCTAAAACTTCTTCGTTAGTTTTAAGATTAGGAGCAAATCCGCCTTCGTCACCCACGGAAGTATTTAATCCCTTTGCTTTTAATACCGATTTTAAAGCGTGAAAAGTTTCTGCACCCATTCTAAGAGCTTCGGCAAATGTATCGGCTCCGTGGGGCATAATCATAAATTCTTGAAAATCAACAGTGTTATCGGCATGGCTGCCTCCATTAATTACATTCATCATTGGTACGGGAAGAGTTTTTGCATTTACTCCGCCGATGTATTTGTAAAGAGGAAGATCTAATGTTTGAGCGGCAGCCTTTGCAACGGCAAGAGAAACACCAAGCATTGCGTTTGCGCCCAATTTAGATTTATTTTCGGTTCCGTCAAGTTGAATTAAAAAGTTATCAATGCCCACTTGGTCGGTTGCATCAAAATCTATTAATTCATCGGCAATAATTTCGTTAACATTATCTACGGCTTTTAGTGTTCCTTTGCCGTTATATCTTTCTTTATCGCCGTCACGTAACTCAACAGCTTCGTGTTCTCCGGTAGAAGCCCCGCTCGGAACCGCTGCTCGGCCTATAACTCCCGATTCCAAAAGCACTTCTACTTCTACTGTCGGATTCCCTCTGGAATCCAAAATCTCTCTTCCGAGTACATCTACAATTGTAGTCATCTCATTCTCCTTTGTTTAATTAATTGAATGTTCAAATATACTGAAAATAAAGGGGATTCTCAATTTTACGCTACTTATACCGTGAAATAATTAGAGGAAAGGGGAATGGAAAAAGAAGAACTAATACATCATTCCAATATTCAATTCAAGAAAAAATGTGCCGATTTCTTTTTTTATTACTCCGGTCATTTGTTCAACACCTTCGGAAAAAAACTTGATGTATGAATATTTCATACTTAACCCGAGTAGATTTTTTTTGCTCAATCCGAAATTTGCTCCGAAGCCCAAATACCCGCCCGCCGCAAAATTAAATTTGGAATATTTAAATGATGCAAAAAACTCTTCTTTGTACGGCGTTGATATTGAAACGGCAGGACCAAACCCAGCCATTAGATAAGGACGCAAATTATCCGTTAAATCCTTTTCAAATAATCTGTATCGCACTCCTACATTTAAGGGAATTAAAAAAACTCTGTTCTCTTTTCCCACAACAAAAGAATTACCGTAATAGTCGTAATACTCAAATTCCCGTTCTCCTTTTGCTTCCGAAAAAGAGAGTTCCAACGAGCCCTTTAATTTAAGTGAAAACTTACGCATATAAAAAGCTCCCAATCCGAACCCGCCATCGCTAAACAGCAAATTTACACCTAACGAATTTCGAGGAAATTCCATAGGCGGTTTTTCGGGGGCAAATTCTCCTATCTTCTGAGAATAAATTAAAACAGCCGGTAACAGTAAAAATATTTTTACAAAAGTTTTCACTTTAAATCTTTTTCTTTCAAATATTGATGTATAAAATATATTAAATTTAGTAGTATTAATTAAATACACTTTTTTTTACATATGATATTAACAAAAGAAAACGTTGAATTTGTAAATACCGATGAATTATTAAATGCGGAAATTAAAGCCGGCATGTTCAATAAATTTTTACTTTGCGTGCCTACAAACAGAAAATTAAGACATCTGAAAAAGGCTATAATTTCATCATCACCAGGGCAAAAGGCAAACAAAATAAATATTGAAACATTAGGAACTCTTTCAAAGAAATTACTTCAAGTTTCAAAACAGTTTCACGAATTAAGCGAGCAGGCGGCAACAATATTTATAGAGCAAAGTGTTAAAGAAACCAAGTTGATTTATTTTAACAATTATAACGGAAATATTCCTTTCGGAACTTTGGAGCGAATAAAAAACGTAATTTCAAAATATAAAGAAACCGGAATTACCCATGAACTTCTTTTAAAAGAAGCTGAAACGCTCGAACGTTCGGAAAAAAGCAAAGCGATTGACATTGCAAACATTTACCGAATATATTCGGCAAAATGTAATTCTCTTAATGCCTTTGAAACAGGCGATGTTTATTCCAACCTTGTAACTACAGAAAGCAATATTTTTGAAAAGAATTTCAGAGTACTTTTCCCTGATGTTAAGTTAATTGTTTTTGACGGTTTTGATGAATTCACTCAACCGGAATTACAAATACTTAATAAGCTTTCCCAAATAACAAACACAAAACTTTTCCTTAATTTCGATTATTATTCCTTTAATTCCTTACTCTTTTCTCATCTCGACAATACTTATAAAAAATTGGAAGAATACGGATTTAAAATAATTGAAGAAAAACGGGAAGTAAATCCCGCTACTTTTATTGAAGCTGTTAAAAAGAAACTATTTCTTAAAACAAAAGAGAGCCGCGAAACAACTTTTGAAAACAAGATAACCGAAATATCGGCTCCGAGTAGAGAAAAAGAAGTTGTTGCAATTGCAAAAGAGATAAAAAGTTTATTAACAGAGGGGAAAGCCGAACCGCACGAAATTTCCGTAACGTTTAATTTAATAAAAAATTATTCACCGATTGTTCGTAATGTTTTCCATCTTTACGGAATTCCGTTCAACTTAACAGACAGACCCAGACTTAATCAATCTCTTTCCGTACTTGCCGTAATAAATTTTTTGGAAATCTTAGATTCGGATTATTATTACAAGAACATTATACGTGCGTTTAGCAATTCATTTATTTCCTCTGATTTTTTTGATATGGATTCCCTCCTTTTTTCAGCCGTAAAATTAAAAATTGTTATAGGGAAGAAAAATTGGGAATATCAATTAAACCGCGGTATTGCTTACGAAAAAAAACTTTCAGGACTTTCGGGAAACAGTAAACGAATTGCAAAATATAAACGAACTTTAAATACCCTTGAAAATATTAACGATTTACTCTCTCCGTTTAAAAAAGAGTTAACGCCACAAATGTTTTACTTAGAGCTGAACGAATTAACCCATAAACTAAATATACCGACAAATATACTTCACTCGGAAACGACCGGAAAAGAGAGAGAAATAAAAGCATTAACCATATTCCTTGATTCCGCTAAGGAGATATTGAATTTAATAGCACAAGAGTATTCGGAAAATAAAACATTCCCTTTTAAATTCTATCTAGAGAAATTACAAACTCTTATAACATCAACAAGATTTAACGTTAAAGAGCGTTCAGAATACGGGGTGCTTATTACAAATATAAACGAATTACGCGGACTTAATTTCAAATATTCTTTTATTGGCGGAATGATAGACGGGGATTTCCCGACACGTTACAGACCTGAAATATTTTTTTCCGGTTCTTTTATGAAAAAAGAAAATGACCATCTTAATGAAGAACGCTTCAGATTTTATCAAGCTCTTTCGTCGTGGAAAAAAGGATTATTTATTTCATATCCGACGGGAGAGGAGTTTACTCCTTCCACTTTTCTTAATGATTTCAAAAAAGGTTTTAAGATAAAAACAAAGACGTTTGATGATTATTATAATCTTATCTATTCGTTAGAAGAAGGGGAAAAGCAAATCCCTCTGACCGATAAAAATTTTCCCGTAAAAGAGGAAAAAGAATTATGGCAAAAACAAAGCATGCAAAATCTATATAGAACCGAAACACCTCATGCCAATTCGGAATTTTCGGGTTACGTAGGTTCAACATTCAAAACGAAAGACGAAAAACCTTTTTCCGTTTCTCGCTTGGAAACTTATACACAATGCCCATTTAAATATTTTATAGAACATATATTAAAAATTGAAACTTTCGATGAACCGGATGAAGAGATTGAAGCAATAGAAATAGGCAGTTTGCTACATTCAATTGTTTATAAATTTTTTACCGAGATTTCATTAAAAAATATCAAACTGCAAAATTGTTCCGACCATGTTTTTTCGATTGCCGAAAATATTATGTTCACCATTGCCGCTGAAGAAGTTGAAAAGATATTCAATAATTCCCCTTTCGCTTTTTATGAAAGAGAACAAATTCTCGGCATAGACAATAATCATAAGCATTCCATCCTTTATAAAATTCTAGAATACGAAAGAAACAACAAAAACGAACTTACACCTAAATATTTTGAAGTCAATTTCGGCATTACGGATATTGAACGTGATGAAATATTATCCCAAAAAGCTCCGTTATTACTGGATAATATAAAACTTCAAGGTAAAATAGACAGAATTGACGTTGATAATAAAAACAAGGTTTTTGAAATAATAGATTATAAAAGCGGCAGTAAATATGTTACAAAAGCGGAAATAGAAAAAGGACTTTCTTTACAGCTTCCCGTTTACGTTTGGGCAGCAAAAACTTTACTTTTAAATGCCGAAACCGTAAAATATAATCCGGTTGCCATGACAATATACTCCCTGAAATATAAAAAGGACACATTCGGGAAAAAACCTGTTTTTTTAACTCGCAAAAAAAATGCAGACTTTACGGCGTTGATAAACGAACTTGTTGAAACAGCCTTAACACATGTAAAGAATTCGGTTGCCGGAATTAGGGAAGGTAAATTTTCAGTTACCCGTTTTTTAAATGATACCGATAATATTTGTAAATTCTGCTCTTTCAATTCAATTTGCAGAATAGAATCTTTGGAGAAATAAAATTATAACTTACGAGCAACAACAATTACATCTTTATACGAAACCGTCTTGCCCGAAACAATATCTACAGCCTCAAAATAAACAATATACATCCCTATTCGCAAAGGATTTCCCTCATCATCCAGTCCGTTAAAAACAATACTTCCCTCGGAAGCAACGGATTTATTATTTACCAAATCCCTCACAACTCTGCCATGGTCATCAAATATTTTTACTCGTATTTGTGCGGTTGCAAAAGGGATGGAAAAATTAATAATCGTAAAATCTTCAAAACCGTCGTTATCCGGAGAGAAGGGATTCGGAGAAAAATTTATTCCTTCGGTTTTATTTTTATTTTTAATAAAAACAGAATTAATTTTACAAGGTGTGGCACCGTTTTTGTTTACCGAAGTACTCCAATTGTTTTCGTCGTTGGCCGATAGAGCAAAAGATATTCTTTCAAGGGATTTGTTTTTCGTAACGGCAATATTTGGGTTGTGCCAATCGGAACTATAGCTAATGGAATCTATCACACTTCCCCAATGGTCGGTAATTACAATGGTTCCCGTGTTGTTGGGAAGTGATAACGTTTTATTTAAAATTTTCAGTCCCCTTTTGTTATCCAGATTGTAGTTGTTGAAAATTAAGGAGTCTGAAGCAATAAGAAAATATTGTTCGCTTCCCAAAGAATAAAAGGAAGAAGATAGTTCAAAAAATTTTTTATCGTTCACAACTAACTGCCAGCCACCTATATCAATTGAGGAACCGGATAAATTATATAGTTCAACAAACTCGCTGTTCGTTGTTTCGGGGTCAAACATAATTTCGTTTATTATTAAAGAATTGTTGGCGGCGGGTTTTACAAAGTTTATAGAATTCTCTTCACCCGGAGTTCCGCCCGTTACCGATAAAGAGGGTAACCAATTGTTAAAATCGGATGTATTTCCCGTAAACGAAATTCGTTCCGACGAACGCCCTTTTTCTATTTTCCAATCATGATAATCATATTTTAAACTATCAACAACATTCCCGTTAAAATCGAAAAGTACAATACCGTCTTCATTGTTGCCGAGAGTTCCGAATTTTACTTGTATTACATTAACATCCTTAAACCCGAAAGCAGACGTGTCGCTTGCAATAACAACATATTCATCCGGTTCAACAATAAAAGAGCTGTCCGATATTTTATGCATCGTTTGAACAGGAAACAAATCTCCGATAAACCATGTGGAAAGATCTACGGGCCTCTGCAACATATTATATAATTCAATCCATTCCGAATTATCTTTTTGGGGATTTGCCATAAATTCCGTAATGATAACCGACTTCCTTTTAGCTCCGGCATAAACAGTTGTTGTAATTTTATTGTTTTCCGTATTATCGTCAAATTCGTATATTATTTCCGCCTCAATTTTTACTGAGTCTTTTAACACAAATTTTTTATCCGATACAACAATTAGCGAATCATCCCGTTCCAAATTACCGAGTTTTATTTTATCGGTTAGTTTAGGTATGTTTTTTGATGTTATCATGATTTCTGCTTTATAATCAAGGGCTTTGTTAAGTCCTATGTTTTTTATCGTCAGTTTAACTTGTGTTTCGTCATCCTGTCTCGGCAATTCCGGTAACAAAGAAACCGAACTAATCATTAAATCGTTTTGAAATGGAGTAACCGAATTTTTTTTGCCCGGTGTACTTAATTCCAAATCTGTTGAACTTTCCCAATTGGTTGAATCGTTTGACGGTTGAGTTGCAAAAATTCGCTCAAGCGAGTATCCGTTTGTACCCCCCATATAATTATTATATTTAACAGAGTCTATTGTTTGATTATAAAAATCCCGTATTACAACACCGTCGGTATCATTATTAAGATTAGCGAAATTACATATTATCGTTTTTCCGGTTAGGGAAGTATGGTAGTCATAAATTGCGGAATCTTTTGCTATTACCAAGAACTCTCCCGATTTAAGAAATATATTATCGTTAATAATTGTTTCTTTGGGTGTTCTATAAATATCGGAAATTTTAATTCCCTTTATATTTATACTATCATCCGAAACATTTAGTAATTCCACCCATTCAGGTTCACCGTTAATCGGAGAATACATTATTTCGTTTACAGCCAGTGTTAACGGAGTAAAAGAAAGAATAATACTATCCCTTGTTTGATTGTTACTTGTATCCTGCTCACTTTTTGCCAAAGCATTTACGAGAAAAGAATGTTTTTTATTAATTCCAATAATTTTATATACAAAATTATATAACAGAGAATCCCCCGGTGATAGTGATAATTCCGGAGAACTTTCCAGTAAAGTCGGCGTGCCGGAGTTGATTTCAAATAATCGCAAAACAAATGATATTAACCTCTTGCCTATATTTAACGCTTTGGCGGAAATGCTTACGGTTTCGTTTTGTTCCGGTTGGGACGGTATAAAAAGAATTTGCTTAACGAAAAGGTCAAAATCTTTTTGGCTTATACTGTTTATTTCGGACGGTGTTCCTCCGCTGTCAAGTTTAGCCGAACTCCAATTAAGCGAATCGACAGAAGATTTTTCGCTGCTGATTCTTTCCAGTGATACACCTTTATGTTTGTTCCATTTCCCGGAATAGTTTAGCGAATCTATAATTCTGTTCAAAGAATCTAACAAAATAATTCTATCGCCGCTATTATTGAGATTAGGTAATTGTGCAACTATAATGTTATTACAATCGGGATAAATTTCCGTAAATGAGGAATCATCGGCAAATGTAAAATAACTGTCGGGATGGATAATTATATCTTTTTTCGTTACCGTTACCGTATCCGATAAATCCGCAACTTGATAATTACGCAAATTGATGATTTTATTGCTTCTGTTATAAACCTCTATCCATTCCGGTTCGTACGAATTGGGGGCAAACATAATTTCATTAACAATCAAATCGTTCCGCGTTTCGTTAATATCCACACCGATAAAGGGAATTGAGATTTGATTGTTTTCTAAAAATTCGTCATTGTTAAAAATGACTTTTAAAATATATACGTTACTTCCTTCCGTAAAATCAGATAATATTTCACTATACTTAATTGAGTCTCCCGCAGATAAATAATTGCCCGAAATATTTTTGAGTAATTCTTCGCTTTGCGTAACATTATCAAGATTAATATCGTGATATATTTCAATTGAAAAATATGGAACATCATTTAATCCCTTATTTATAACCATATATTCTATTTTAAACGATTTACCCGTTACGGCATACTTTGGTAACAAAGCCAATCCGTAAATTTTCAAATCGTTATTTTTAGGTGTTACCGAGTTTATTTTTCCGGGAGTAGAAAAATTTTTGCTTTGTGAAGTTTTCCAATTGCTACTGTCGTTACTCGCTGTTTCTGTTGAGATTCTTTCCAACGAATATCCGTTGCCACCGCCCCAAACGGAACAATAGTTAACGGAATCAATAACACGTCCGAGGGAATCGTATAATTTTAGATTATCCCCTTTGTTGTTTAGCGAAGGTAAATTGAAAACTTTAATCGGTGAAGAAAAATCATGGTATAATAAAATTTCACTGTCGTCAGTTAAAATCAAATATTCTTTTGAAGCAACAAAGCAGGTACTATCGGTAATAACCGGTTTAGAAGTTTTATCGGCAAACCGCCAATTTTTTATGTTTATTTTGCTATCTGTTCTATTAAATAATTCCACCCATTCCGGTTCGTTTCCGTTCGGTTGATACATAATTTCGTTTATTATAATATCATTTACAGAATTCGGTTTTGCTTTTACCGGAATCTCTTTTATAATAATATTGTCTTCCGGGTTTTCATCTTCGATAAAAATAATTTCGGCAAATAAATTATAAAAACCGGATTTCCCCGGAACTGTTTTTCCGTGTACGGTTAACGAATCTCCGTTATTTATATTTTCCAAAAGTGTATCAAGCAATATTTCGTTAGTTTGTGTTAACGAATCTCCGTTTTCATCAAGGAAAATTTTAATCCTATAATGTTCGATGTTTTTCTTACCGATATTTGCAACCTTGAATGAAACATCCATTATGCTTCCGGCATAAATTTCCTCCGGATAAACTTTTAAGAAAACCGCAACCAAATCGTAGTTTTTCTGAGAAACAGAATTTGTTTTTCCGGGTGTACCGTGTAATATTTTGGAATTACTCCAATTTTCGGCAGCATTACAAGTGTTGCAAATTTTTTCGTCGGAATAACCTTTTTTATTATCGGCTGAATAAGTGTAATAATCAACTGTGTCGTTTGTTTCCGTTAATAAAACAATTGTTCTGTTACTTGAGTTTGCCATTCCGTAACTGCCGAATTTACCGTTATCTATTTGCAAAACAAGAGTGGAATCGCTAATAATTTTTATATATTCACCGTTAAGAAAATCATAATCGTTTTCAAAAATAACGGCATAATGTTGAGGAGGCAAAAGCATTCCGTTATTTACGGTAATAATGGTATCGGCTTTGGCGGTTGAATATTTAATTCTGTAACCGGAAAGATTTACGGCGGAATCTGTTGCGTTAAACAATTCCACAAACTCTCCGTTCGGTTCCAAAGGATTAAACATTATTTCGGTAATAATTATTCCGTTATCAGATTGTGCAAAAAGTATTCGCAAAAGGAAAAAAAAGAAAATAAATTTTTCTTTCATAATACCCCCGCAAAGATATTCCCTTGTTTAAGATATGATTTTTATCGGACAACCGCATATATATTTTAAGTTTAAATAAAAAAATCAATAAATTTGTATTATTTTAGGGATGTTTATTAAAAAAAATTTTACTGGATTTAATTTATTTTTTTGATAGATTAGGGTTATTAGAATTATTTTAATAACTTTGTGTGTTAGAAATTTCAGGTTTATGATGAAAAATAAAATTGATGTTTTTTTACCACATAGCGGGTACCAACATACTTTAAAAAGCATTGAGGAATTACAAAAAGATCAGTTAGTTAATAAAATCTTTTTAATTACTACGGATAATTCTCTTGAGGAGATAAAAGGAGCTTATTCCATTTACACCGATAATTTTAATTCCACAAAAACCATACGGCAAATTGCCGAAAATTCTTCTGCCGATTACGTTCTTATTTTTACACAAGACGATTATCTTGAAATGGGGCAACATGCTCTTACTCGCTTCTTTAACGTTGCAGATAGTACCGGTGCCGGTATGGTTTATTCCAATTATTACGAAATCAAAAACGGAGAAAAAACATTCCATCCTGTTATCGACTATCAACTTGGAAGTTTGCGCGATGATTTTAATTTCGGCCACTTGCTTTTTTACAATAACAACGCTTTGAAAAATGCCGTTGCAGAAATGAAAAAAGAATATACCTATGCCGGACTTTACGATTTAAGATTAAAAGTCTCTCAAACACATCAAATTTTACGAATGCCGGAATTCCTTTATACTTCCATCGAACTTGATTCCAGAGATACCGGAGAGAAACAATTTGATTATGTTGACCCCAAAAACCGAAAAGTTCAAATCGAAATGGAACAAGCGGTTACCGAGCATCTGAAAGCGATTGATGCATATTTACCTCCGAAATTCGAAACAATTAATTTTGAAAACGACAATTTTAATTTGGAAGCATCCGTTATTATTCCGGTATTCAACAGAGCTAATACAATAAAGGATGCCGTGGTTTCCGTAATGAATCAAAAAACCGATTTTGATTTTAATCTGATTGTTGTGGATAACCATTCTACCGACGGCACTACCGAGCTTTTAACCCGCCTCTCGGAAAAATACAGCAACCTTATACACATTATTCCCGAACGAACCGATTTGGGGATTGGCGGTTGTTGGAATGTGGCTGTTGACGATGAACGTTGCGGCAGATTTTCTTTGCAACTTGACAGCGATGATATTTATGCAAACGAAAATACCGTGCAAACAATCGTAGAAAAATTCAGAGAAGAAAAATGTGCAATGGTTATCGGTTCTTACAGAATAACAAATTTTGATTTGGAAGATATTCCCCCCGGCTTAATAGACCATAAAGAGTGGACACCGGATAACGGAAGAAATAATGCATTGCGTATTAACGGACTTGGAGCACCGCGCGCTTTTTACACACCGCTTCTCCGCAAAATCAGAATTCCTAACGTTAGTTACGGAGAAGATTATGCCGTAGGATTGGAGATATCACGTAACTATCAAATTGGAAGAATCTATACCCCCATTTATTTATGCAGACGGTGGAACGGTAATTCCGATGCATCTCTTAATATTGAAAAAACTAACGCCTATAATACTTATAAAGACAGGGTTAGAACAATCGAAGTATTGGCACGGCAAAGGATGAATAAATAAATGCTTGATTCCAAATTAATTTCGGAAAGTAGTTTAGAGAAATTTTTGGACAGCTATTCTGTTAGTGCAAAGGCAAAAGCCCTTTTTCAGCAACAAATTAAAAGCTGGCAACTTGCAAAACAAAACTATTCCGAGTTAAATTCAATACAAAAAAACTTTTTTGAGTTTGACGGATTTTCCATTAAAATACAATTTAATCCCGGAAGAATAATTTCGTCGTCAGCCAAGGTTGATACAAAATCAATTAGAGAAAGAAAGTGCTTCCTTTGTTACAACAATTTACCCGAAGAGCAGAAAGGTATTTTATGCAATAACAGTTATATGTTGCTCGTAAATCCTTTCCCTATTTTTAATGAGCATTTTACAATCCCGAAAATAGAACATACTCCGCAAAGATTGATTCCGAATTTTTTCGATATGCTTACAGTTGCAAAACGTTTGGGAAATATATATACGGTTTTTTATAACGGACCCAACTGCGGTGCATCCGCCCCCGATCATATGCACTTTCAAGCTGTGCCGCAAAAATCTATGCCGGTTGAAAACGAAATATCTGTTTTCCTGGAAAAATCGGAGTTGTTAAAAGATGATACCGAAATAAAAGTGTTTGCGGTTTCCGGTTATTTAAGGAATCTGTTTTATATTAAATCGAATAATATTCAAAAACTTTTATCCGAGTTTAATAAACTTTATAAATCCATTCAAACCGTTATGAATACCGAAGACGAACCGTTGATGAATGTAATTGTAAGTTATGCCGGAGCATGGAGGGTTTTTCTTTTTCCGCGCTCGGCTCATCGCCCTAAACAATTTTTTCTTGAAGGTAAAGATAAAATTTTGCTAAGTCCCGCCGCCGTAGATTTCGGCGGAGTGTTAATAACTCCGCGTAAAGAAGATTTCAATAAAATTACAAAAGACGATATAATTGATATTTTCAACCAAACAACCATAAACCCAACTGTATTCCAACAAATATTACAGACCTATAAAACTTGACCGACGTGATATAAAAACTACATAATTTTTTTATCTTCATTCAAATTCATATTTTAACAAAACAAACTTAATTAATATCACTATGGAAAAATTCTTAACAAAAAACGAATTAAAAGAATTTACGGCAATAACTATTGGCGCAATGATAATGTCTTTGGGAATAGGCGTATTTCTCGTTGATGCCAAAGTTGTTCCTGGCGGATTAAGCGGAATAGGAATGGCAATATATTATCTTACCGAAGGAGTCGTCCCCGTTGGACTTACGGTCTGGGCTTTGAATGTTCCCCTTTATATTTGGGGTGTAAAAGAGTTGGGAAAGCGTTTCGGAATTCGTACTTTTTACGGTTTTACCGTTAACGCTTTTTTTATCGATTTTTTCAGAGGCGATATTCCCGGTTTCGGTTTTATTCGTCTTCAAGATTCAGAAACAATTAAAATTCTTATTTCACACGATTTCCTTTTTTTGATATTAATCGGTGCAGGGTTGCTTGGTACGGGATTGGGAATTGTTTTTAAATTCCAGGGAACCACCGGAGGTACGGATATTATTGCCGCTATCCTTCACAAAAAATACCATATAAAACAAGGAATGCTAATTCTTATACTTGATGTAATCGTTGTTTTTATTGCCGGAATTGTTATTGAATTTAAATCTCTCCCTTCCGATAAACCGACATTGTTGCTCGTACTTTACGCTCTTTTTCTAGGAATAATTTCCGCACGATTAATCGACTTAATAATTGACGGATTTGATTATGCGCGACAGGCCTATATTGTTTCCGATAAAAACGAAGAAATTGCAAAACGAATAATGGAAGACTTAAGCAGAGGTGCTACAGCAATAAAAACACGCGGGCTTTATAAAAACGTTGAACGAGAAATGATTACCACAATAGTAACACTAAAAGAACTGGGAAAACTTACCGAAATAATTAAAAAAATTGACCCCGATGCATTTGTTGTAATTAATAATGTCCACGAAGTCCTTGGAGAAGGATTCCGAAGACGAATTTAATCAATTAAATTCGCTCATCTTAAATTACCTAAATATCATTCCAGAGATTTGTATATTTAAAGAAAAAAAAGGAATGAAAATGACAATACAAGAAACACAAGAAAAAATCGTTAAAGAGTTTGAAAACTATACCAACTGGGAAGATAAATATGCTCATCTTATTGAACTCGGTAAAAAACTTAATGATTTTCCGGAAAAATTCAGAACAGACAAAAATAAAATTGAAGGCTGCCAATCCCAGGTTTGGTTTAACGCGGAGTTCAAAGACGGGAAAATATATCTCTATGCCGATAGCGACTCAACTATTGTAAAAGGGCTAACCTCCTTGCTTGTTAATGTTTATTCCGGTCATACTCCCGCAGAAATTCTTTCCTCTCCTCCCGATTTTATTCACAAAATAGGAATTGACAACCACCTTTCTCCTACAAGAAAAAACGGATTAGGAGCAATGCTTAAACAAATTCAATTATATGCCGTTGCTTTTAACGCCTTAAACAAAGGATAAAAGATGAAACTTTATTTCAAAATTTTTCCTCTTTTTTCCGCAATACTTTTTATTATACAAAATACCAATGCACAAATAAATTCAACAGCTTGGGCATACCAATTGCAAAACATCAATATCTCGGAAATAGCCAATAACACTACCTTTGATTTAATTGTAATGGATTATTCCAAAGATGGCAGTGATAAAAACAAATTTACTTCCACAGAAATTAACAGAATAAAACAAAGCGGTAAAAAAGCGATTGCATATATTTCTATCGGCGAAGCGGAAAATTATCGCTACTATTGGCAAAACGACTGGGATACGGATAACGACGGTAACCCCGACCGTAAAGCCCCTGCATGGTTGGGAAAACAAAATCCTAATTGGGCCGGTAATTACAAAGTGAAATTTTGGTATCCCGAATGGCAAAATATTATTTGTAACTATATCGATACAATAATATTACAAGGGTTCGACGGTATTTATTGCGATATTATTGACGCATACTATTATTGGAGCGAAGAAGAAAAAGAAGAACCTTTTGCCGATACTTTAATGATTGATTTTATCACTAAAATACGTGAGCATATCACTACCAAAACAAACAATACTTTTTACATTATTCCTCAAAACGGCGAATATATTATTGAAGAAAATAACGTTACGGATGATTTAAGAAAGAGATATTTTTCCGCTATTGATGGAATAGGTATTGAGGATATATTCTTTTACGGCGATGCGGAGGAAAATAATACATACAATCCCGATACAAACAGATTAAATGTACTTAAAAAATTCAAAGCAAAAAACAAAACGGTTCTTTCCGTTGAATATTTAACACAAAACAATCTGATTGGCAAATATGTTGATATCGCAAGAAAACATAATTTTATTCCGTATGCAACCGTACGTGCTTTGGATGTTTTAAATAACGGAATACCTGTAAACGTTCACAACAAAAAAAATACTATCCCGCAAAAATTTGTGTTATATCAAAATTACCCTAATCCTTTTAATCCGGCAACAACAATATGTTACGAACTTAGAACCGCTGCAAAAACAGGAATCGCAAAATTAACTTTCTTCGATTTCCTAGGCAAAAAAATCGGGACCCCGATAAACCTTGCTCAATACGAAGGTAAATATAAATTTATTTTTGATGCAACATCCCTTGCAAGCGGAATCTATTTTTACCGCTTAGAGATTGATGATTATTCAACTACAAAATCTATGCTTTTAATAAAATGAGAAAATTTAACATCCCGAATAAATATAAAAGTTCAGTTATATTAAAAGTTAAAGAAAAACGAAAAGAAGAAGATCCCAGAGGAAAGGATTATACTCCCTCGATATTAGATTACAAAAAAGTTCGTTTTTATATAGCCCGCCATTTCGGTTTTTGTTTCGGTGTGGAAAATGCCATAGATATTGCATACAAAGCGATTAAAGAAAATTCCGACAAACGAATTTTTCTTCTTAGTGAAATGATACATAATCCAACTGTAAACAGAGAGCTGGAACTACACGGCGTAAAATTTATACAAGATACTCAGGGTAACAATCTTATTCAATGGTCGGAACTTTCTCATAACGATATTGTAATTGTACCGGCTTTCGGAACAACACTTGAGATTGAAAACAAATTAAATGAAATAGGTATTAACCTCCGCAAATACAACACAACTTGTCCGTTTGTAGAAAAGGTTTGGAATAAATCGGCCGATCTCGGCAGAAAAGGATTTACAATTATCATTCACGGAAAAGAAACACACGAAGAAACACGAGCAACGTTTTCGCACAGTAAAACTTCAGCACCTTCAGTTATTATAAGAGATATTAAAGAAGCCGATATTTTATCTCGCATAATTCTGGGGAAAATTCCTCAGAAAGAATTTTACTCGATATTTAAAAATAAATATTCTCCCGAGTTTAATGTTGAAACGGCATTACAAAAAATAGGAGTTGTAAATCAAACAACAATGTTGGCAAGCGAAACCGAAAAGATTTCCGAATTGCTAAAGACAACCATGATAAAGAAATACGGTACTAAAAACATCAACAACCATTTTGCCGATACAAGGGATACGCTTTGTTACGCAACCAATAACAATCAAAAAGCCACGCTGGAATTGATAAAAAGCGATGTTGACTTGGCAATTGTAGTAGGCGGATATAACAGTTCCAACACATCTCATATAGTTGAGTTGCTTCAACAAAAACATCCTACTTATTTTATTTTGGACGAAAGTAAAATCATTTCAAAAAATTCTATTAAACATTTCCTTTTGGATAAACAGAAGGAAACAGTTACTAACAATTATTTACCGTCTGTGGAGAAAATTAAAATTGCCATAACCAGCGGTGCATCTTGTCCCGATGCAACTGTAGATAAAGTTATTCAAAGAATCATTAATGTGTTACAATAGAAGTTGTAAAAATTTTTATCAAAAATTTTAGCGAAAACAATGAAAATTTCGAGAAAAGAATTTATTAAAAATTCCCTTCTTATGGGAGGTGCAATATTAACAAACAATTTAAAAGCCGCCGATTCCCCTTTTTACAAAGAGAAAAAGGAGTTCCCTCTTGTTATTTCTACCTGGGCACACGGCTTGCCGGCAAGCAATAAGGCAATGGAAGTACTTTCCTCGGGAGGTAATTTGCTTGACGCAGTAACAAAAGGAATTAATATAATTGAAAACGACCCCGATAATCATTCGGTGGGAATCGGCGGATATCCAGATGCCGAAGGAAATGTAACACTTGATGCTTCAATTATGGATTGTAAAGGAAACGCAGGCTCTGTTGCATACTTGCAAAATATCAAAAACCCTATAAATGTTGCTCGAATGGTAATGGAAAAATCGAAACATGTTTTGCTTGTAGGCAAAGGTGCACAAAATTTTGCGATAAAAAACGGTTTTAAAGTTGAAAATCTTCTAACCGCCGAAATGAAAAAGAAATGGGAAAAATGGAACTCAGAAAAAAAAGAAGAAATGATTGATCCCGTTCTCGGCTCCGATAAGAATCATGATACCATCGGACTTTTGGCAATTGACACAGCGGGAAATATCTCCGGAGGTGTATCAACAAGCGGCTGGGCATATAAACTACCCGGACGTGTGGGGGATTCGCCGATAATAGGTGCGGGAATGTTTGTTGATAACGAAGTAGGTGCCGCATGTGCTACCGGTTTGGGCGAACATGTGATAAAGTCAGTTGGAAGTTTTTTAATTGTGGAGTTGATGAGACATGGTTATACCCCTCTTGACGCCATTAAAACAGCGGTTAAACGTCTACAAAAAAAAGGGTCCGGAGATAAATTTCAAG
>Ga0256913_10000331_pt1 | contig 24162 bp, 16 predicted proteins | sample Axial_MatmetaG_FD_185970 | JGI IMG/M metagenome (GOLD analysis project Ga0256913, IMG submission 185970) | Deep-sea worm associated microbial mat communities from Axial Seamount, Juan de Fuca Ridge, Pacific Ocean - Axial_Mat | ecosystem: Environmental > Aquatic > Marine > Oceanic > Microbial... | reverse complement strand
AACTTAAAACGGATTTTATTACTTTAGACCAATCAAATTCACCGTCGGGTTTGCCGGGGTCAGGCATCGGCCCTTTCGGGGGTTTCTTGTTTTCATTTTTATTATCTGAGTTTTTTGCCATTTTAAATTTATTAACTTTGTTAAACATCTATTTTTTTTACTCCTAATCTTCTAATTGATATATAGCTTTTAAGTTTCTGTATTTTTGAGCATAATCCAATCCGTAACCTATTACAAATTGGTCTTTTATTTCAAATCCAATATAATCAATTTTAACATCATATTTTATACTATTAGGTTTAACAAGTAACGATGCATATTTTATTGAAGCAGGTTTATATTCTTTGAGTAATTTACCTATGTAATTTAATGAAAGTCCGGAATCCACAATATCTTCCACAACTATAATGTGACGTTCGTTTATATCCGCGTTAAGTTCTTTCAGCATTCTTACATTTCCGGAAGAAATTTTTTCGTCGCCGTAACTTGAAAGTTTCATAAAATCCATTTCGCAATGAATTGTAACCTCCTTCATTAAGTCGGACATAAACATAAACGAGCCGTTAAGCACTCCTATAAATATCGGGAGTTTCCCTTCGTAATCTTCTGAGATTTGTTTTCCCAATTCTTTAACCCGTGTGTTTAGTTCTTCGGCGGTAATCATCGGAACAAATTTTTCGTTTCCTATTTTTATATAATCTTTTTCAAAATTTATTTTACCCATAGTTTTATTATCCTTTTTGAATTTTTATCTGTTTTAACACTTTCATCAATTCTACCATTAATAACCCAAATAATTTTTTTATTACTTAAAACAACAAATTGATTTTTTTTATTTGCCGCATCAACCTTAATGTCGGTTAAAAAATCGGAAATCTTTTTTGTCCCTTTCAAGCCCAAGGGGGTAAATTTATCTCCCGCCTTCCATCTTCTTATTTTTAGAGGAAAAGAGATTCTGTCTCCGTCAATAAATTCGATGTTGCCCGAGTTGTTTATAGTTGCTTTCGGTACAATTCGGGCAGAGATTTTTTTCCCTTCGATATTAATTTCCTCATTTAAATTAAGAGTCCACTCTTTTTTCTGTTCATTTTGCAAATCCTTTCTGTATAAGTAAATAAATTCTCGTTCTCTTATTGCGGATAAGTTATCGCTTAAATCCAGCCGGCTTCCGGTGTTATGAGCAAAAAGATTTTTAATTTGCAGAATGTTATCAAAGGATAATATTATATTCAAATATTTTTCCGTCGATAATTTTATTGCCATTTTTGTTGTTTCGTCTTCAAAATTGCTGTTGATTAAATTGAGTATTTTAATGCCGTTTTCAGTCGGCTCTATTCCTTGTTTAATAATTTTATCGGTTAATCCCGAAATTATTTTATAGCTGTCTGCCGCAGTTTCTGAAAATTTTAAGATATTCAAATCCAACGAAGGGTTTATCTTTTTTCTTATTTTAGGGATAATTTCGTTTCTTAAAAAATTCCGGTTAAAATCATTTTGCAAATTCGACGAATCGGTTCTGAAAAGGATATTATTTTCCGTTAAATAATCAACAATCTCTTTTTTTGCAACGGAAAGGAATGGACGGATAACCATTCCTCTTTTTACGGGAATGCCGCTTGCACCGTTTAATCCCGTTCCTCTAAAAAGATTTAACAATACGGTTTCCGTATTATCGTCGGAATTATGAGCCGTAACAATTTTTGAAAACCCGTTTGCTTCGGCAAAATTTTCCAGCAGATTGTAACGAATAATTCGTGCTGCTTCTTCTAAAGATAATTTGTTTTTTGCGGCATATTTTTTTACATCAAAATTTTCCGAGTGAAATTCAATCTCTTCTTTTTCACAGAAGGCACGGCAAAATTTTTCATCTTCGTCGGATTCTGTACCGCGCAAAAGATGATTTAGATGAAATGCGGAAAGAGTAATACCGTATTTAGTTTTGTATTTGTTAAAAAAATGAAGAGCAAAAAGAGAATCGGCTCCGCCGCTAAATGCAATTAAGAGTTTATCTCCGTTTTTAATAAGGTTATGCCTATCGATGAATCGGATGATATTTTGTTCAACGATTTTTTTCATTTTTTTACGGGTTATGTTAAAACGGTAGAATTAATTTATTTCGAGAATTTCAAATTTAATTATTCCTGCCGGAACTTGGGCATTAACAATTTCGCCTAATTTTTTGCCCATTAAAGCTTTCCCTACCGGTGAAGTTAAAGCTATTTTACCGCTTTTGAAATCGGCTTCTTCCGGCGACACTAAAACATATTCAAAGACTTTATTGTTGTTAAGGTTTTTTACTTTCACTTTTGATAAGATGTGAACTTCGTCTTTCGGGAATTTGGATATATCTATAACTTGTGCTCTGGATAAAAGATCCTCCAATTTACTGATTTTTAATTCCAACAAACCCTGTGCGTCTTTGGCAGCATCATACTCGGCATTTTCCGATAAATCTCCGTAAGACCTTGCTTCGGCAATAGTTTGAGCCATTTTCTTTCTGCCGTTTGTTTTTAATTCTTTAACTTCGTTCTCAATTTCTCTAAGTCGTTCTGCCGTTAAATAAACAAAATTAGCCACCTAAAAAATCTCCTTTATTTAAAAAAAATTACCACTGCCTTTGCAGTGGATAAACAAAACTAAGAAAATAATTTTTTCATTTCAACCTTAAAATTTTTTAGATAATATTGTGCAATGCGGATATTATTTTACTTGTTGTCTTCTTTAAAGTGGTTTCGGTTTTTTATATGTTGCTTCCCGACATTAAGGATGAAATAATATCGGGAGTTTTGATTTTCTTAACTTTTCAGCATTAATTAAATTTAACCGTAACGGTTTTGTTATCCGTAAAATATCTTAAAACAGCCGGAATTGAATTTGAGATTTCTTCTCCGGTTTTCGACGTTTTTAACCCGAAACAAGGCCACGAAACGGAGGCCGGGATAAAATCCGGTTTTTTGTTATAATAAAAAGAATATGTTTCCAGAAACATAGCATCAGTAAGTTGACTTATAGGCATGTTTTTCAAAATAAAATTATCCTTTCCTCTTGCTTTAACATTAGCCAAATTGCCAATAATATTTGTTTTATCGGTTCCCCGTTCAATTTGTAATTCCTGATTTCTAAAAAGTCCGAAAAGACCTTTATCGTAAACATAATTTCTTAAAAAAGTATTGTACTCTCCGTTTGCACCCCAAACGTAATCAACATTAATATATTCAACATAATTGCTTTCAAAAAGATTCATGTATGGATAGTGCCCGTGTACACTTATGGATGCTTCGTCTATATTTAATAGCGGTTTGTTGAACGAAGCATTATAACCGAAAACATTTCCGTTGGCGCTGCTTGCAATTATCATTGCATGGCGTAATTTTTCAAAGATATTATCTTCAAAAAGACAATCGGTGGAATTACTCCCGACAACAATTCCGTATCCGTTTCCACCGCCGCCTGTATTAAAAGTACTACTAAAAAACGAACCACGTATTTCAATATTACGAGAGTTATTAACGGAAACATGATTGTTTGCCCCCATTCGACTTGCAATACCGTTTAACCAACAGTTGTATGCATAATTAAACGATATGATATTACTTCCGTTTTTCGGGGGTCTGTCTTTCCTTTTTACGGAAATGTTCTCGATACCGCTGTTAGTTACGGGGATAATTAATTTTATTTTTATCGGTTCTCCCCATTTATCTTTAACGGGATAATCCAAACGCAATGAATCTTGTAAAATAAGAGTGTTATTATCAATTTCGGAGATTTTAATTACTTGACCTTTTTGATATTGTTTTTCTTTGCCTGAAGAAGATTTTCCATAAACATTTTTCCCTTGATAAATTTCTGCAATTACGGCATTTTTAATGTTCATATCAAGAACAATTTTTTTTGTCCCTTTCTTTAATTTATTATCATAATTCAATGTTTTAATTACCTTACCGTTAAAGGAAATACAATTTCCTCTTTTTCCGTTTAACGAAATAATTAAATGAGATTTATTTGCCCCGGCTCCCAATATAACCGTGTTGGATTTTAATTTTATCGGTTTATTAAAAAGATAATTTCCGGCGGGGAAATATATTATTTTTAATTCCTCTTCTTCCCCGGTTTTAATTGCCTTTACAAGTGCATTATCGAATGTTGTATCGTTTCCTAAAAAATCATTGATGTTAATAAAATCCGATTTTGAATGTAATGGTATTTTACCTAATACTCCCGCTTCGGACCAATCTATAATTCTTTTTTTGGGAATTTCACTTGTTGTTTGTGCCGTAATATAAAAAAGGGGGAAAAATAATAATAAAAATAGTTTTTTCATTTTAATCCGTGTTTTAATTCTTTAGAGTTTGTAAAGTAATAAAATAAAAAACAAATTGTAAATAATTTAAAGGAAGGTTAAACAAAACAAATTTAACCGTCAAACATAATATTTATCGGGTTAAATATAGAGATAAAAAAGCAACAGATTACAACTTCGAAGATATAAAATATAATATAAAGTAAAATTACTTTTGAAGACGGAGTACGACTAAAAGATTCTTCGGTTCAAGTATTCAACATAACTTTTTTCAGTATTCTTTTCAATCGAATTAAGAGCAGACTCTGTTTAAAACCATGTTGTTGCAACAAAATATATTTGTGATTAATAACACAAAAGATACCTTTCTCTTTTTTTATATTGCAATCAAAAATAATTTTCGTTAAAATTGCTTTAGTTTAAAAGTTAAATGTTTAATGGAAAAACAAATGTTTCTTTTCATTATTCATAAGCCGCACATAATAATAAGGGGAGGTTAATTATGCAAAGGAAACTAACAATTTTACTTATTTTCCTTTTTTCATCATTTCTTGTCGCACAGACAAATATTTCCGGCACCATTTCGACGGATTCTACCTTAATGTTGTCGCACAGTCCTTACATTGTTACCGGAAATTTAACAGTTAATACAGGAGTAACATTAACAACTGAAGCCGGTGTGCGGGTAGAATTTAAACAGGGAACACGTTTTACGGTTTTAGGTTCGTTAGAAGCAGATCATACTGTTTTTACATCATATGCTGACTCTGTCGGAGGAGACCCGCAACCCGGATACTGGGGGAATATTAAAATTGGGGATTATTATCATTCTGGTTATGTTCATTTAAAGCATTGTGAAGTTAAATATGCCGGTAAATACGATTACTCCAATATATACGTATATAAAGGACGTGTAAAAATTGATACATCACAGATCTCATATTCACAATGGGACGGTGTAAAATTAATGGGTAATTCCAATGCCGAAATTACAGGGAGTACAATCTTGAATTGTAATAGTTTGGGGATTTATGTTACTGAAAGAGACACAGTGGTTTTAACAAACTCTACAATTCAATCTTGCCAATGGCCAATTAGATATGATGGTGCCGCTTCGGTTGTGTTTGAGGGGCTTAATACGTTAACCGGCAATACTCATGATGGTATTCTTATGCATAGTAATCGTTATAACTCAATGGTGTGGGATACTATCAATGTTCCTTATGTTTTGGAACATGATTTTATAATTAATAGTGGCGATTCATTGCTTATTGCTCCTACAAATGTTGTAAAATCTATGGGCGGACATTTATATGTAGAAGGTTCAATACGTGCCGTTGCTAACAGAGAAACCGAAAAAATAGTTTTTACTTCGTATAAAGATGATAATGAATTCGGTGATACAAACGGAGACGGTTTTACGAGTGCACCGAGAACGGGAGATTGGTACGGAATATACTTCAAAGATTCCAGTGCCGATTCTACCTCATTTTTAAAATACTGTACAATTTCGTTTGCCGGAAGAGGTAATACCGGAGCGATAACAACAGAAAATGCAAGTCCCACAATAACATATTGTACCTTTTCTAACAATTATTATGGTGGAATGTTTATAGGATTGTCTAACCCGGTGTTTAAAAACAATGATATCGGCTCAAGCCAGATGGTTCCGGTTGCAATGTCGTTTGAAGCGGCACCGGAGTTCGGTGATAATACATTCCCCGCTTCGGACAATCAATATGATGCAATTGGTCTTTTGGGAGGAACATTAAGGGGTAATGCTCATCTTCCACAAAGAACTTTTTCCGCCATTCCCAATATAACCTATGTTTTACTTGGTTCCGTAACGGTTCCTAACGGAATGACATTAACAATTGATGAAGGTGTAGTAATTAAATCGTATTATTTTTCACATCATTTAATTGTTAAAGGTAAATTTGTTGCGGAAGGAACCACAGATGAACCGATAATTTTTACTTCGGTTAAAGATGATGAATACGGTAACCCGAGAGATACAAATAAAGACGGAACCTCGTCCGTTCCGGGGAAAAACGATTGGGGAGGAATTGTGTTTGAAGGAAACAGCGATGATTCTTCCATCCTTGACCACTGCAAAATTCAGTTTGCATCATTACCATGGCAGGCTTATTATCTGAACGGAGTGCATATTGGAGGTGGTGCTTTAAGTCTCATAAATGCAAGTCCTACAATTGGTAATTCTTTATTTAAGGATGTAGTATACGGCATTAGAATATTCGGGCAATCTAACCCTACCGTAACCGGTTGTAGTTTTGAAAACACAACTTATACACCGGTTATAATGTCCGTTTCGGCTAATCCTACATTTTCGGGAAATAGCATGACAAACGCCGGAGTGAGAGCAATAGGAATTGAAGGTGAACACTTACCGGTTAATGGCGAATTATTAAAAAGAAATTTTGCGGGATTTACAAATATTACATATGCTTTAATGGGAACCTTAATTATCAATTCGGGAACGGAAGTAATTGTTGACCCGGGTGTAGTTGTTAAAGTTTGGGATAACAACAGTATTATAGTTAATGGCGGGTTAAAAGCCGATGGCGCCGATGTTGGCGGGGTAACTGTAAATATAAAAGCAGATAAAGCCAATGAAGCGTTTGAAGAGATTGTTTTTACATCAATTAAAGATGATAACTTTGGTAATCCTGGAGATACAAACGGAGACGGTAACGGTTCTTCTCCCGCAGTAAATAATTGGGGAACAATTCAGTTTGAAGAAACAAGCGATTCTCTCTTTTCAAAATTAAACCATTGTTTAATCCAATTTTCCGGAAGCGGAAATAAAGGAGGCGTTACTTACCGTGATGCTTCGGCAAGAATAACAAATTCCACCATTTCGGATTCGTATTACGGAATTATTTGTGAAGGTGCTTCGACTCCAAGGGTAGAAGATGTTGATATAAAAAATTGTCAAGCAGACCCGATTGCAATGTCTTTAAAATCAAATCCAAGATTTAATAATATCTCTTTTATGGCAAACGGGAGCAAGGGAATTAAAATCTTAGAAGGAACTCTTTCTTCCAATGCTACTCTTGCCAAACGAAGTCTTGCCGGAATAAGTAATATTGCTTATATAATAAATTCGTTAACAATCAGTTCAAATGCGGTATTAACTATTGAACCTGGTGTTGTAATTAAATTCAATACACACTATCGTCATGGAATTGTAATAAACGGAGCTTTGGTTGCAAACGGAACACCAACTGAGAAAATAGTCTTTACTTCTATTAAAGATGATTCTAACGGTGGTGATACTAATAACGACGGGAATAATTCTTCTCCGGCAAAAGGTAATTGGAGAGGACTTGTTTTCTATTCTTCTTCTTCCGAAGGGTTAAATACATTGAATAATTGTTCTATCCGTTATGCGGGTAATGAGTGTTGCCATAGTTATTCCGATATGGCAATTGTAAGGATATACAACACTGTAGTTGATATGGATAGTTGTATTGTCGAACAATCGTCTTCAAACGGAATAGGAATTTATGGAAGTGCACATCCTTCAATAACAAATTGTGAAATAAATAATGTTTCGAAAACTCCTATTACCATGAGTATGTTTGCAACTCCTACGTTTTCCAACAATGTTGCTCTTAATGCCGGTATAATGGCAATAGGAATAAAAGGTGAAAACTATTCGGTTAATGCAACTGTTCCCATAAGAAATTTTGGCGGATTTACAAATATCACTTATTATTTATTTGAAACATCAACCATAAATTCCGGAACATCCATAACAATTCCCGCCGGAATTGTATTCAAAAACGGAAGATTTGATGTTAAGGGAAGATTGAATATTTTGGGTTCTCCGGAACAACAAGTTGTTTTTACCGATCTAAGAGATGATAGATTTGGTAATCCGAAGGATACAAACGGGGACGGGTCGTTAAGTTCTCCTACTATGACAGGAACCAGAATAAAATTTTACGATGTAAGTAACGACAGCAGTATTGTTAGTAATGCTGTGTTTAAATACTCGCAAATTGCCATTCATCTTGACCAGGCATCGCCCACTTTACAAAATATCTTGTTTAATAAAGACGAATGGGGAATTTATTTGACCGGTGTTTCTACTCCTGAATTATTAGGTTCAATGTTTCTCGACCTAAAATATGCTCCTATAAGAACATCCTTGGTTTCATATCCGAAAGTAACAGCTGGAAATATTATTGCCGGAACAACCTATAAGGCAATTGGCGTTTTGGAAAACGAAACGTTGGTTCAAGATGTTTTATTAACTAAGAGGAATTTTGCGGGTATTGTGAACATCCCTTATTTATTTGGCAATTATACTATAGCCAGTAACGCAATTTTAACAATTGAGCCCGGGGTTGTATTAAAGTTTTTCCCTGGAACAGGTTTACGTGTACGACGAGGTTTAATGGCCGAAGGCGGCTCAACACCGGATAGCATAATTGTCTTTACCGATTTAAGAGATGATTTTTACGGTGGAGATACAAATTCCGATAGTACCGAAACATCTCCGTGGGATTGGCACAGAGGATGGAACGGAATAATTTTTGAAAACGAATCGTTGGAACCGTACTGTATGTTGAAATATGTTACAATTCAATATGCAGGGTTCTATTATTCAAATAATTATGCAGCAATTTATACAAATAGCGCAAGCCCGACAATCCTTAATTCCGTATTGAAAAATAATAACAATGCCCTTGTTGCCAAAGGGGCATCTAATCCCGTTATAAATTTCTGTGATATTTATGATAATAGTGGTTTAGGTGTTAACAATGTTGATAAATCCTATATAATAAATGCCGAAAACAACTGGTGGGGAGATAATTCCGGACCAACTCATTCCGGTAACCCCGGAGGTACGGGGCAAGCGGTTTCCGACGGAGTGGATTATGTCCCTTGGCTTGGTGCCGGTGCGTCTAATCCTATTATGGGTGATGTTAGTCTTAACGGTACCGTTCAAGCATTCGATGCTTCCAAATTATTAAAACATGTATCCGGCGTTGAATTGCTTAATCCTACACAGTTAGGTGTTGCGGATGTATCCGGCGACGGTTCAGTTGCAGCCTATGATGCTTCGCTTATTCTTCAATATTCGGTGGGATTAATTTCCACTTTCCCTGCCGAAGCAGGTTCTGCTCCTGCACCGGAAATGCCGAAGATAGATGTGAAAACAAAGAAATATTTGGCATTACAAAAGGTTGAAAATGTTAGTCTCTCTTTTGCCGGAGCAACTGCGGCACGTGGCGAAGAATTCTCAATTCCTGTTGATATAAGCAATACCAAAGGGGTAACGGCATTGCAAATTGAAATGAGTGTTAATCCGGAATTGTATAGTGTGGCGGATGTTACTCTTGCAGATGCATTTTCATCTTACAGTATTAGTTATGGTTATAATCAAGAAAGTGAAAAGTTAATTATTGCAATTGCCGGTGCAAAACCGATGGAGATGGAAGGGGAACTTCTTACTATTAACTTTACGGCAAATACGGAAATTAAAGGAAAAGTTACCGGCGATTTAAGAGTTACAAAATTCCTTGCAAATGAAACGGATTTTACACAAAATGTTTCATCACAACCTATTGAATTTATAGGAAAACCGACTACATACGGTTTAAATCAAAATTATCCTAATCCATTTAATCCATCAACGGTTATCTCTTATCAGATACCCGAAGATAACGTAAACGTTAAAGTGGTAATTTATGATATTAACGGACAGATTGTTAAAACATTGGTTAACGAAACTCAAAATGCCGGTAGATATAAAGTTACATGGAATGCTACAAACAATGCCGGAAGCAAGGTAAGTTCCGGAGTTTACATATACAGAATAATTGCAAATAAATTTATAGCAACTAAAAAACTAATGGTTCTTAAGTAATTGTTTAATTAACATGCGGCGGAAACAATTCCGCCGCAAAAACAAGTGGGTAGAAAATGAAAAAGTTAATAAAAATATTATGGTTTTTGCTGCTTCCGTTCTATTCAGCTTTTGGACTGGGTGAAATCGGTGTGTCAATTCATGATACAACGTTAGTTGCCGGAGATGTTGCATATATTCCGGTATATGTAGATAGCTCTGTAACCGGAAAAGAAATTTCCTCGTATAATTTGCAATTTAGTTTTTCTTCGTCAACAATACAAATTGATTCTGCTTTTTCTACAGGAACGTTAACCGAAAGTTGGGGCGGGGTAACATACAATGTTACAAATGATAAAATTTCTGTTGCCGCAGCCGGTACAACCGATTTATCCGGAACGGGCATATTATTATATTTGCGCGTTGAAGCGGTAAACAGAGGAGGAAGTTATGTAAGATTTGAAGGTGGCTTGCAATATAATTATTTTAATGAAGGAACACCTCCGATAGTTGTTAGAAACGGATATATAAATGTTAATGCAAAACCGACAATAAGTGTTTATCCCGATACTGAAATTCTTCCTGTCGGAAATACGAAACAATTTAATGTCCGATACGGTACTCCTCCTTATACATGGAGTGTAACAGACGGATCTGTTGCTACAATAAATACAGACGGATTATTGACCGCTGTACATAAAGGTATAACAAGAATTGTTGCAACGGATGCAAACGGAATTGTGGATACTTCGGGTGATATTACGGTTAGAGCTTTTCAATTAACTTGTCGCGATACTGCGTTTTATAAAGGTCAAGTTTTAGAACTTCCCGTTTATGTATCGGATTTAACGGGCTTAAATTATACTGCCGGTGAATTTACTGTTGAATATAATCAAAATGCATTTATTCCTCTTGAAATAGTTACAAACGGAACTTTGCTAAATGCATATCCCGTTCCCGAATTTTCATATAGAAATAATAAACTTAAAATAGCTTTTGCCGGAGCTGCTCCTCTTTCCGGCAGTGGTGTGTTGCTTAAAATAAAATTAAGAATTACATCAGATGGTATTTGGGGTACCGAGCTAGCATTAAAAGATATTTTATTTAATGAAACGGATATCGGATTCCCCGGCCCGCGAAGCAGACTTACCGCTTGGAATTTAATTACTCTTCCGGTTTTTCCGAATACCGCAAGTTTGTTAGCCGGAGATACTTTGCGGTTTACAACAAGGAGCGGAACCCCTCCTTATTCTTGGACTGTAAGTAATGCTTCTTATGCTTCCATAGATAATGGCGGGTTGTTAACTGCTCTTAGCGGCGGTGTTGTTACTGTTTCCGTTCAAGACGTTTACGGTAACACGGGAACATCGGGTAATATCGAAATTTATGATACCGAGGTTGCAATTCCGGATACAACAGCCGAACCTGGTGCAACCATAGAAATTCCTATTTATATGGGAAATCTTTCTCCCACATATTCAATTGTATCGTTGCAAACAAATATTTGTTTCGATTCTTCCGTAATTAAATTTAAAGAAGTTGTTAAAACCGGAACATCAACTGCAGGATGGGTTTTTTCTGCAAACAATATGGGTAATAAAGTTACTATTGCCGGAGCAAATACAACCGGATTTAATACAAAAGGTGCAATTGTTAAATTAAAATTTACCGTTAGTTCCTCTGTTGTTGCAGGTAATCATACAAATATTTGTATGGAGAAATTTTTGTTTAACGAAGGAACTCCTAATGCCAAAATCGAAACAGGAAGTCTTAGAATTGTAACAACAAGTCCTCCTAATCTTCCAAACAATTTGGTTGTAATTCACGATGCAATTGATAGTTGTAATACGGCTCATATTACCTGGGCGGATAATTCTTCTAACGAGCTCGGGTTTATTATTGAATATTCAGTTAATGTTTCAAATGCTTGGAGCATTCTTGATACTTTGAATTTGAATACAACATTTTATACCGATACAAATCTTATTGACGGAACGGAATATTTCTTTAGAGTTGCCGCATTCAATAATGCGGGATTTGCCGGGTACTCCAATGTGGATTCAATAATAACAGTTATGAAACAACCTACGGCGTTAACGGGAGCAATCTCCGGAGGTGACAGGGTTAATCTTATCTGGGACGATAATTCCGCCAGCGAAGACGGTTATATTATTTTACGTCAAACAAACAGTGGAAATACGGGAAATTATATATCAAGTATGCCGGTGTTAGATAGTGTTGGTGCAAATGTAAGAACATATGTTGATACTACGGTAATAATCGGTGGAAGTTATTCATATGTGGTTTACGGTTATAATTCCAAAACTAATTCCAAATATTCAAATTTCGTTACAATTCTTGTTACGGATGTGGAAAATGGTGAAAAGATGCCGACTAAGTTTGCATTGTTCCAAAATTATCCTAATCCGTTTAATCCGAGTACCGAAATTAAATATTCATTGCCCGAAGCCGGAGAAGTTAATATTTCGGTTTATAATATGCTTGGGGAAAAAATAGCAACACTTGTAAATTCCGGTAAAAATGCAGGTTATCATCAGGTTACTTGGAATGCGGAAAATATTCCGAGCGGTGTTTATTTTATTTCCACAAGAATTATCTCCAATGGTAAAACTCATTCCTTTACCAAAAAAGCAATGCTTCTTAAATAAAATTATTAAGCCCGTCTTTTGGCGGGCTTTTTTGTTATATTAAAAAATCTTACCTTTGTTTTTTTCAAAAGTAAAAATAAAAATGATAAATATTAAAAATTACAAACATGTAATTTGGGATTGGAACGGAACATTATTTAACGATATTGAACTTTGTGCGGGAATAATGAACGAGCTTTTGGCCGAAGCAAATTTGCCGCAAATTTCCATAAAAAAATATCGCGAAGTTTTTACCTTTCCGGTTAAGGAATATTATAAAGTGTTGGGGCACGATGTTGAAGAAGAAAACTGGGAAAGGATAAGCCATAAATTTATTAACGAATACGAAAAACGAAAATATAATTATTCAATTTATCCTGATGCGGAAAAAGTTTTGCGAGCAATAAATATGATGGGTATTACACAATCGGTACTTTCAGCATACCGACAAGAAACCTTGGACGAGTTGATTTCTCATTTCGGTTTAACAAAATATTTTGTTCGTCTTATAGGCTTGGATAATATTTATGCAGCAAGCAAATTGGATAACGGATTAAAATGGATTAAAGAATTGGATTTCGATAACAATGATGTGCTCCTTGTAGGCGATACAGTTCACGATTGCGAAGTTGCACAAGCAATGGAAATAGATGCGGTTTTGCTTTCAATAGGGCATCAGGCAAAAGAGAAATTGCTTGGTTGCAATCTTCCCCTTATAAAGAATTTGGAAGAATTAATAAACGGCAGCAATTAAAAACTTAATTCCCGAAAGGTGTTTTAAAAATATGACTTACCGTATATTTATCCGAAAAACATATAGTTAATGTTTATTTGAACAGTGTTGTTAATTAGTAACGAAACATATATAGTTAAAAATTGTTTTATTATTGCTTGCTTCGCCTTAATTGCTTTTAGCCGGCGTTGACTTTTTTCCCTTTTTTTAATATGTCTTCAAAACTTTTTACCCTTGATGATATAGATAATTCTTAATAGTTTTAATAAAAAAATGAAAAACATATTATGAAAATTTTATTTATTCTTTTCTTTACCGTTGAACTTTTTTTTGCTCAATCTTCAGAAAAATATTTTATCTTTTTTAAAGATAAAGGGGGTGCAAAAAAAACGCTTTTAACGAAATCGTCCCGAGAATATCAAGAAGCTGTTAACTCTCTTTCCGGCAGAAGTATTAAACGCAGAAAAAAAACAATGGGTGCAAATTTTATTACATATGAAGATTTGCCCGTAAATGAAGAATATGTTGATAGCATAAAAAAAACCGGTGCAAAAATTGTCTGGAAATTAAAATGGTTCAACGCAGTTTCCGCTTTTTTAACAAAAAAAGAATTAAATAAAATTAAAAAGTTCGACTTTATTGAAAGAATAAAAAAAGTAAAAAAAATAAAATCTCCTCAACCGTTAAAGGGAACAAAAATAATAGGTAAAACATATTCCGCTAATAAGATAAATTATAAATACGATTACGGAGCATCACTTACTCAATATCAATTATCCGATATCCCGCAAGTTCATAATTTGGGCTTTGCAGGTAAGGGCGTTGTTCTGGGAATTCTTGATGCGGGATTTGCGTGGAGGTCTCATGTTGCAATAAAAGAGCTTGATGTAATTGCGGAACATGATTTCGTTTACGGAGATTCCAATTTGGATGATGGTGATGCAAGACACGGAACGGCCGTCTTTTCTCTTATTGCCGGTTTTGATGAGGGAAATATTATCGGGCCCGCATTTAGAGCAAAATTTATTTTGGCTAAGACTGAAAAAATAGAAACAGAAACCCATACGGAAGAGGATAATTATGCTGCCGCTTTACAATGGATGGATTCTATCGGTGTTGATATTACCACGTCATCATTAGGGTATAACATTTTTGATTCCGGCGAGGGAGACTATACATACTCCGATATGAACGGAAAAACAACAATTGTAACAAAAGCGGCGGAACTTGCTTTTGATAGGGGGATTTTAACGATTACTTCGGCGGGTAACGAAGGAAGAAATTCGTGGCATTATATTACCGCACCGGCTGACGGAATAAACACCCTTGCGGTTGGAGCGGTTAATTCAAAGCGTGTTATTGCCTCATTTAGTTCTCGGGGGCCTTCTTATGACGGAAGAATTAAACCCGAGGTTGTGGCTCAAGGAGTTAATTGTTTTCATGCGGTTGCTTATTCTTCCTCTACAAGTTACGGCACCGGTTCCGGTACTTCTTATTCTGCCCCTATTGTTGCGGGAATGGCCGCCCAAATTCTTTCGGCGTTCCCATATTTATCTAACAAACAAATGCGCTCCATTTTGCTCGAAGGATGTGACAGTACACAAACACCCAATAATACATATGGTTACGGATTGCTCTCGGTTTTGAATGCAATTCAGTTCCCGAATATAGAAAAAAATTCATCGGTGTATAATTTACATAAAATTATTTACGATTCTCTAGGAATTAATTCCGAACAGGTCTTCTTTAATTATATGGTTAATTCTATTTCGGAAATTCATAAAGAAAAAATGACTTCTCTTACTGCTTCCCATTATATCGTATCTTTGTTAAACAAATCAATTACTACAGGAGATACGATTAGCTTTTATTTTACATACATTGATACAAAAGGAACGGAAAAACAAATTCCCGCAAACAACAGTTATCAATTAATATATAACGACGTGGATGTTGTCCTTTCTACAGATTTTGAGCCTAAATTTGATATTCCGAAGAATTTCGAACTAATGCAAAATTATCCTAATCCTTTTAATCCCACAACAACAATAGAATATTCAATTCCTGTTAAGAATAAAAGTAATTATGTAACGTTAAAAATATTCGATATTCTGGGAAGAGAAGTTGCAACGCTTGTAAATAAACGGCAAAAAGCCGGTATTTACAAAGTAACTTTTAATGCTGTTAACTTAACCTCTGGAATATATTTTTACAGATTACAAACAGCTGAATATGTAAATGTAAAAAAGATGATACTTATAAAATAAATAAGAGGTTATTTACCTTTGTCTGCCGGACAAATCATCCGGTTCAAGAAAAACAATGCACTAAATGTTAACATACTGGCAAAAACAAAAACAGCGGTAAAACCAACGGTTGCAATTAATATTCCTATTATTAAAGGGAAAAGAGCCATTGTTAAATTAAGCGTGCCGTAAATGCCGGTGTAAAGCGGACGGTTACTTTCATCTGATATTTCAATTAATATCGATTCGCTTGATATTTTGTATGCACTCATCGATGCACCAATCATAAAAAAGACAATCCAGAAAAATTCTATCGGAATAGTATATGCAAAAATTAAAGCAACTATAGGCAAAGCACTGTAAAGCATGGCAGCCATTTTAAACATTCCTTTAAAGCCGTGCTGTTTTGTGTATTTCATCCATAATAGATTTGAAAGTACCATTCCTATTATTTGTACCAAAAGAAAATTACCTATAATCGATTGGCTTAAATCACCCCTCGATTTTACAAGAGACATATAAAACGGAATCATCGTAAAGGAAACAGAAAGTAAATTTACACTGATTACCAAATTTTTAAGATTGGAATCTTTTTTTATTATGGAGGGAATTGATTTTAGAACTTCGCTCCACTTTTTCCCTTTGTTTAATATTTCGGAAGGACGTTCTTTCAACCTTAAAAATCCTAATGCCGCAACAAATAACAAAACGGAAGCAATTGTAAACATATAAATATAATTTTCGGGATAATTAATTGTTTTTAAAAGAGAACGGACAATAATTGCCGATATTAAAATACCTACACTATTTAAAAATTGTCGTGTAACAAAAAAACGTTTTCTGGTGTTCGGGGAGATACTTTTGCCGAGAATATCGGTATAAGAAACTCCCGCAAAAGCACCGCTAACCGAAAAAATAAACATCCAACCGAAAACGGAATAGATGATAAACATCGGATCGGCAAAATCTATAGAATAAAGTGTTAAAGCAACACCGGCAAAAGCAAGCACTCGCAAATAAATTCCGAAAAGTAAAAAATATTTTTTTAACGGCTTTTGAGTTAAATAGCTTGCAAATAATAATTGCGAAACCAATGGAATACCAATCATAATTGAAGTTAATAAACCCAATTCAAATTGAGTTCCACCCGAAAGAAGAATAAGCCCAGGCAAAACCGTGTTTTTATCGGCAAAGGTTTGAGCCAATGCAAGCCAAAACGCATGCCAATTAAATGCTATAAAATTCCTTTTTTCGTTTTCCATATAAAGTAGTTATTTATAAATGTCGGCTTGCACCTTGCCTTAAAACAAAATTTTTTGTTTTCAAAAATAATGATTTTTTATTTATCACTTTATTAGTTTTTATAAAAAGCATCTGCAAATGTACGAATTGATATACAGTTATTGTAGGATAAAAAAGGTATTATTAATTGAAGATAGAAATCTTTGCTTGTGCTTAATATTATTATTAATTTGCCGTGTAGATATGACGCAAGGCATTGAACTTTCTTGTGAAAAACAATCGGAAGACAAATGAAAAAACATCTGATAATTCTGTTCTTTTTTTCTGCAACCATAATGCAGGGACAGGTTCTCATTTCTTTATTATTGGGGGACTACTTAAATTCAGGTGTGTTGGAATTTGGTCTCGAAGGAGGGTATAATTGGTCTAATATTACCGGACTTGATTCGAAAAAATATATTGGAAATTATAATCTCGGATTTTATTTTGATATTAAAATAAAACCTCCGTGGTATTTTTATACCGGTGTTTTGGTTAAATCTAATTTAGGAACGGATCTACTTTCATTAAATGACCTTACTAATTTAGGTATTACTCCAAGTGTGCATAACGGGGGAGTATATAGTCAGATAACAAAAACATTTCAAGTTCCGTTTCTTATAAAATACAGATTTAAAAATAACCTTTTTTTCCTTGGCGGAATTCAGTCAGGACTTCTTTACGATGCGTGGGTTGAATATAATCTGGAAAAAGATAATGAAGCCGTTAGAACACGACACTATAATAAAAAAGAATTAAATAAAATTGATATAGGAGTTATGGCGGGGTTAGGCTATAAAATAAAGGATGAAAAAGATCACGGCTTGTCGTTTTCCTTTAGATATTATTACGGATTTGTGGATGTATATAAAAATATTTCCGGAACAAAGTACAACTCTTTTTTTATGGAAATGACAATACCGATAGGTGCCGAATAGATAAAATTTATTGATGAAAAATTTTTCATTAGATATCGTAATTGTTGTTTTTCTCTCTTTTCTCTTTTCGGTCGAAAGTTTTGCACAAAAAGAAAACATATTTAAAAATGTTTTTCTTGATTCTCTTGATAATTCAATTGATATTAGCGAGTTTTTAAGAACACGATATGGTTTCGCATTTGTTCCTGCACTTATTACTGAACCTGCAATAGGATACGGCGGTGGCGGTGCTTTGCTTTTCATTCATCGGAATCCGAAAGAAATTATAGAAGGGACAAAGGGATTTCCGAGTATTTCGGTTCTTGGCGGATTTTATACTCAAAGCAATTCGTGGGCTGTTGGCGGAGGGCATCTGGGTGTTTGGAAAAATGGTAATATCCGTTATAGAGGAGGAGTTGGAATTATTTCGGCAAATTTAACATATTATCGTACTCCTCTTCTACCGAACGGAGTAAAACATTTGGATTTTAATATTGCAGCTTACGGATTGCTTCAAGAAATTACTTTTCGGCTTTGGAATTCCGCTTTCTTTGCCGGAATAAATTACAGTTTCGGACATACCGAAGTTAAATTTAAATCCGCTATTAATTTACCGGAAATTTTGAACGATGAATTAAATCTTAATATCGGAGGATTCGGTGCCTCACTTTACTACGATAGTCGTAATAATATGTTTACTCCAAATACAGGAATATATGCGGGGATTAAGTATATCCATTATGATAAATATTTTGGAAGCGATAAAAAGTTCGGAAGATTTTTTTCCCATATTTTGGGATATATAAAACTTACCAATAAAATATTTGGTGCTCTCAGATTGGATTATAAAAACAGTTTTGATAACACGCCTTTTTTTATGCGTCCCTTTATAGACTTACGGGGTGTGCCGGCTATGCGATATCAAGGAGAAACAACCTATCTTGCAGAAACGGAAATACGATGGGATTTTACAAATCGGTGGAGTCTTATTGGTTTTACCGGTTACGGTGAGGCTCTTCCGGTTAATAAAAGCCTATTCAATAGATACACTGCTTATAATTACGGTGCCGGTTTCAGATATTTGCTTGCCCGATTATATGGAATAAGAATGGGAATAGATATTGCAAAAGGTCCGAAAGATTGTGCCTTTTATATTCAATTTGGAAGTTCGTGGTTTAGATATTAATTAAATATATTTGTTCGTTAAAATAAAACAAGGAAACTAAAATGAAAAAAATATTACTAAGTATTTTCATCATAACATTTACAATTACAGGTTATGCACAAAGTGGAATACAATTCCCTGAATCCGATTCCACAACTGTAAAAAAAATATATCCGTATGTTTTACCTTTTTGGGGGCAAGCCGTTACAGATAGAAATATTGATCTACAACTTCCTTTTGGGTTAAATGTAAATTATGTTTTTAATCAAATGAACTTGGAGTTAACTCATTTTAGTATGAATTTTTATGACGGAGAAAATTTAGACGAAATTATTAATCCCGAAACATTAAACTTTACGGAAACAATAGCGACTGCTCATGGAATAAATATAAGAGCCGATGCATGGATTTTACCTTTTTTGAATTTATATGGAATGTATTCGCGAAGTAGCGGTTCAACGGAAGTGGCTTTTCAACCGCAAAAAGTAGAAACCGATTTAGGTCCTAAAGGAAATTTAATGGAAATTACTACTTTGGAAAAACCGATAGATGTTGCCCCTGTCTATTTTACATCGAATACTTTTGGAATCGGTGCCACATCAGTTTACGGATGGGACGATTATTTCGTTAGTCTGGATGGAAATTTAACATGGTCAACTTCGGATTTGTTGGAAGAAACAATCGTTTTTTTTGTTGGCTCTGCACGGGTTGGACGCAGAATCAATTTTGGGAACGGAATGAAACTGGCTGTATATTTTGGAGCAATGTATCGTAATTTTGTTAATAGAGAAAACAATACAGGGTCTTTGGGAATTCCGGAATTAGATGAAGCAATGATAAAGGCGGTAGACGGTTTTTTGGCAATAAATCAACGACAAATAGATTTTTGGGAAGGTTTGCCCGACGGAACGCCAGGCAAAGATGAAAAATTAAAAGAGTTAAATGCCAGAAACGATAAACTTGAAAACGCAAAAGAAAGGATAAAAAATTCCAATGCAATAAATTATTCGATTAGAAAAGAAATTATTAATTGTTGGAGTACTCAGGTAGGGTTTAATTTCGAGTTTTCGGAACATTGGATGTATAGAGGAGAATTAGGATATAGAGAAGGACAAAAATTCTTTATGACCGGCTTACAATATCGATTTGGTTTGTAGAAACAAAAAGTAAAAAAGATTGTTATATAAAGACAATTTTAACTATTATAATATTCCACTAGTGTTTATTTAATAATTGGAGGAATTAATGATAACATTTCAAACCAGTTTGCAAAATGCAAGCAACAAGATTATTGTTTTTTCAATTATTCTTATCGGGCTTGGTATATTATCAATACTTTCTCCGGCTTTTACAGGGGCGGCAATTGCAGTAATAATCGGGATATTATTTATAGTAGCCGGGGCATTAAGAACAACTTTTTCTTTTATCACTTTTTCCTGGAATTCCGCATTTTTACGATTCCTTTTCGGAATTGTAATGCTCATTGTCGGTATATGGCTTATAATAAACCCGAATATGGGAATGGTTACACTAACACTTATTTTAGCAATAATGTTTATTGTTGACGGTGTTTCCGAAATATCATTTTCATCTTTTTTGAAACCCGTTGGTGGCGGAGGAACAATGCTTATAACCGGTATCTTAGATGTGTTGTTGGGGCTTGTTATTTGGATTCAATGGCCTGCTTCCGGAGCATGGGCTATCGGGGTTATTGTAGGAATAAAATTAATTACCAACGGTATTTCCTTATTAGCATTGGGAATAATCGGGAAAAAAGAGCTAAAGCTATTAGGTTTAGATGAATAAAATTATAAAATACTTAATTTTATTAATTCTTTTTTTTTCTGTAATAACATATGCCCGGGCGGGTATAACAAAAGAACGGAGTTTTAATATATTCGGCTATCCGTATCTCTTCTACACTCCGGAAACAGAACTGGCTTTAGGTATAGGTGGAATTGCAACTTTTTATTTGGGAAAGGATAAAATATTACGACCTTCAAAAATAACACTTTCGGGCTATTATACTACAAACAAACAATACTCTTTTGTACTTAAACCGGAATTTTATTTTTTAAAAAATTCATATTTTCTTTCCGTACCGGTTAACTATGAATATTCCGTAGATAAATACTATGGAATCGGAGATGAAACCCCGGAAATATCAAACCCCGATTTTTCGGCAAATATCTTTTCCGTTTCCGTTAATTTCCAACTCCCGTCGCTTCTTAATTTCAATTATAAGTCCGGTTTCCTTTTCGATTATAAAAATTACACTATACTTGATAGAAAAACAAATCCGTATTTAACTGATTCACTAAATGTGAAAGGGGGTAATACGGTAGGAGTAGGGTTTACTTGGGTTTGGGATACACGCGACAATATCTTTTTCCCTTTAAATGGTGGATACAATCAAATAAAAACGGAATTTTATTCTGAAACCATAGGGAGCGAATACGATTTTAATATTTATACTGTAGATTTAAGAGGATATTTCCCCGTTATTAAACAAAATATTATAGGGTTGCAAATTTACGGCAGATTCGCAAGAGGAGATCCGCCTTTTTATGAACTTTCATCATTGGGCGGGCAATATATGATGCGCGGGTATTACGAGGGACGATACCGCGATAAAAATTTTATTATGGCACAAATAGAATATAGAGCGTATATTTTTTGGAAAATCGGGGTTGTCGGATTTTTCGGAATGGGAGATGTTTCAGATCAATTAATAGATTTGCATCTTTCTCACGCAAAATATTCTTACGGATTTGGAATCAGATATCAATTTAATAAAGAAGAAAAAGTAAATCTCAGAGCCGATTTTGGGTTTGGAAAAAAAACATCTGGTGTTTACTTTGGAATAGAAGAAGTTTTTTAGTTATTAATAATAATGGAATAAAATGAAAAAGTTATTACTGTTTTTATTTCTCTTTATAAGTTTTTCGCAAATTGATTATGCACAAATTTCCGTGGGTGCAATCGGAAATTTAAATAATTCCAATATTTCCGGAGATGCTCCGTCTAAAGTAAAATATACCGGTCGTACGGCTTTGGGAGGCGGTTTAATTGTAGAGTACAAAATTACAGATGAGGTTTATATTAGTTTGCAACCAATGCTTTTGCCAAAAGGAACAACCATATCTTACGATTTACCAAGTTATGAAGAAGAACGGGATAGTGCTGTTGCAAAACTTACCTATTATACTATTCCTCTTATGGTTAAGGTTTTTGCAAATAAAACCGTGTTTGTAACAAGCGGATTCGATATAGGATTTTTGCAAAGTGCAAATTCGGAATTATCCAATATTGATAAAGAAAAAGATATCTCTAAAAATTTAAAATCAACGGATATTTCTTTTAACTTCGGTGTGGGATTAACTTTTAAAATCCGTTTTCTGAATCTCTTTATTGAAGGAAGATATTCTCAAGGGTTATTTAACACAAGCAATTTCCCGAAAGAGAACGAATACAATATTCCGACAGAATTTAAAAATACCGGAATACAAGTGTTATTTGGGGCAATGTACGATTTTTAATAGATAAGTATTGTAGTTCTAACAGGATAAATATTATGAAAATTATTGTTTCAAAAATATTTTTGATGTTATTTATAATAACAATAATAGCCGATACCGTAGCAGCTCAAACTAATGCAGAGGTAAAACCGGATGCAACCGGAATAAAACTTCCTCTTTTAAATAATCATAAGTTTGTTGTTAACCCTTACGTCTCTTCTCCGTTTATTACAACCTTTTTCCGTAATACACTAGGTGCGGGGCAAGCCGTTGATTTATATGTGCCAGTTGTAATTATTGACGGGAAACCTGTTGCCGGTCTTAGAGGGACGGTTACTTTTCTTACTTTGGAATTTGAGTACCAAGCGGCGGTAAACAATTGGCTTGCGGTTTTCGGAAAAGTGGGTATGTTAAGTCGGTTTGGCTCGGAACCCCAAGCCCTTATTTCTCAAGGTGTAAACGCAACTTATGGTTTTGAGTTGGGCTGGTTGATAAAAGTAATGGAGACAAAAAAGGTAACACTTTCTGCCACAATTAATTTGTGGAATAAAAGCGGAACAACAATTAATTTTTACGATTTTATTAAAGATATTATTGATAACGGAGAGCTTCGTCCTGAAAATCAATTGGTTTTTTCAAAAGATTATATTCAAGGCGGTGGAGGTTTAAGAGCAGCGTGGACCCCAAATAAGTTTATTGGTGTTAACGGTCTTGTTGAATTTGCTTTGGGAGAATCTCTTAAAAATAACGGGACAAAAATATTTTATAATTTTGCCGGTTCTGCTGATTTCGATTTAAAAACAATTTCCTCCATACCTGTGGGGTTTGCAACCGGTTTTGTTATTAATACTTTTTTGAGTAGCGGAGATACTTCCATTGATAGCTATGCAAGCAATTTGTTTTTAAGAACAGCATACACGGGACGCGATGATATGCTTATCAGTTTAGATTTAACATATAATAAAATTCCTGTTAAATATTCGGTTGACCCGTTGAAAGGAACAACTGTAAATCTTTCTTTGGAATATTTTTTCTAAATTGATGTACTATTTTCGGTAAAGTTTTTTATTATCGAAAATAAAATCAGCTAAATGAGCGATGTAGTAATTAATGAAAAGCAGAAATATAATTTATATATGTGTTTTCCTTCTCTTTTTTTTTAATGAGATATTGTTTTCACAAACGAAAAACGATGTCTCAAAAGAAATCTGGATAGATTTTACTCCTTCCTATTATTTTAATCCGGGGTTTCAACTTTTGGGTGAAATCGGTTTTTGGCATAACTTTAAAGAAAACGGATGGACAAAACTGGCTTTTAAACCATATATACGAACATGGTTAGGAAGTAAATTTAATCTCTTTTTGGGAATTGGCAATTATTATGCACATATTCAAAATTATGATGATAGATTAGAAATACGACCGTTTCAGGGAATTTCTACAAAATGGCCGAAATGGGAAATACCAATTTATCAC
>Ga0256913_10000330_pt1 | contig 24168 bp, 10 predicted proteins | sample Axial_MatmetaG_FD_185970 | JGI IMG/M metagenome (GOLD analysis project Ga0256913, IMG submission 185970) | Deep-sea worm associated microbial mat communities from Axial Seamount, Juan de Fuca Ridge, Pacific Ocean - Axial_Mat | ecosystem: Environmental > Aquatic > Marine > Oceanic > Microbial... | reverse complement strand
TGAGTCCACTCTAAAAAGGCCTCCTACCACATAACGCCCACAATAACAGCACATTACAACGACGAAGCGAGTGTTAATAAGTTGTTTGAATAACTATCTGATTATCAAATGATTAGAAAATTTATTAACATTACCATAACTACCTGTAAATCAATTGATACCGATTATTAATTGAGGCATACAAGTTTGTAAATCAGTATAATAAGAATTATATTTGCCCCATTGAAATTAAAAGTAGGACTATGTTTAAAGCAAATAATCAACCGGCATTGATAACTTTTGAATCGGAGCTCAGTGAAAAGCAGCGTAAATCCCTTGACGGCACAAAAGAAAAATGGTTTTACAGCCTGATATTCAACAATATAAACGAGCACGATTTCAAACCCTTGTATTCGGCCACCAAATCACGGCCTAATGTACCGGTCAACATATTGGTATCGGCCTTGATTTTGAAAGAGCTGCGTGGCATTAGCTTTAATGAATTGTTTGAAAGCATAATGTTTGATTTGAGGATGAAAGTAGCACTTAGCCTGGAAAACATTGACGATGTTCCTTTTTCTATGGCAACGATATTCAACTTTCAAAACCGTTTGTTGGCATACGAGCAAGAAACAGGTATAAACCTCATTGAAAAAGTTTTTGACGGATTGTCAGCCAAACAAATACAACAGCTTTCGCTCAAAGCGGATATTCAGCGCACTGATTCTACACTGGTCAGTAGCAATATAAAGAAATATTCAAGGATACAATTGCTCATTGAAATTCTATTGCGGGTATTCAGGATACTTGATAATACAGACAAAGAACTCTTTTCGGGGAAGCTTTCAGCTTACACAAAAGAAGGCTCACAGAAATATGTTTACAAACTTAAGGCAAAGGATATATCCCACGAATTAAATGAAATAGGGAAGTTATATCAATTGGTTCATAATGAGATAAATAAATCGGATAAATATACAGGCACAAAAGAGTATGTTGTATTTGAACGAGTATATAAAGAACACTTTATAGTATTAGATAATAAAATAGAAATACGGGCAAATGAAGATTTGCATAGCGGGATGCTTCAATCGCCTGATGATCAAGATGCTACATACAGGAACAAAAGGGGTGAAGCGAGCAAAGGGTTTACCGTTAATGCCACCGAGACGGCAAATCCTGAAAATGCGGTACAACTACTGACAGATATTTCGGTAACAGCTAACAATGTTGACGACTCAAAAATATTAAACGAGCGTTTGGACGTGATAATGGAAAAAACCCCGGAACTCAAAGAGATGCATACCGACGGGGGCTATGGGAGCAAGGAAAATGATGAGAAATTTGAAAAAGCAAAAATAACACAAGTCACTACTGCTGTGAGGGGCAGAGAAAGTAAAGTTGAACTAAAGATAGAACAAGTAACAGACACTTCACAAACCTATACCGTTGAATGCCCATGCCAAAAAGCAACCTCTGTTCCAACAAAACAACGCAACAAAGTACGTTTCGATACTCAAATTTGTGAAACCTGTCCTCTGAAAAATGATTGCCCCGCAAATAGGAATAAAGGACGATTCTATTTTAAACACGAAGATTATTTACAAAACAAACGAAACCACACAATAAAAAACATACCTCAAGAACGACGAAAAATCAGGCCGAATGTTGAAGCCACGATGAAAGAAATAAAAACCCGAACAAACGCTGGAAAACTAAAAATACGAGGATTATTTAAAACAAAACTCTTTGCCTTAAATGTTGGAATAGCAATAAATTTTGGCAGGATTTACAGGTATTTCATCAAAGTAGATGGGATAAATGGGCCCGGTAGTGAAAATATTGCATTAAATTTGCTATCAAATGTCAAATTATTTATTTTTATGACTGAAAAACTTTTTAATGCGCTTATATTTTCGATATTTGCATACTCTTCAAAGTTGATGTCAAATACGGCATTATACAGCAGGTAAAATATTGAGGCTTTTTAGAGTGGACTCAATATTAATTGTCGAATCGCCGGAAGGAATCTGTAAAGGAGTGTCCATAAACTCAAATTCGGGGCCATTATCATTAAGATAGTTTAAACCGAAATTTAAATTCAAATCTTCATTAAAATGAACTCCTCCGCTAAAAGACCCTGTCAATGTATTATACGACCCATATCCAAGGGAAGCTTTGTAGGAGGATTCTTCATCGGCGACGTTTGTTATAATATTGATTACTCCAGAATATGCGTTTGTTCCGTAAAGTACAGAACCCGGCCCACGAATGATTTCAATATGGTCAATGGTTTCTAATGGGAATGCAATATAAGTAACACTGTTAAAACCTCCTGACATGCCATCTCTGTATGGTCTTCCATTTATTAGTATTAACACATGATTGTCTGAATTGCTAATGTTTTGACCTCTTATAGAGCCGACATTCCACATAAAAGTACCTGCATGTATCATATACATACTCGTAACCCTGTTAAGTACATCACTCAAGGTGACTGCACCAAATCCCTGAATTTCCTCCTTAGTGACTACCGTAATAATACCAGGTGCATCGGTTATTTTTTCCTCGTGTTTCGATGCAGTTGTAACATCTATATCCCAAAGAGTTTCAATATCCTGGGAAAGCACTTGTCCGTTAAGGAGTAAAGCGAATACACCGATTCCTAATAGTTTGTAAATAGATTTCATTTTTTAGAGTTTAAATATTAATTAATAAATTCGATTAATTGAAGTTAAGTGAAAGGTTAACCCATACTCCGACCGGTTTCCCCTCTAATTTTGCCGGTTTATACTTTGCTTTCTTCACAGCATCAATTGCAGCCTGGTTTAGTTCTGGAATTCCCTGAAGTATGATTGCATCATTTGCAACACCCTTTTCATTTATAAAAACTTTCACATAAACTTTGCCTTTGATGCCTTTCTTTTTTGCTTCAGATGGATACCTGGGTCTGATCTGAGTTCTTAACTGCGGAGGCTCATCATATTTTGTTGCCTGCTTTATCTTTGTGTCATCAAAAACCGGGAAAACTATATTGTCGGGTATAAATCCCCAGGCATCTTTGTAATGTACCGACCAGCACCTTTCTGAATTGAAATATTTATATACCATAACGATCTCGCCTTTTGGAATCGCTATATTGAGTTTTTCCGATTCACATGTCGGGGCACTTCTGATATCTCCAATATCAAGTAATTTTGATCTTATCCCTTTGATTGATTTGGGAATATCGTAGGTTTTAAAAAAATCACTCTTATTGAAATTTGTAGTACGTTTTTCAGCACTACTTTGATCTGAGTTCTCGGTTACTTGTGCCATTGTATCTGTCTCCTGAGTGTAGCCTGAAGTTATCCCAAATAATAATACGGCTGTTAGAATCAGTTGTTTTAATGCACTTTTTGTCCTTAATACAAACATATTTTTTAATTTTTTAGGGATTGAAAAATTTATTTCTTTAATATATTAATAATATTTATGCCATAAAATATAAATACCTGATAATGAGGACTCAATGTGGGGATATGCTAAAGCATTAATATCTATATATGTTTATTTGCGGATATTTCCAGTCGTTGTAATTTATTAATCTGTAGTACTATAGAGCTGTTCTTATTTTAACAGGTTCTAAATATGCTATTGTTAATACTGTGGATAGTGGAAAATAGGTGGAAGATATCTGAAGAAAAATAGTAAAAGGGATAAAATTCCTAAAAATGGAAAGTGTCCGATATTAAGAAAACGGAGTTGCAATAGAATAATAAAAATAAATAAGGTTAAAAGCCATAATTGCTGAAAGATAACCGGTTTATGAATGCATTAACAATGTAACAGGATAATATAGCAGTACTTATTATGCTATCCGATTTCGTACATAATAAACCTGTATACTATAAAATCTGGTCAATATGAATGTAGTCAATCTGAACGGTAATATTACCAAGTCCGAATCCTGCAAAATCACTTTTGTATTTCTTCATATTGTTCTCAAAGCGCAGATATTTACCATTCAGGTAATATTTGATCTGTTTATTGGATTTTACAACCTTAATAACATTAAAGTCTTTGGGTTTAAAAATTCCTGTGCTCATCCAATTGTCATTGTCCGGTGAATAGTTGTCCCAGTCTGAATAACCGTAATTATTATCGGGTAAAGTATTTCCGGTTTTTGCTCCATAATTGTAATTGCCATTTGCCCCGACAAAATAGAATTTTGTATTGGTTTCATCACCCCAGATAATGCCGAAATATGATCTGTAATACTTATTTTTTGTGCTGATTATTTTATATCTGATTTCAATTTCGAAATTTTTGTTTAGATCAATATTAAGTTTTTCAAGTTTTTGAATCTGTTTGCTCGCTACTGTGCAAAATAAGGTTCCGTCACTGATTTCTGATTTATCTTTTTTGCCTGTTATTGACCACTTTGGAGAAGGTCCGTTAAACTCTTCTGCAACAACTAACCTGAAAGGAGTTCGCATTATTAATGAGATAACCTGTCCGTTGTCACTATTTACAGTATATGTTCTGTCTATTTTGTTGTACTTCGGATCGTCTGTCTTCAAAACAAACTTTGTCCCTTCAATGGCATTTATAGTAACCGGAGAGGTAATCCTCTTCCACAGACTATCACGAATATCATAAAGTGCAATCTTTCGTCCAGGAGGTTGGGTTTCAACTTTTATTTTCCTAATCTTCTTACTACTACCGTATTTATTAATGTAAATTTTAAAGCTATTGGCAGTATTAGAAAGAATGGCTTTTTTATAGAGCAACTTCTCATAAGCTGTGTCAATCTCTGGCTTGTGGATCCCATTAGGTAATGCAGCTAAATACTCTTCATATATAGCAGGTGTTTTGTACTTTTTTGCAGAATCGAAAAGCAAAGAGTCAATCTCCATAATGTAATTATTATTTGGAAACTTTGCTACAAAGTCTGAAAAGTCCATTGATGAATTGCCTGATTTGACTTTGTCGAAAATTGATTGCTCGAATTGTCCAGAATACTGCCCGTCAGGAAAGCGTTCAATATACTCATCAAACATTTCAACGGAATCCTGTTTCAATATATAATTGTAAACCAGAGGGTCGAAGATATTTTTATTCTTACCGTTTGGAAATCGTTTTATATATTTATCATAACTTTCTATTGGGTTTCCTGTCTTTGCCTCATTCACGAGTATTTTTGCCTCTTCTGTTTTTGCTTTTGACACAAACTCTCCTTTTGGAAATTTCTCAAGATAAATATCGTAAGAATATAATGTGTTTCCCTTCTGTGCCTTCTCCCAGGCTGTTTTATCCTCGTTTCCCGAAGATGATGAGGTCGAATTGCATTGGGTTAACAACATAGTCGCTATTAATAATGGCAATGAGAAAAATTTTGATAAACGCATTATTCTTTTTTTAGCTTTACTCTCAAGTTGTTGACCTTTGCTTCCTTTTAATCCGGGTTCTAATGCTTTCATATATTATTTTTTTTATCTAAAAAACGGCTGCGAAGTTAAGGATTTATTTTTTAGAAAAAAACAATTATTGAAACGTTTTTAATTGCTTGGAATCAATATCTTTGCCACCTCAAAAATGTACAGACACGATGGAGAAAGTTATTCTGGTCGATGAAAATGATGGTCCGGTAGGTGCAATGGAGAAAATGGAAGCTCACCGTAAGGGCATACTTCACAGAGCTTTTTCCGTTTTTATCTTTAATGAGAAAGGAGAGTTGATGCTTCAGCAAAGGGCACTTTCAAAATATCATTCGCCGGGATTATGGACAAACACATGTTGCAGCCACCCCCGCGAAGGGGAGGATACGGAAGCTGCCGCCCACCGTCGTCTTGTAGAGGAGATGGGATTCGATTGCGAAATTGATGAAGCCTTTTCCTTTTTGTATAATTCCGAAGTGGGGCAGGGGTTGACCGAGCACGAATATGATCACGTTTTTATCGGTCATTATAATAGTTCACCTGAAATTAACCCCGGAGAAGTCAACTCATACAAGTTTATGAAAATGGAGGATATCCGGGAAGATATGAAAAATAATCCCGAAAAATATACCGTCTGGTTCCGGATTGCTTTTGATGAAGTTAAGAACAGAACAGGACACTATAATTCTTAAACTGATAATTTTAATATAGAATGTGCAATGTGTATTTTATCATCATTGTGCAACAACCTCAGAAACAGGACATATTAACTACAATACTTTAAAGCTATTATTGTTCGTGTTAATTGCAGTATTCATATAATAATGCCAGATATCACTCAAAGATACTACATTTTTGCAAAGAAAATCCCATCAACAAAAAACTTTTGCAAATACAACTCAACGAGTGTCCATATTTGTTGCGAATTTTATTCCGGCACCTGTCCTACTTCATTTTCATTCGGAGTCCACTTATCATTTTTGTCAGGATTGTTTACCTGTCCGTTCAAATCAAAATCAGCAGATTTGTAGCCTTGTTCGCCTGCCTGGTTTTTCCAGATGGTTTTATCAGTAACATTAATAATACCATCAGCATTGGCATCAGCGGATATCATTCCGTAAACGCCGCTTCCAAGGTCTTTTTGAGCATTTGTACCATAAGCCTGCGTATTACCAGTAGTGAAATCATAAGTGTAAATACCATCTGATTTGGTTACGGGGTTAGCAGACATTATACCAAGGTGGTTTCTGTGCCATATCACCACAAACAAATTGTTTGTTATGGCGGCAGAGACGCACAGCCGTGTGTCTGTACCTGCCGTATCAATAATTTTCCCATCATTTAATATAAATGCCGCCCGACGTGCGATTGCCGTTTTACCGGTTGCATAAGATGCACCTGTTGTGTCGCGCAGTTCAATCAATACCCAGTCCACAACATCGTCAGGGATTGTGTCAACGGATTCTGTTCCGCTATAATTCCATGGAGCAATATTGTAGGGTTGTGTTAATGGCAGCCCTTCGACAAGTTCAGGATTACCATTCAAATAGGTGTCCATGTCCGTTCCATTATAAGGGCCTTCCAAAACTACTGTCAAATCAAGTTTAATCCTGTCTTCATGTACGATAATAAACTGGCCGAATCCTGTAATACCTTCAAATGTAGCTGTGTTAGCTGACGCATCAATTAAACTTGCCGATTTCAAAAGTGTCCAGCTTTCATCTGAATTGCTTTCACGTGAGTATAGCTTTATGTTTCCGGGGTTTGCTGCGTCATAATCTGTGAGGTTTTCGTTTACCGTAAAAGTAATGTCGGTATTTATTGTGCTATTGCTAAAGCGGTTAACTACCCAATACTGTGAACTAAAAACCAACTCAACATCTGCAGGATTCAAGTTTGCTGCTGTATCAATACGGGTAACGGTTATGGAAGCCCCTTGCTGGCTGTTAAAGTCCATTGAGAGTTTTGTTCCCGGAAAGTTAACTGTACCGTTTGTTTCTGTTTGCGTGTTGCTGAAACCGCTTCCGGTCGCTACAGTTGACAAAATCCTGGGGGTGTCGTCCATATTTACCATAGTTCCGTTATTTGTTTTATTGTAATCAAAGGCGATTGTGCCGGATTCTTCATTAAACTGCCAATATGAAACAAGACCAGGCTCAGATTCGTAAGAGGTAAGATGCATATTTTCTCTTATTTCCTGCTCCGTCAAAGCTGTGTCCCAAATGCGTACCTCATCAAGTTTGCCATTAAAAAAGGAAGTTCTATTGCGATTACTGCCAAATGTTATATTGTTTGATGTTATGTCAATTGAAATTAAAGCCGAGCCGGTTATTACCCCATCAACGTACAGGTTCATTCTGATTCCGTCGTAAGTTCCGGCCACATAATGCCAGCTATTATCGTTCCATGAGTTCATCAGCTCAATTGTTGAAGAACCGTTTCCTGCACCGAAAATAACACCACGTGTTTCTCCTGGATAACCTGACAGGAAATACCAGTCGCTATTTGAGTCCATTCCTTTGTCGATAATTCCTTTTTCGTTACTGGGATTCTCAGCACGTGTCCAAAATTCAATGGTGAACTGGTTAATGTCCAAGGTTGGGGTAGGGGCAATGGAAACATAATCATCAATACCATCAAAACTCAAAGCATTGCCAGGATAGTTGCCGGGCACGATTTTACGTCCGATAATAAATTGACCCAAAACTGAAATATCCTCAAAAACTACTTTGTTTTCTGAGAGGTTTATGCTGTTTGCTGAAGTAAGGTAAACCCAGTTTGTATCGGTGCTTCCGCCCCTGGTATAAAGCTTTATCCTCTCAGGATGTGCTTCGTCATCCTGTGTAAGCTCATTTTGCAAAACAAACGAAATGTCAGAGTTTAATGTTCCTGTCCCAAACTTGTTTATAGCCCAATATTGTTTGTTAAAAACTGTGTTTAAGTCAGATGGATTGATATTTGGGACAGTATCAATACGTGTAACGACAATTGTATCGGTTCCTGTTTTATTGGTAAAATCAATTGTGATATCAGTACCGGAAAACTCAATTTTTCCGGTTGAACTTACTATTTGTGTATTGCTTACACCACTTCCGAAGGGAATTGATGATTCAGTCCAGGCATTACTTGCAATATTTTTGAGTTTTCCGTTATTACCACCTGCCCTATCGGTCAGGTGTTTTTCGCTTCCTTCATTAAATTGCCAATAACTTACAAGGCCTTGTTCTGTCCCTGAAAAGGACAAGTACATGTTTTCTTTTATTTCCTGGCTTGTGCGTGCCACATTCCACAAGCGGAATTCATCCATAGAGCCTTTGTACCAATGAGAAGATCCGTCAGGATTGGCCAGTAACAAATCATTATTGTTACTTAAAATATTGCCCGAAAAAATCTCTTGTCTTACTATTTCACCATTGATATAAGCTGTCAGCAACCCGTTGGCTTCAAGTGTCCAAGCGACGTGGTACCACTGTCCGTAATTCATATCGTACTGAAATTCCCACCATCCGGTATTCAAGCCCGGAATATTCAATCGGATGCCTTTGCCTGAAATAGTTTCAAAGCTGCTGTCCCAGTCAAGGAATTTATTCGTCCCTTTATGTAAAATTCTTGCGTTGTGACCAGTATCTTCAGTTTTTAACCAAATTTCGACTGTTATTTCATCAGTGAAATTAAGACTTTCATTGTTGCCGAGGTTTACTTCTTCGTCAACTCCGTCAAATTCTAAAGTTTTTCCTGCAAAATTGTCGGGAACAGCTTTGCGAGCCAGAATAAATTGGCTAAAAGAACTTATGTTATCAATGGTAGCGGAATTTAAAGTTGTATTTACAAAAGTTGCCAGTCCAAGCGTATTCCATTTGGTATGGGAATTGCTTGAGCGATTGTACAGTCGTATTTGCTCTGGATTTATTTCATCTTCTCCGATAAAATTGTCATCAATTGTAAAAGTAATATTAGCCATAAATGTTCCTGTGCCGAATTTATCTACGATCCAGTACTGGTTATTAAAAACATCATCCGCCCCATAAGGATTCAAGTTTGGCGCATTACCAATCCTTGTAACTACAATAGTATCCGACCACATTTTTTCAGTAAAATCCATAGTAATATTTGTACCGGCAAAATCCCTGTTTCCTGTTGCATAAACGATTTGCGAATTACTTGCGCCATCTCCGGCAGGCATAGTTGAGGTTACCCAGCAATCAGAAGTTGACATATTTACCAAACTTCCTTCATATCCTGTGGCCAAATCCAAAACCCTTGTCCCGACGCCTTCGTTAAATTGTAAAAATGTTGTTAGTGATGGGTCCAAATCGGAAAGCGTAAGGTGCATATTTTCTCTAATCTCACTAATTGTGCGTGTTGTGTCCCAAATTCTGAATTCATCGATTTTACCGATATAATCACCACCAAAGGTGATAGAGTCGCAAGTAGATGCCAATGGCAGGGCAAAATCGGTTCCGCCTTGAACTCCGTTAAGATATATTGTCATGGTGCTGTTTTCCGAATTATAAACACAGGAAATATGGTTCCATTCATTATCAATTGTTAAATGATCGGTTTGAAATGAAACGAACAAATCATTGTTGTTGATGCCAAACTTGATTATGACAAGGTCGGGGACTGTGAGGGCTTTGATTTCCCAAGCCTCCCCGTTTTTTATAATAGTGTGTTCGCCTTCGGTCATTAAACCGAAGTTTACCCATGCCTCAATGGTAAAAGATGAACTGAAATCGAAACCGCCATTGTCCGGTAAATTAATATAACCACCTGTTCCTGCAAATTCTATGGCTGTTCCTGCAAATCCATCAGAAATTCTTCCCTGCTCATAAGCACCAATATCAACCCTGCCCGATCGTATTCTTTCATTACCGGCAATATCCAACTCCCCGATTGTATCTGTTGTTGTCCCGGGGTTACCAAGATCAATACATGGCGATATTTTTTGAAGTGAATAAGGATGAATTTTATTTCCTGTAAACAGAGGGTCTTTGTTTATACTATACAAATTTTGCCCGTTCCAGGAATCAGAGTTAAAACCGTTCCCTATGTCGCAATAATAAAAATTAGGATCGCTATTAAATATATTAATATTACTGGCTTCTCCTTGATATCTTGTGTTATGGTAAATAATAGTGTTTTCAACAACTGCGTTTGAGCTATTTTCGAAATCCAAACCACCTCCCCAGTTAGTTGAAAAGTTATAAACAATTGTATTGTTTATAAAATGAGGGCTGGAATATAAAAAATAGACTGCGCCACCATTGTTCCAGGTTTTATTGTTGCGGAATACATTTCCTGTTATAACCGGGTTTGAATGATCCAATGTTATACCGCCGCCAGTTAATTGGGTTTGATTGTCGTGAAACAAATTATTTTGGATTATCGGATCGCAATGCCCGATATAAATCCCGCCACCATCTGTATAAGCATAGTTATGCCTTATAGTACTCCTGTTTATTATCAGTTTGTCAACATAGTTAATATAAATTGCCCCGCCATCTCCTGAGGTATGGCCGTACTCAAAAATGCAATAGCTGATTTTGGATGTGTCATTGCTCGCCGGCGTATTATCAAAATGGAGCCTGTCCCAATGATGCGATGATGAAGGGGTAGTAAACAGGATTGAATCTTCCACTGTACCAAGGGCAAGCAACCGCCCTTGGATATCTAATAAATAATCACCGAGAAACTCAACTCTTGTACCGGGTAGGATTGTTAAAGTATAATTGTTATATTGCCAAAGACTTCTGTTGATGTAAGTGTATTCAGACCAAACAGTGTCGGTAGTGATGTTCCCTGTGCCCGATACAACAAAATTCCAATCCGTTTGATTGTTAATCCCTATATAACTATTATTACTTTTATCGACAAAAGCATCACTATCAATTTGGACATAATATTGTCCGTCACCCAAAATGCTTCCAAAATTTATGGTAATGGATTTACTACCTGATCCGGTAATCTGCGTTGACGGAATAGTATAGGTATTCCATAAGGTGCCATCAGTATTGTATATATAAATTGACTTACCATTTACTTCATCTACAGCTTCTTTAAATATTATTTGAATACTATCAATTAATGGGTTGTAACTATTGTCTTTTGGATAAGAATCAACTATGTCCGGCGGTGATAAGTCTTGGTATCTGGTAAGCATAAACTGGCTGAAATCATTAATATCATTATAGAGGGCAAAGTTTAGTGAAGCATTTACCGAATCGGCATGGTTGAAAAATATCCAGTCTGATTCGCTATTGCTGTTTCTTTTGTATAAGTCAATCAGTTTAGGGTTGTTTTCATCGTTTGGATAAAGTTCATCAATAGTTGTAAAAGCAATATTTGATTCGAAGGTTCCTGTGCCGTATTTTCTAAAAATCCAGTACTGACTATTGAAAAGATCATCGTATTGTTCCGGCTCGGTATTTGGCAAAGATTTCAAACGGGTAACAACTATAGTATCCGAGCCTGTTTTTTGGGTGAAATTAATTGAGATGCCAGTGCCCTGAAAATCAACAACTCCTGTTGTGGAAACTGTTTGTGTAATACTTGTTCCGTTTCCCACGGCAATATTGGACCTAGTCCAATCGTCGTCGTGCATATTTTTCAGTGTTCCGTTATTTCCGCTAACGGTTTCTTCGGCAAAGGTTCCGGTTGAATCATTAAATTGCCAGTAGCTAATTAGTCCTGGCTCCATTCCTGTAGAGGTAAGGTTCATATTTTCCCTGATTTCACTTTCAGTCCTTGCAACATTCCACAATCTCACCTCATCAATTTTTCCATGGAAATGTCTGGCTTGTGTCAGGTAATCGACACCGATACAAAAATTATCACTATTTGACTGTACCGTATTTGCCGTACCCGAAAGGCTTTGTAGTTCGCCGTTTAGGTATAGGTTGCGCGTGCCGTTATTGTTAACAGCTGCAATATGATACCATTTATTGGCCTCCAGTATTCCATTAGCGGTTTTCATACCATCGAAATTCAGTCCGGTATATGGGGAATCCGGGAGGAGTCTTAAGTAATATCCATCGGCATTTGGTGTTTGGTATTTACTGACAATCCCATCAAGAGCGTTAAACTGTGTTGGTTTTATCCAGACCTCAATGGTATAATTATTTGTCAGGTCCAATGAGTTGTCGTCAGCTATTTCTACATAATCGTTGATTCCATCGAAATCAAGAGCATTGCCCGCAAAGCTATCGGGGGTTATTACACTGAAATTCCAGGTGCTGTCGTCCAAAATACCTGAGAAATAATTTCCATATCCATCATCAAAAGCCGTATTTTCAATGTTTACATAATAATTGTAGTTATTAATAAATGGGGTTAAATGGGGGATTGTTGCCGTATTGGAATTTATTGTCGAGTTTGCGGCAGGTATAATTTCAAATACCGAACCGTCTTCATTGTAAATAATGATATTCCCGTTTTGTTTTGCTATTTGGCTATCAAAACCAATAGATAAATCTGCAATGACATCATTAATTGTACTTCCGTCTTCGGGAGTTATTGAAACCTTCTTGGGATTTTTTTGAAATTCATAAGCACCAATATCAATCAAGGAATTTTCCCAATTGGAATATACCCTTGTATTCCCTGCCAAATCGTGTTTGGGTAAGTGCAATCCTGTTGTATCTGGAAAGCCCGCATCCACACAAGGAGAACCGATTATCGAAAGATTATAAGGGTACGGCGTTTGATTTAGAAACAATGGGTCGTTATCAATATTATCCTGGTAAACACCTGAAAAATTACCACCTGCGGCATCGCCTGCAATTCCAGCAAAGCCACCCTGTATGTCGCAATTGTAAAAATTGGGGGAACCGCTGTTGATCACACATTGTGGTGATGTATTCCCCCAAATAATATTGCTTTTAAGTGTGGCATTGCTATGATTGTTAAAATTAATACCCCCACTCTCTCCATAACTGTCGTTGTTGCAGATTGTATTATTGATAAGCTGAGTTGAGCAATAAAACTCTATGTGAATACCTCCTCCGTCAGTTATCGCAAGGTTGTCATTTAGTAGGTTGTTAACAATTAATGAGTTGTTGTCATTGACAACTGAAATGCCTGCCCCGAAATTTGCCGAATTATTATTGATTATATTATTCCTGATGATTAGGGACGTTCCATCCTCCATACAAATACCTCCTCCATCAAAATCAAGGGATCTATTATTTCTTATAACGTTGTCGATTATATTTACAAGTGAACCACTTGTTATCCAGATTGCACCGCCTTGATTTTTGGCAATACAATTTTGTATCAGGCAATTGGCAATTTTGAATTTACTTTCCTGATTAGGATAATAACTAATAGCACCTCCTGCAGAATTATCATTATCAACTGCTTTGCTATATTGTATTTTGCAAAACCGGAAGATTGAGGAATCATTGCCCGACTGCACGTCCCAGAACCTGAGGCCATTCCATGCCCCGTTAGTGCTGTAGTAATTACTGAAACCGGTAGTGTCGGCAATTGTGAAAGCAATAGTATCTGCTACAGTGCCAATAGCTTGCAAACTACCATTTATTTTAATTTTATAATAACCAAGGAATTCAATTGTTGTGCCGGGTTCGATATTAAGTGACCAACCGTTATCCACATATACATCACCATCAACCAAAACCGTGTTGGCCCAGGTTGTATCATTCGATATGTGGCCTGAGAAATTGTGGGTTTGCCCAAAAAGGATGAAAGGGAAAACAATGATTGTTACAATCAGAAACAGGGAGAAAGAGTGTTTTTTCATAATGATAGAATGATTAAGTTCTTGAATTATATTTTAATTTTTGACTTAGTCGTTATTTTCCCACGACCATCTTCTTCGTTTTTATAGAATTATCTGTTGTTAATTTGTATATATAAGTTCCACGACGAAGTAGTTGAGTATTTAGTCTTATTTTATACTGACCAGGATCCATTTGCCGGTCAATGGCAGTACGCGCCAATAGACCGCTAATATTATAAATTTCAAAAAGAACATTTGTTTTTACCGGCAGATAAAATTTAACATTTGTAAATGTTTTACAAGGGTTAGGGAAGTTTTGCTCAAGCACCACATCAGAGTGATGGATGATGGTATCGTTTCCGTTTTTGAAAAAAACATTTTCATCAACATCACCAATATAACCATCTTCGTTAAAACTCACTGAGCGCAACACTAGGTTCATATAAGGGTCGCCAAACCTTACGCCGTTCATTGGAGTGTATGGCATATCGGCTGCCGACATAACGAATTCGTGGCTTAGTATCATTATTGTGTCGTTACCTGCAAACGAAATATCAAGTTCTTTTACCTGTTTGGTCGTGTCGCAAATCAGCTCATTGGCTTCAACATGTTTCCATCCCATGCTTGGGTCTGAAATATCCCCAACAATAATGTCAACCTGACTTATCCTTTTGTTTACATTGTAAAGACCTATTTCCGCACGCTTAAACACAATGGCCGTTTTCCCGTTTTTATCAATTGTTATCCTCGGTAGTTGCAGGTGGTTTGAAGAATCTGAAAACAATTCGGTTGCAGGGTTACTGCTCCAACGCTTTTCATAAGGATTCCATGGCAGAGTTGATAAAACCTCATAATTTCCACTTAAAGTATCAACAATATACTTTGTAAAAACAAGTGCACCAAGCCCGTTTTCAAAATCCATATCATAGTAATTAAAATAATCACTATTTCCGTTTGAGACAATTTTTTCGGGTATTGTCCAATAGCTACCGGTAAATACTGCTGACATTAAGCTGTTGTGTCCTTCTTCTGTTTTTTTAGTGTTTTTCCAAACTGCCACGGCAACATTTTTTTCAGGGGAGGCAATTTTTATTTCGGTATCCACTCCGTCGATTTCTGCCAGGACACCTGGCTTTGATGATTTCCATTCCCCGTTTTTGTTTTCAATGAAGGCGTACCATACATCGGCCTTATGGGTGTCGAGATTGGCAACCTGCCAGGTGAGCAGTGCCCTGCTGTCTGACAATGCTGTCAATTCAGGGTTTGCTTCCGCCCGCCCTGATGACAGTGTCAGTATATCATCATCAATAAAATCCATGCTGATTAGGGTGTCGTTTTTCAAATCATAAATGGCATACCAAATATCCAAGGACTGGACAAAACTTCGGGGAATATCATCTGACTTTATATTTGCTATTGTTTCCGGTGTATACCTTGTTTGTGCCCAGGTGCAAATAGCGGTGTTTTTATCTATCATATCTATTGATGGGTTATTGATTGCATTCCGGTTTGCAGTAATTGTAAACGTGTTATTGAAAGAGCCCTTTTTAACGTCAAAATACCTTGCCCTTAGTTTCCTTTCCCCATACTGTTTTCCAGGTTCTATCCAGGTAAATATTCTACTGCTGTCATTAAGGTTGATTGTTTGTTCAGGATTGGCCAAAGGTATTTTATTGTACGAACATACAGGTTTTATTTGGATCAATGAGTCTGTGATGTTAAAGTCATCAGAAGATTTTAATTCAGTCGTTTCTTTCTTCATAGGCGGAAAGGCATTTGTCATATCATCGCCCCATATAGTTTTATTATAAAACAATCTGGGACCCCAAACAGTTTTTTCGTACCAACCCCAGAGGCCAGAAATATAAATCCTTCCATATAACTGAAAAGCAAAAGATTTTAAATGTTTGGTTTTGTTACGGGGTATGGAAGTGTATGAATGCCCAAACCCAAGTAAAAAACGGCCGTCAAGCCCAAAATCACATTCAGCAAGACCGTCAAGAACTTTAGCCCCGACAGAAAACTCAGTGCCGAGCGAACCTGAATAAAAACGGTAAGAGGTACTGTTTTTATAGGCCTCTTTATGGGCAGGGTTGGCATCTACATCAAGGTTGCCAAAAGAACCCCATTTGCCGGATAATGTGTCAATCATCATTCTCAGACGGGACGAATACTCAAAAGCACCGGAAAAAGTTAAACTGAATGAGGGTTCTACAATTATTGTTTCAGGGTCTGATGCTACAGCGGCTTCAATAATCTCTTTAAGTTTTTTTGCAATATTCTTCAGTTTTTTAAATCCTGTATTAACACTTCCCCCTATTGCAAAATTTTGGGTGGCAATTAAATTGTTCAAACTGTCGATTTTATAAGAATTATATTGTGCATAGTTAAACTTAAAACGAAAAGTTTCGGCAGTACCTGCCCCAAGGTTAAATACTTTTTGGAAAAAATCGGGTGGCTGGTCAAGTTCGAGTTTATATTCGGAAATAACATATTTGAAATATGCCCTTGCTGTGGGCGATTTCATTTTACACTCCGAATTACCTATAAGTGGGACCCATCCCGGGATTTTCATAATTTCCGAATTGTTTATCAGGTAATTTTTTTCAAATGTTGTATTTATAGAAAAAACTACACTATCGTGGTTGCTGTAATCCTTAATATCGTGAAATGATGTATCGGCGATAAAATCAAACCATTTGGGACGGGTTTTGTGGATTGTAATTTTATACGGTCCCTCAACCAATGCAAGATAATTATCCTGGCCCAAATAATATTCTATTTTAAGCAATGCCATTGGAGGTGGAAGAGCAGCCATATTGTATGTTATATTCCATAATGTGTCACCACTGACCATATCCGCATCAATGCTTGCCAGTTCGTTGCCCGAGACGTCAAAGAACTTACCTGTAATTTTGCTAAGGTCTGACATTACTTCTGTTTTGATAACAAAAGTGTTCTCCTGCTCCATTGTTCCAGGTGCTATTGCCTGATCAAAAGGTCCGAAATTACCTGAAACTTTTGGTGCTATTATAGGGTTAATATAAATTGGGATTGAGAAAGTGCCTGTTATATGTTCTTCATTGCCGTAAGTGTGATAACCTTGTTCGATACTTAAATAGCTGCCGGGAGAAGCCTCTCCCATGTCAATGGTTAATGTGCCTGAGTAGCCTCCTCCGGGAAAAGGATGAATACCCTGTTTAATAACCTGATGCTCGGGTGATAAAAAAACGTATTTAACAAAGTTATCCGTCCAATCCGGTTGGTTGCTCTCATCGTAATCGGTGAAAAAATTAAATTTATTATAGAGCTTTGTCCCTTCGTTAAACGGGCCTAACCCAAGAACAAGATTATACTTGAAACTATTTTCAGGGAACGGATCTTTAATAATATATTTTCCAAGCGGGTAAATAACCCCTGTGTCGGGGCCGTCAATATAAAAAACTTTTACATAAAAGTTGTAGTTACCCGGTTGTTTGTTGATCATGTTATCTCTCCATACAGCAAAAGAAAGAGACTTGAAATAGTTCCACCTGTGCGAATTTCCTTTTAACACTCCGTTGTTGTAGTTTTCCGAATCATTGATAATAGTTCCTTTTCTTTCGTCCAACTTATAGTGAAGCTCTGCTTGCGGGTTTGTATTTGTTTCGATCTTTATTTCCGTAATCAGCCCTTGAAAATACTCGGCAATGGATTTCTTATCAATTTGCTCTCCGGTATTGTTTCGGCCGATTATCCAGTATCCCGAATAAGTTTCGGCAAATGCAGAATTGCTGTAATCAACCATTGCACCGTCAACACTTAGCTCGGCATCATGTATTCCATCTCCAGAATATGAAGCTTCAACAAAATGCCATTCACCATCATTATATTTATGGTCGGCATGCAAAGTATATGTTGTGCCTGTATCTCTTAAAACGAATTTCAAAGCACCATCCGTTTTTAAAATTACTTCGCGATCGTGTGAGTTATTTGTGTTGCCATTTTGCGAATCGGTAAAACCTATCAGTTTACCGCCTTTATCGGTAGATGTTTTAAACCAGAAAGAGATTACAAATTGGTCCGGTGCATTCATGCTTTTTGAAGTTTCTATATAATTATCCGATCCGTTTAGCAAAAGTGAATACCTGTAAGGAATGCTATTTTCAGTATAGGTTTTCGTATCGAAAAACTGGCCGTCTTTTTCAAACCCTAACTCAACTTTGTTTGTGTTTTCGGGAAGTCCCGATACAATTATCCTGTTGTATAATTTGCCGTAATCGTCGGGGTTGTAGTAAAATGTATTCCAGTTATAAACCGGTGTTGCAATAGGAAAAGGGGCAAATTCCGAGGTTTTGTATTCCGTTTTAAAACCGCCGGTATCGCAGCCGTTATAATATTCGCTCACCTCTATTTTATTTAATGAATACGGGAAAGCCGAAACATCGGTACTAAACCTTGATAAACCGTTATTGGAATTGATTGACAAGGTTTTAATGACGTAGTTGTATTTATCAATAAAAAAAAGTTTAACGGAATCAGTATTTACATTACTAGAAACAATGGTAATCGTATCCATTATTTTTTCTACATCAGGGTATTGCGGAATAAAAGTTGCCCCGTTTTTTAATCTGCCCGTATTATTATAAAAACTGAGGTCTGAAATATAATTCAAACGGTTTCGCAAGTCGTTAAAATCCCAATAACCCACCAAAGTAGTATCCTGCAATATTTTTTTGTGCATATTATCAATAATTTCCTGATGTGTAAGTAGTCTGTTCCATATTCGTACCTCATCCATTGCAGTGATATAACTCCGACCGGCAGGTTGATTTATCAGATCATTGCATCCGCCTAAGAATAAGGATTTGGTTTTCCATGACGATTTATAATCAATGTTGTTTAATATATAGTTAAAAGCTACATCATCACTGAAAGATCCCAATAAATAGCCGTCAAAGTAAAAATAATTCTGTGAGTTTGAACTTCCTGTAAATGATAAATGGTGCCATTCGGTATTATTGAAAATGTCATTTCCAAAAGATATATAGAAAAGTTGACGGACCTCTCCTCCTGCAAGAGAGGATAAAGAAAAAAACGGCCAGTCACTTTGGGCGTCACGCTTTATAGAAAGAGTCCAGACGGAATCCACAGCCATAATAAACTGTTCGCCGGAATTATTGAAAAAATTATTCAAATCGAATTTCAGCCAGGCCTCAATTGTATAATCCCCGGTCATAATATTTAATGAGTAAGGCCCCTTGTAATTATAAGGTTCTTCCGTCATTCTTACGCCCGGCCCGTTAATGATTTTAGCATATTTTGTGCTGTCAACTGATAATGCCTGACCTGCAATCTGGTTTTGATAAAAAACGCCTATTGAATCTTCCAATGTAACATTGTCAATCTTGCTATAAAGTTTCGGCTTTTGCGGGATTATCTTTAATTCTTTGTGAAAAACAACACCTTCTTTAGGACCGCCGTTGCAAATCATAAATGCCTCAAGATATTTTGTGTTCAATGGTAGCATGTCCATTCTTACATTTTCATAAGATGCGGAATCAAGATATTGTCCCTTTTCGGCAATTACATAAGAAGAGTCAATTGTTGTAAAGTCAGCTGACAGAATAACAAACTTTACAGAATCGGTACGTGGGGGTAAATTATTTACCGAAAAAGTATTATACACCTCCGGCACGTCGTGCCAGGAAGTATCGGTTCGGATATAGTTATTTGTGATGAACGGACCCCACCCGTCAGTTGCAAAAAAATTAACCGTATCTGGATAAACAATATAAGGTATATTATAAATGGCAAGGCTGTCTGACTTGTAATAAACCTCAATACTTAGCTGAGGTGACAAAGGGAATCCCATTGTGTCGGATTCCACCTTCCATAATGCATCTTCCAAATCGGTGCCTTCTTTTGAAAATGATTTCCCAATCTGTTCACCATCAATATCAATAAATTTCAGGATTACTTTAGACGTTTGTTTAGGCAGGTCATAAACAATAAATTCATTATCGCGCTTCGTATTGATATAATACGGACCAAATCCGTTCAATGAATTGACACTGATTTTTGGTAGGTATTTTGCTTCCTGGTTTTTTTGTGCATTTGTGCTTTTAATATTTATTGTAAGAAAAAAAACTACCAGGAAAACACCAAGGTTAGATATTGAAAAGGAAAAATGCTTATTCATATTTTATAAATTAAAGGATTTCAAAAGTTGAAAAATATTTTAAGCTAAATTCAGAGATTTCATAGGTGTCGATATATGAATTATATGAGCCAATACGGGATAAGTCAATAAATAGTTTCATTGCTCCTGGCTTTTCTTCCGCACTTATAAATACAGAATCATCATAGGTGTATTTTACGAAACCTTTTATTCTGAAATGGTTTAATACTTCTGAAAAACTTTTATTATATTCTGCGTTAATAGCTTTTGAAATATAGGCGCGGTTGGTATTGAGTTTCTTACATATCTCGTCGTAATTGATTTCGCTAAAAAGGAAAGGCTTCTCATTCTCAATATAGGTGTCAAATTTAATTGCCAATTGTTGCAGTTGAGGATACTTATCCGGTTCATCTCCATTAATACTCGGAATTTCAGATGTTAAAACAGATTTGTTTTCACAAATTAAAGTAAGGTTTTTATCAACAAGTTGTTTATAGGCAATATTCCTTTTCCTGTAAATGATCAGGATTATTACAAATAAAACAATAAAAACTGAAATCCCAATTAAGAGCGAAATTATTAATTGATTTTTACTTGAAAGTTGCAAATGTTGAATTTTATTCTCTTTTTTTAACAAAATAATTTTATTTTCTTTTTTCACAGTTTCATACTTTGCCGACATTTCGTTGATTTGCGAGTTTATCCGCTCTTGGTAAAATCTACTTTGCATTTTGCGAGCAATTTCTAAATATTCATAAGCATTTTTATAGTCATTCATATTCATATTTATGTTTGACAACAAAAGGTTCATATACATAAATAAATTCTTGTTTTCTCTGATATCACTGAGCTTTATTGCTTCATTTATCAGTTTAGATGTTGCCTGTGGCTTATCCATTTGTAAATAAGTATGGGCAAGGTCGGCAGGATGGAAGTTGTAAATCCCCAATTGCGGATAGTTAATTATTTCTTTATTAAAAAACTGACCGAAAACAAAAACAATAATTGTATCAGGATTCCATTCGGCGAGGAGTTTATTAAAATACTCAATTTTTATTTCTCCTGTATAGCAAGGTATCCCAAATGACAAAGCAGATTCAACCATTATCTTTTCTTCTTCCATTTATCCTTTCTCATCAAACATTCTCCAAATCCTTCGCTTCAATTATATTTTTGCCTCCGGATTTGCAGGGTCGTCGGAACGGGTGTTCATCAGGTTTATTCGGAAAATACTTTTGAAGAAAATACCTTGGAAGATGCAGTTGAATTAATCAAGAAGAAATATAAAAACGGTTTAAAATATTAACAAATACCTTTAAACGAATATTTAACAATGACCGTAACCTACAGCCCTAAACGAGCCGAAAAAGATAAATATGACCGAGAAACAGCTATTGAAAGATGTGCGAAGTCAGGAAAAATTAATACAAAAAAATAACATCTTTAAAATATAGACTTTCAGTTCGTGGGAGTACCGATGCTAAAGAGGCATTGTAGTATTCTCACTAAAATGCATTCAGTCTGAAAGCCCACAGACTTTTCGTAAAAGTGTAGTTTGTTTTTTTTAGCGAACTCAGGTTGAGATACAAGCCTGAGAACCGAAAGACTTGCCTGTCTTTATGCAATCTCCACAATCCTGATTTCAAATGTCAGGTCTTTGCCTGCAAGCTGATGATTGGCATCAATTACGATAGAGTTATCTTTTACCTCTTTGATTTTTACAATCACCTCTTGTCCGTCGGGTTGTTTTGATATCAGCTCCATTCCGACTTCGGGTGTTAACTCTGCCGGCAGATTTTCTTTCGGAACTTCCATTATCAGGTCTTCGCGGCCTCGCCGTAAGCTTCGTTTGACGGGATTACGACCGTTTTTGTGTCATCAACTTCCATCCCGAGAACTCCGTTCTCAAATCCCGGAATCAGGTTTCCGTCACCGACTTTAAACTCCAAAGGTTGCCCGCCATCAGATGAGTCGAATATTGAGCCGTCACTCAGTTTGCCTGTATAGTGTACTTTTACGGTGTTGCCTTTTTCTACTTTTGCCATTGTTACTGCTTTAATGTGTTATTAAATTTTAGAATTGCGGCAAAAGTATGAAATTCCCTTACATCCTTCCAGATAATTTATTAATGTCCGACTCTGGTTTGGTCAATAGGACTATTATTAAACAGATTAATTAACAATAATCTCATCGCAAAACAGCCAGGCTTTCTTACCGTTACCTTTGTGCCATACAGGGCAGGTGCCGATATTTTTTGCCGTGATCTTGATATATCGTACATTTCTGCGGTCAAACTTTTTTGAATATCCGGCTTTTCTGACTTCTACTTGGGGAACGGGATTTTTGTTTTTAAAAAAGGCAACCTCATCATAACTTTTTCCATCTGTTGATATTTCATATTTTACTGACTTTGGCAAGAATATCCAGTTGCTCTGGTTTTGCAAAAAACCTGCTGTTATCTCCGAAATGTCCGTGCCCTTTTTAAGGTCGATAATAACTTCCATATCATTGCCCTGAAATCCCTGCCAGTTTTTGTAATCAACAGGCGGTACGATAGTTTCGGGCGCACACAGACCGTCGGTTAGTGCTTTATCGCCTCCTCCCGGATACCTGTTTGAATACGGCTGAACATAAATTACTTTGGCCCATTTAGCAACATTATTAACCTTTAGAGGCGGTTTTGGTAAATACCTGCTTTCGTCGGTGTCGTTATACTGCTCCCGCAGTTTTTGAAGTTTGTTTTTTAAGCCGGTAATGATATCTTCATAATCTTTGTTGTTGTACAGGTTGTTAAGCTCGCAAGGATCATTTTTTAGATCATACAATTCCCAGGCGTCAATGTCGTAATAGAAATGAATGAGTTTATATCTGTCTGTTCTTATTCCATAATGTCTTTTAACCATATGCTCATTCGGGTATTCAAAGTAGTGATAATAGACTGCATCACGGACTTGTGCATTTTTTTTATTCTCCAGAATATCTTTCATCGAAATACCCTGCATTTTTTCCGGCACTGGAACACCTGCAAAGTCGAGCAGGGTAGGGGCATAGTCAAGATTCATAACGAGGTCTGTACTGTCAATTCCGGGTTTAATCTTGTCAGGATATCTGACAATCAGCGGAGTGCGAAACGATTGCTCATACATAAATCTTTTGTCGAACCAGCCGTGCTCACCAAGATAAAACCCCTGATCGGAAGTATAGATTACGATTGTATTGTCCTTTAAGCCGTTTTTGTCAAGATAATCAAGCACACGGCCAATGTTGTCATCAACGGAAGCAATACATCGCAGGTAATCTTTTATATATCTTTGGTATTTCCATTCAGCCAGCTTCTTTCCCGAAAGCGATAGCTTTTCAAATTCTGTATTTCTGATATCATAAACCGAATCCCAGACTTTCATTTCATTATCGTTCATTCTTCCATGAATCCTCTTCCATGCACCTTTCAGATATCTTCCGCCGGGCATATTGTCATAATTTGTGTATTTCAGGTCATAATCGAAATACATATCCTTTGCAATACTCATTCGTTGGTCCTTGGCTGCTGCACTTCTCGTTTTGTAATCATCGTAAAATGTTTCGGGAACAGGCAGATTTTTATCTTCGAACATCGAAATATGTTTCAGGTCGGGCATCCAGTTTCGGTGCGGAGCCTTATTATGGAGTAAAACGCAAAATGGTTTTTCTTTATTTCTGTTTTCCATCCATTTTATAAACTCATCGGTAATAAGGTCGGTCACATATCCTTGCTTCCTCTCCCTTTTTCCCATTGTAATGAAATCGGGATTGTAATAATCGCCCTGTCCCGGAAGTACCGACCAGTAATCAAATCCTGACGGCGGACTTTTCAGATGCCATTTCCCGAAGAG
>Ga0256913_10000329_pt1 | contig 24171 bp, 36 predicted proteins | sample Axial_MatmetaG_FD_185970 | JGI IMG/M metagenome (GOLD analysis project Ga0256913, IMG submission 185970) | Deep-sea worm associated microbial mat communities from Axial Seamount, Juan de Fuca Ridge, Pacific Ocean - Axial_Mat | ecosystem: Environmental > Aquatic > Marine > Oceanic > Microbial... | reverse complement strand
GTTTTCGTGGTACAATAAACGCAATGGATAGCTTTGATAATAAAGGAAAAACTTTATATTTATCACATACATTTAGATTTAATAATAATATTGCAAATAAAGCTAATTATTTATTAAATACAATTCTTAACGAACCAGAACAAATTATATCTCATTTTCCAGATAAAACCGGGACAACAAAAACACGATGTCATTTAACTAGAACCAATAGTGGAATTATTGAACTCTTTACAAAATATCATGAAGAAGGTAAAGTAGTTAAAACAATAAGAAAACCAAGTGAAATTTTTAAACTACCATTATCATTATATTATTTTTTATCTGATCGGTATAAAAATAAACATAAAATAGAAGTAAAATATCTTTTCAATTTTCGTGGCAGAGCAGAAATTAAAGAATACGCCGAAGAATCTGGTGATATTGAAATGTTAACCGCTTTACGTATTGTGGAACAATATTGGGATGAAATTATTGATATATTCGAACAAGCTAAAATTAATCGCCGGAAACGTAAAATTGATATGTTTTTAGGTACAGCTCACACCTGTAAGGGTTTAGAATGGGATGAAGTATATATTCATGATGATTTTCCATGTTTAATAGAACGAATTTCTAAAGTAGCTAAATCAATCGAAGAATTTCATCAAAAAATACTCAATAAAGATAATCGCTTACAGTCACATATTCAAAAAGTTATTGAAGAAATAAACTTGTACTATGTAGCAATAACCAGAGGAATTTATAAAGTTAACTTAACATTACCAAATTCTTCTATAATTGATAAATCAATAAAAGAATTAAATCAAATGATAGACGAGTATAATAATAATTAATATTGATAATATAACGAAATAGTATCTAATTCATTTAATAAAAACCTTTTAATATGATAGTCATTTTCAATAATATCAATAGTTAAATTAAATATCCTATTAAGAATATCAATGTCCTAATTCATAGAATCTTTTTGTTTATATAACAATAATTGTTTAGGATAATTATATTCATTTTTTTCAACACTATCATTATTAAGTTCTACTATCAATATTATATTATATTTATTATATATAGATGCTAATAAATCCAAACTATTAAATAATTCTATATTTATATTATATTGATCATTAATAACTATATAATCATTATTATAATATTTTATATTAGTATCTATTAACTAATTATCTACATCAATTAAATATTGATTTACTAATTTATTATTAAATTTAATATATCCATAATTTAAATTAGTTTTTATTGCTATTCCAGATTGATTAATATAATTATCATTATCTAATAATGAAACCATTAAATTTTTATTTTTAATAATATTATTCTAATCACATAATTTATTAAAATTTATATCTTCAAAAATTATAGTATTAAAATCATCTGTAACTTGAATATTATTATGTAATGGTTTCAATGCCCAATCAATTATATCTACTTTCATATCAAATGAATTTTCTAAATATTTATAATTATATAAATTAACATATAAATAATCGGGGCTGGTTGATTTATTTATATCATAACTATTAGTCAATTGATATAAATAATTATAATACTGCTCTCTATTAGTACGTGTTAAATATACATTATTATTTTTAATACTTTTAACTGGATATAAATTAAATCCTGTCGAAGTAAATATTTGAGGTAAAATTTGATATAAAATTTTATTTTTATCTAAATTTATTAATATACAAAATCCATTTAATGTAGCTGTTATATTTTTATAATGAAATTCAATATAAATATAATCATTATTTAAAAATATAACATCTTCTATTTTATAATAATTAAAATTAAATGGCAAATTAATAAAATCAATTTCATTATAACTATCAGTACTTTCAGTATATTGTAAACATATTATTCTGCTATATTCTTTATTATTATTTATAAACTGTATTACTGCATATATATAATCATTATCCTTATTAAAAAAACTATTTTTTGAAAATATATACTAACTTTTTACATCAGTATATCCTATATTGTTCTAATTAATATCTGGATTAATATTTATTGTTTTATTATATTTTAATTCTTTATAATCTAATAAATTTAAATATTTTTTATATGAACTAAATTTTATATGTTTAAAAATATCACTATTATTTTTATTTAATAATTTATCATATATTAAAACATTAAAATCATATGATGGTTGAAGAAAATTCATCACTATATTATGTAATAATATTGATCCATATTTTTTTGTTTCATAATAATTTTTCATATCAAAATTATAAATAAATTCTTTATATAAATCAATACTAATATTATTTAAATTATTATGAAATTTTCCATATTTTATATTAAAATATATTTTATTTATATCTAAAAATAATAAAATATATACATTAATATTAACCTACTCTAAAGATCCTATAATAACATCTTCGTATAATATAGTAGTATCATTATAAATATCACATGTAAATTTATAATCATCTGGTCTAATGTAAGTGAATAATAATTCTTTAAATATTTTATAATTATAAAAAATATAATCATCAGTATATTTTATATACTATTTATTACATAAATCATCTATAGTTGCTACTTCGCCATCATTATAACTTTTATTAATATCATTATAATTATTAAAATTAACTTTATTATTATTATTATTTATTAATGGATATACATTACTTTCTTTTAAATCAATATTATCTAATATATTAATATATACATCATTATCTATTGATACGTCTACATCACCTATTTTAAACTATTTCAATGATTGATTATATGCTAATTGTATTACACTAGAATTATTTTTCATCAAATATACATCATTATTTTTCATAAAAATATCAATTATATAATCAGATATATTAATAATATTAGTATCTAAATTAATCATAAACGTATTTAATTGACCAGTATATGTTGAAGTATACGTAAATTTAACTTTATAATAAGTATTTATTGCTGGTATAGGGATTGTTATATTGAAATTTTGTATGTAATTAGTATTATTACTACTAAATTCAACCTATGTATTACTTTCATCTAAATAATAAACTGAATATGACATATTTATATAAGTAGAATTACTAAAATTTATAGTTAAATCTGACTATTGATCAATATAAAAATAAAAAACATTATCATATGGATCATAGTTACTACCAGATGCGGTAAGAGTATAAACAGCGTCTTGTTCAAGCTGTACATAATTATTACCAGTTAAATGATATTGATTAATAAGCAAATTGTTTTTACCATAACTATAAAGTTTTTTATTATCTTTATTACTTATATACACATAATTATCATTTATTTTGTTATTAATTTTCATAAACATTAACATAATATTATTCCTTTATAGTTAACTTTTTATAACACGTAACACCAAGTTGTGCATTAACTGTTTTGATTACTTTTATTAAAACAAACGCATATGTATTTATAGCAAACTTTTCATTAGCAGTAAAAGTAATTTCTCTAGCATCTATTAATATTAACTATTCTTGAAAATTAACAATTTGTAATTTTAGTTTTGTTATAATACTATCAAATGTAAATGTAGTTCCATCATAAACATAACTATCTATTTCATTAAAAAGTGAATCATAAAATTTTAATGCCATATTTAAAATATCTAATTCAACACTTTTTACATATGGAATAATTAATAACTCGGTATCAATATCTTCTCGTAAACTTGAAGACCAACTACTTGGATATGGATTTTGTATTCTAATTGTTATTTGTTCATTTTCAGTTAACAATGCAAATGCAGGATCTGTTTCACCTGATATAGTTATACCATGTTGTTGATAAGGTTGATTAATATAAAATGAATACTAGCCATCACCAACCGGTTCACTACTTACTGATGTTTTTACTAATTTTAATTTATAATAACCTGTTAGTTGTGGTGTAAATAATACATCATGCTTATTAGAATTTTTAAAATTTAGTTTATAATGATACGTATAATCAAATAATCCATTTGGTACACTTATAGGGATTTCAATAATTTGATTATTTTCTTCTGTTGGTAATATTGTATAATATTTATCTTTTTTAATATAATCAGTTCTTGTTTTTCTATCAAGATAAACATTTTGTGAAAGTAATCTTTTTAAATTAACTAAAACGGCTTTACTTTCTTTAATAATAAATGATTCTATAAATGTTGAATACGTATTATTTAATTCTAAATTATATGTATTAATTAAATCATTCTTCCATGTATCAACATTAACTAATGTTTTTTTAATACTATCATAATCCATAATATTATTATTTACTTTAAACGTATTAAGCTTTGGAAATGAATTATACTATAATTTTAAATCTTTATAATGTAGTTCTAAATAATTTAATGCATTTTCAATTTTTATTATTTCTGTAGTATCACTAAAACTATTCTATTTTATACAATATTCATATAAACTATTTATATCATTTGTGTATTGTATATTAATATTATTTTTAAAAAATGATAATAAATTTGTAGTAGTATTAGATACTAAATTATAAGTAGTATAAGCTAATTCATACTCTATTAAATCATGTAGTGTACTAATTCCATAATAATAAGTAGTTTGATTCATAAAAAAAACCGTTCATATAGTAATATTTAAAAAATTAATTTAAATAATTAATTTCTAAAAAGAACATTATTAAGGTTTCATGTAATGGCTAATATTAATTTTTCAACATTATATAATTTAGATAATTTTAATATTTATGATAAAATTATAACTTTAGGTAAAGGATCAACTATTCTTATGTTACCTAAAACATATGATTCAAACAACCCATATATAAATACAATAGATAATTCATATTAGTTATTATATATAAATTTTAACCACGATCCTGCGTTTTCAAGATTTATTAGTAATTTTAAAGATATAGAATAGGACACTAATTTAAATGTTAATTTTGCATTATTTTCAATAGTAGATGATGAATTAAATTTTATAGAAGCATTCGGAATACATGATGACTATTTTTCTATTAATACAAATTTAGCTACTAAAGAAAATATACTATTTAATGGTATTAATATAAACGGTATTAATATAAACTGTAATTTAAATAGTCCTACTCCACTATTTTTTAATTCAGATTTTAAAATTACTTTTACTCAAAATATTAATGATAGTTCTAAATATATAACTAGAAGTATAAATAAATATTATAAACTCCCTCAAGATTTTATAGAAAATAATAACGCATTAGCAGTTGAACCATCTAACTAGTTAAATAAAAATTTATAGAATATAAACACCACTAATATAGCTGATCAAACAATATCATTAAGTTATAGTGAAAATGATTTTAATTCATATATAATTTGTAATTATTATAAAAATACAGTAATTTCTGATGTAATAATAAATGATAATAATCCCAAAGAAATCATGGTTTTATATAAAAATTATCCTAATGAAAATAAATTTTATATAGATTTCTATAAATCTGGTATCTTATTAAAACGAATATATAAAAACTTTTTATATATAATGTATAAAGATAATAACACATTTAACATAACTAAAACAAATGGTGAATTTTATGAATGTGAACTAAATTAGAATATTATGGATTTTATAAATTTTAATCATTTAAAAGATTTAAATGATTATTATTATCTCACAAATGACACCGAAAGACAATAGTTTACTTTTCCTATTCAATTAGGTGATACTATAATTTCAACTAAATATAATGATTTTTTATAGGCTGGTGAATTACGTATAAATAATGACGCAAGTTAGAATGAATTTTATTGTCCGATTATTAGAAATCAATATGTCGCACCCATGACTCCTTATTACTATACCTGCCATTCCACCTCATCAAGCTTCATTGCATCACAGTTTACTTTTCCTGACTATGGAATGAAAAAATTTTATACATTTAAAAACTTTACAATTTCATTACAATATGGACTTATAATCCCAAATGAATTATTAAATAATAACTATATTAAAAAAAATACAATAACTAATGTTACTAATCCAGCTTATCCGCATAATCAACAAATAATTTATAATCATAATGAATTTTCTATCGTTAAAATAACTAATGCTGACAATGTTTATTTAATTCAGGGTGACGCAAAAAAAATATTAGATGAAGTACATACAAAATACTATTTAATAAAATCAAATTTAATTATAAACAATCCTAATTATGATGCAATTGTTGATATTTATAATAATATACAAGATTCTGATGGTGCCTTAAAAAATATAGACTATGACGCTACTAATTCATTTATAATTTTATTAGATAACTATGAAATTGTTGATAATACTTCATCTTATATTACTTATAATATCAATATATATTCAGATGAAATTTATAAGTTAATAAATAATAATAAATTTATTAAATTTATAAATACAAATAATAAATATTATTTACAATAGAATGGATATAAATTTAAAAACATAGCAGATTTAAAATATAATTTATTTAATATAATTAATACTTATTCCATAGATAAAATTAATATAAATAATATAAATCAAGTTAATACAGACATAAATTATATAGAGGATTTTATAACAATTCAAAATTCTATAAATAAAACGTTGTATGCAATGTCATCGGATGGATATATATTATTTCCTTTAAAATATAATTAGATTTCATATGTTGATAATTAGAATACTGAAACCGACACAACAAATGAAATTGATAAATTTAATATTGCATATTTTGTTGACGAAGATGGAACCATCTATAATACATCAGAAATTAATTATATCCTATGTTTAGCTAATGAAAAAATGGCAACATTATTTAATATGATAGTTAAGGTTGATAAAATTTATGATGCCTCTGAATTTGTCAAACATACTATATGTGACTACATAATAGATGATATAACCAACGCTGAAACATCATATGAATTATTTAATAATAACTATCAATTATCATATAATATAACAGATAGTACTAATTTAAATATAATAAATGATTCTACATCATTAACAATTAAATCAACTAATACTACTGAATATAATTCAATTAGTATAGATACAACTGATATTATAATATATGATGATGAATATTTAGATATTGATATAGAATTAGATTATGATAACACTAATTTAGATGAATATCTATTAAATATTTTTCATTGTTTTGATGGTGATAATAGTTTAGATATTGCTATAGAAAATGATAACATACAAAATGTAATACATATTGACTATAGAGGTCATACTATTAATAATTATAATGTATATTATGATACTATAAAATTTAAATCATTTGGATTATTTCATAAAAAATGTATATCATAGTACAATAAAGATTAGCTTACAAAAAACAACGATGGTACAAATATAAATAATATAGATAATTTAAATATTCATAGTATCTCAACTTTTAATTTTAATAGCAATACATTAAGACCTTTCGTATACGACATCTACACAAATTACCTACAATTTGATAGTCAATTAAACAATTATGTAATGCAAAATTATGTACAAGAACCTACTTCACTAAATAATAATTATAATATATAGCCAGCTAATAAAAATGGTCATACTTTTTTTATTTCAACAAATTTAAATTATTTCACACGATATTCATCATATCAAGTAGCAATAGCAAATTATGGCTGTAATTACACTATTAATGCTAGATCTACATTTGATAATACAAATGTAGATCTAAATTTTGGCATAAGTATTAGACCATATAAAAATTATAATCAAGTACCAAATAATAACTTACATGGAGCTAATTTAAATTATTTATATGATACAACTACTAAAACATTTAATGATAATATTGATATTTATATAAATTTAAATCGTTATGTAAATCCAATTACATATTATGGTGAAAAAATATTTATAAATAATACTAATAAAACAAAAGATTTAATTTTATCAAATAGAAATGATATTTTACAAAATTCTTTTCCAAATAATAAAGTTACAACAGCAAATTAGCAACTTAATATGCCAATATTAAATAATTATTAGAGTAATTTAAATACTAATACTAGTATATATAACGGCAATGATTCATATTACTATTTAAAATATAGTACAATAAACTATGGAAATAGTTAGTATTATTTAAACAATAATAATTTTTATAAAGTAGCATTTGCTGATATAATTGATTTTAATTATAATTTAAATAGTTTAGAACGAAATTATTTATTTAATAATAAAACTAATATTGCAAATAAATTAATAAATAATTTATTAACTCATAATAATTTACAATATAAATTTATAGATGGTAATGAATTATTTCATAATATTTCATTAACTAAAATTAATATTAAATTATTTATAAAATACAATATATTATATATATATGTAAATAATACATTATTAACCGAAACAATTATAAATAATAATTACGTTAAAATTAAATCAATTAACCTATATGAAAACAAATAGATTGGGGATAAAAAAATAATTTTAACAAAAAATAATTCTATTTTAACTAAAAAATCTGGTTTTTGGTGCTGATATGAAACAAACATTTACTGATATAAATCAAAAATTTATACAACAAAAATCATTATTAGCAACTGCTAATTCACCTATAATTTCATGTATAGTTGATTGTACATCAGATATAGATTTACAAAATTTACTATATTCTAAATTAGATATTAATAATGCTGATAATACTTTTACTATAAATTTAGATTCATTTAATGTAAATCATTTACTTAATACAAAATTTAATACATTTAAATATACTAAAAATATTATTAATAATGAAGATTATATACCCTATTTTACTATTCCAGTATCAATAGATGCAACTAGTTCTAATAAATCATTTAATATATTTATAAAAAATATTATCCCCGAAAATACTACCTGTCTAGAATATAATTGTACAAATTATATCTATAAAATAATATATTCAAATTTTAATGAAATTTTAATTATACCAAATTTTGAAATACATACATACAGTGACATTAAAAAATTTGCTACTGATATATAGAAAATTGAAAAAAATACCAACACTATAGCATATGAAGCAAATTAGTTTACTGCAAATACATACGGATTTTCAGTTATTCCATCTTTAAATAAAAATTTAAAATTTAAATTTTTAATTGATTATTCATTAACTGGAACTAAAATTTCAAACACATATGTACCATCTAAAATAACTAATCATTTAGTAAATAAAACAACAAATATAACATAGGATCTACTAGAATATGAATATACTATAAATGAAAATACACTCACTCGATTTAATGCATATAATATATATGATTGTAATATTAATAATTATGATGATACAAGTTTTTATAATACATCTAATATACAATTTATAGAGGAAAATTATAAAATAAATAGATCACATGTTCCACCTAGTAGATATAGAAATAAATTATCAAATATTTCATAGTATTATACTAACGTAATAAATTAGACAAATAACAATGATTTATTAATGGCAACAATTGATCAAGATTTATACTCACAATTTAAATATAATAATACAATGGCATTAATATATAATTGTGATAATAAATTAAATTTAATAAAAAATGGTTTTTTACTAGAATTTAGTGGGAATTCAGAAATAATAAAATTGAATTAAAAGGATAAATTAAATGGATAATATAATTATATTATTAAATGATGAAATATTAACAAATACCAATATAACAATTAATAAAGCTAGTACTTTATCAATATTATGCACTAATTTAAATGATATTTTATTATATAAATTAAACAACACTGACTATTATACAGAATATATTCCACTTAATGAATCAAAATCTATTATTATTGATAATACTGCTTATACTTATTATATTAGAATAAACTTTGATTTATCAAAAGAAAATCAATATATTTTTAATATAAATACTAAATTAAATAAAGAAAATAATACACCTGATATTATTTTAAATATCACACTATAGTATAAATATAATATTGATTTTATAAATATAAATACGGACAGTACAAATATTAATCCAGATGGTACAATAATTTATATAGATAAAGATACATCATCTATAGATAGTACAAATTTAGATAACATAAAATTAACTAATATAAAAAATTTTACTGGATCATTTACTGAAGAAAGTTTAAATTTTATATCTAATTTAATGCAACAACCAAATGCTCACTATTTAAGTTTAGATGAAAAAATCCAAGATCATAATACTGATAATATATATTCATTAAAATAGGATTCAAATAAATCAGAAAACGTATATAATAATCATATTTATATGTATGGTGTTAATGAAAACAATTATCAAATAACTCCATTATATAAATCATCTTACAGAATGATTCCTCCTCCTTGTTCGGCATTTAAAATATATTATAAAAGCAAACATCATGATTTAGTACAATCTAACATAGAACTAAGAATGTCTAACACGCCTGATATATTTGATAGCAATATATATTCAAATATGTGCCTAAGTAACAATGGTACCTTAGTTGTTAATATATTTAATATGAATTATATACAAACACTAGATTTTACATATCCACCAGTTATAAATAAAAATATATTTAATTTAGATTTTTATGTACCCAGTGAGAATCAGTCAAGTGCTAAAAACTATATATTTTAGTTATATAATAGTTGTAAACTTAGATATTATTAGGTAAAATCAATTTATTTTCCTCCGGCTACTTATTCTCCATTGAAATAGACAAATCCTGATATTACAGAACATATAAATGATAATAATATAAATATTATCAATAATTATATTATTGATAATAATAGTTCACATTAGATAGTATTTCAAAATACAATGTTGTCAAGTGAAGAAGATGCTATGTTTAGTGATTTATAGTAGCAACACCTACTTTATTCTCAATTATTATATAAAAATAATTCTAATACGTAGAGTAGATATTAGCATATATAGCCAGCTAAAAAATTTGATAATTATACCGAAGACGATCTGTATCCTATTGTAGACTCTACAACACTATATCCATAGCAACAATATAAAAATACTCTTCCTCCTATTGGTAAAAATAGTAATTATAAAATTACATTTAATATAAAAACTGACTCATACTATACTAATACTAATAACATAGGTCCATATTTTGATGGTACATTCGAAAATGCCAAAAATGCCCCAAAAATAACAAATCACCCAAATCCATTAGAAGATGTACCTTTAAAATGTTATATTAAAACTACAGATCCAATTAATGTATCAATTTTCAGAAAACGAGGTAATAAATTATTAACCACATGTAATGTAACACCCCAATCTCCTGTGTATTACAAATATATAGATTCTGAATATGGTATACATTTAGAAGATTCTATTGAATTTATAATTAACAAATATGGCGACTCTACAGATTGTACTGACTCTACAGATTGTACTGACTCTACAGATTGTACTGACTCTACAGATTGTACTGACTCTACAGATTGTACTGACTCTACAGATTGTAGTAATATTACAATTACTCCAGAAATAAAAATCCAATTATCACCTGCTTATATAGATAATGGTATATATATACAAAAAAATAAAATACCAAATAATTCACATTTCTTCCTACGATACAGCAATTTGCATATGCCACTATACTAGCAGTATACTATAGATTACATGTATGGCGGAGATTCATATATGTCAATATATTCACAACAAAAAAAGGCAAATATTCCTATTATTAAATATGATAAATCAGAAAATCATTTTAAAATAAATTGTCCTAAATTTACACACGATTCAACAAATACTAATTTAACTTTATTTTATAAAATATATAAAAAAACAAATCAACCACCATTAGATTATACAAGTATACTTAATTTATCAATAAACGACAATATAACATTATTTAATATTGATTATGATAGTGAATATATAATAGAATCTTATATAATGCCAGATGATACAACTATTAATCAATCTAATATTACAAAGATTATACAGAAAACAAAAGAAAATAAATGTGCCAATAGTTTAGCATCTTATACATATGATCCAGTAACTAATCAATATACTGTTACATGTCCAAATAATTGCACACCAGTTTAGTATACTAGCTACTTTGAATTTATAAAAGATGTTATAGTAAAAACACACTTAGTAACTGGAAAAGATAATATAACTAGTAACTCTGTTACATGGGGTTTACCATCAAAATATCCAACATCAACTGTGGTGTTATAGCTAAATACTACTGCATTTCAATATAATCACAATCCACATATAATATATTTTGCATGTGCAAATACCGATTATTTAACAATTGAAGAAAATTCAATTACTTCTGATACCACAGTAACTCCGGTAACAAATAAAATGATGGTACCAAGCATAGTTACTGAAGCATTAAATAGTACTCAATATAGAGTAACTATACGTTCAACAAGGTATACAGAAGATGGTAAATATACAAGTAGAGCTTATGTATATTATAAAATAAATTCTGGTAATTTTATATAGGGAAATACTTATAAAACTCTAACAATAGATGCTAATAGTACCCTAGAACTATACACCCGTGATGCATATGGTAACTATAGTAATTCATCAACTATTAAATGCGAATTTCCCTTATTAGAAGGTTATACTAATGGCTAATTTTACAGAAACTCATAATATTCAAAATTTAACAAATAATAATATTTATAATTATTCACAAAAGAAACAAGTTAAAGTAACAAATCATAATGTAAATTTATTAGACAAAAATTTTACAATTTTTATTAGTTTTAGTTCAATAAGTTCATATTCTTTTAAAAAACATAATGTAAATTTTAATAAAAGTACAATAATACAAATTCCATATAATAATATTGATATTAATGATTATTTTTATAATAATTTAGATGCATTTGACTAGTAGACAAAAATTAAATTTGAAAATATTTTTCCTATATTTAGTTTATCAGAAAAATGTCTTTATGATAGCACTATACATACAAATAATACTTATTATAATTGTTTTTTTGTGTATATAAACAATGGAAAAATATATTGGATAATTAATGATTCTACAAGTAAACCTGAATTAGTTAAATTATCAATTGATATATCCAATATTGAATATGAAAAATTAGCATAGTATCATATAGTTTTAACTAGAGATGATGATTATTTTATAATGCATTTAATTAGAGATGAATATTCAACTTTTACTAATAATAATATTATTGATTCTTATAAATTACCATATAAACAAAACATACCAAGTAATGCTATAGAATTAACAGATACTTATTTAGAAAATAATAAATTAGAATTAAATACAATTTATTATTATAAGTATATAGATTCAAATGATTTTAAGAATAAGTATTTTGATTTTCAAACACTACATCAAATAAAAGATGATATTGAAATTTTAGTTACATATCAATCTGCTAATTATTGCGTTCCAACAATAGAATTTTTTTTACCAATTTTAAAATATATGCCATCATCAGAAACAACTATTAATAAAATAACCTTTTCTGCTGAACTCACTACTGTTTATCATAATGGTACCGATAATATACAATCACCAGTTGCAGTATTAACCACCAATGATAGTAATTAGGGTAATTTTGAAAAATTACAAAGTGTTAATCCTTTAATAAAAATAGTTAATTCAAATACACTAACATATGATACTAATGTATTACAGAATATTGGTCCATATAATATTTTATTTAAATTTAACGAAGACTATGGTTCTATTCAATTCTACAATACACTTCAAAAAAATACAATATGTGCATTACGAACATATAATGGAGCTGATTGTTATTTATATCCGAAATAGATAATGTTTATAATTACTACTGATAAAAATAAATATAACTTAAATGATAAATATATAAATTAGACAATTGATAATACAAGTGTATATACAAAAATAAATAATAATTTAAATATATCGAACATTTTATTAAATAATACAATGTCTATTGGATATATAGAACGGTACCCTGTAGATACTAATACAAACAATTTATTATTTAAAAATTCATTTAAAGGTTATATATCAGAACTTTATATATTAGAAAATCAAACATAGTATAAAAAATTTAATAATATAGCTAATAATAATTATTTTAATTATAAAACAAATATTAAAAAATGTTTTAGTAGTGATTTTTATTAGGATTATGATAATTATTTTATATAGAAAAACAATTTTAAAAAAATAGGATATTATAATTTAAAATTTCATAATTCTAAAAATATACCATTTAAATATGGAATAGAATCAGAATATAGTCATAAATTTAATTTAACTGCTCATGATAATTTAAATTGTTTAGAAGTCCAACCAAACAATTGTATAAAAAATCAAGACTTTAAAGATAAAGATGATTTTTTATCTATTAAACAAATTGATAATATTTATTTAATAGATAAAAATTTAATTAATGATACTAATACATTTCATAAAACTGATTTTATATCACACTATGAATTCCCTGTTTATAATCAAGAAGAATCTATCAATGATTATCATGGTAATAATTTAAATGACAGTACAAATACAACATTTTGTATTTTTAATTTTGAAATATTTAAAGATCATAATACTTATGATAATTTAGTAATTACTTCTGACTCAACAATTGAAATCATAAATCATTATAGAATATTATTAGATACAAATATGAATATTATAATATTTGATGATACAAAAAGTTATCAATATTATAAAGATTATAATAATAATATTGAACTAATAAATATATCAAATTTTAATAATTATAAAAATCAAATAATAACTACTTTAAATCAAATATTATCTAATGAAATTATATTAAATAATTATATATCTAAATTTTATATAACTAATCTGAGAAATAATAAATATATGTTTATTTATGTATTAAATAATACAATATCTGTAAATGATTCATTTATAAATTTAACATATCAAATAGATAAAATTAAAATTGATGCACCCGATTTATCTTTAACTAAATTTTTAAATCATGAAATTTACACATATCCAAAATGTACCATATTAAGAAATTTTTATTATGGAAAACTATGTGATATTAGTAATGTAAAAAATGATATTATTTATTTAAATAAAATAATATATTCTTATGATAAAAATTCAAAATTACTTGATATTGATCAAACATCATCAGTTTATTATTCATTAGATTTATATAATATAGAATTAATAGATATTAATAAATTAGATAAATTAAAACTACCGCCAACTAATACAACACATTTATCTAAAGAAAATTTTATATTAACAAAAGATTCAACTTAGTCTATTATTGATCATGATGGTACAGTATATTATTCTGATACCAATACATCAAATAATAAAATATTAACTTATATAGATATTAAAAATTTAATAACATCTAGTAATGCTATTAAATTTGACTTTAATAAACCATTATATATAAATATTCAATCACCAACACTTATTGATTCTACTAATTATACTAATGATAAACAAAAATTAAACATTTTAACTGAATTTAATATTGATAACCAATCAATTGGATTAGATGCAACTGTATATCAACTTGATGACACCACATAGAATATTTATTATAATAATACAATTTTAGATAATACTAAAAATTATCAATGTTTTGTTACATTTAAAAATAATGATGAAAATACAGATCAACTAAAATTAATAAAATATTTAAATGATAATTTCTATAATATACAAATATTTAATAGATTATATCCAACTAACATGGGTACAATAAATAATTTTTATACTTATTATAAAAATAAATATAAACAGTTTTATGCATATAAAGATAATTTAAATTATAAATCAATTGCCAATATAATTAATATACCAAATAATACAACATAGAGTTATCAATTATTATATAATGAACTAACTACATTTGATTATACAAAAGAATATAAATAGGAAATTACATAGAATACTAATAATTTAAATTATGTATTGACACCAATCGAAATTAATTATAATAATAATACAGTAAACATTAATTTCATTAATTAATCGGTAATATAATGAGTCTATCAAATACAACACCAATTAGTAATATAACAAATATTCCTTTAAAAATACCATCGCCTATAAAAATAAAAGATGCTATTAGTAGTATGGAAAATGCTTTAGATAATACATCATATATAATATATAATGATAATAATGAAATTAATATTTTTATTAATTAGTATGATATATTAAATATTAATACATTTCCTAATCAAAAAATATCATTATACTATGATAATTTTTTATATGATGATATAAAAATATATGATAATTTTAATAAAAATGAAATTATTACTAAAAATAATAACTATCCAAATACATTTTAGCAAGTACGTGATCATACTGATGCCATTGGTCCAGATGGAACAATTGTTTTTTTTCAAAATATATCAAATTATAAATATGATATAAATTATAATATACATAAAAGTTTTGTTTATAATTCAACTTTTACACATTTTATAAATAATTTATTTTTTGATTATAATAATAATAACACCAAATATAATATAGTTAATAAAAATATAACTTTAAAAAAATAGTTAAATATTATTAACAACGTTAATTAGACCAACCATCAATTTGATAATGAGTATCCAGTTTTACTTGATATGACTAATTAGCAAAATAAAAATATAACATTATTACCTGATAAATTGACTTTTTATACTGATGAACCATCACAACATTTATCAGTTATTAATAAATATTTACCATGTCATTTAGTAATTCCAGATAATGTAAAAATATTTAAAAATTTATATGGAATAGAATGGGGAATAGAATATATTTTTAATGAAGAAAAATAGATAAATCAATTAGATTGTATATTATTTTATTGTATTCAGCATCCATATTTATTTAATGCTAATGAAGTAAGCTATTTTAATGAACCAATTAAAATAACTGGCTACGATTATGGTACCCCACAATTTGTAATTAAGAACAAAAATCAATATATAGAAATTAATGCTTATGGATTTCAAGAATCAACAAAAGAATAGACATTAATGGGAACTTTAAATAGTCATGAAAGATTATATTATGATCTAAAAAAAGAACTATTATTATCACCATTAAAAATATCAAAATTTAAACTTATAATAAGTACTAATTTATTAAATAAATTTAAAAAAACACCAGAATCAATAATTAATACAACAGACTTTTTCCCATTGTATCCATAGTTAGGATTATGTGCAAAATTCATACCTCAATATAATCCAAAATTAACCAATATTAATAATCTATTAACATATGATACTTTTTATAATAGTAAAAATTTTAATAATTTTAAAAAACATAATTGTACATTACAAAACTCATTAAATATGTACAAACATAATAAAAATAAAAATAAAAATACATAGTTATTAGATAATATTAATATAACCGAAGATGCTACTGCACTTTATTTTAATGCAGATATTAATAATAATATATCAAGTCCACTTATAGAAATAAGTGAAAATAGTATATCCGAAGCATCAATAAAATTATTAACATTTAATTACAATGATAATACAACAATTACAGATTATACTATATTACAAGATTATAACTTAAATAATAATATAATTGATATAATAATTCCAAAAGACATATTAGATATAAATAGTACATATCTAAACATAAATTTAAAATATAATGCAGATATAAATAATATCTTATATAATTTATCATTAAACAATTGTTATTATCAAGAAGTAAATAATTATTTAGAAAATTCTACAAATAAACAAATTAATAAAATATACCAATTAAAAACACTTAATTTTAATAATAATTCATCAAAAGAACTAACTTTAACATCTGATGGTTATACTAATAATTTTAGTTTTCATAAAAACACATCTTCGTTTAATATTACTCCTAATGAAGATATCATCGGTAAATCTATAATTATTAAAGCATTACAAATATATAATGATAATATAGTTAATACATATTATTATAATACTGATGCTGTCTCATTTTAGAATAAATTAGATAGTACTACAACTAACTATAATATTTTAGATTATGCAAAAACTGTAGATATTATAACAATAGATAAAAAAACAATATATTTTCCAAACATTGATACAACAAATACAGATTATATTATTGTATATATTACTAGAATTGATTATGATTATAATAATACTATAAATAAAACAAAAGATTCTTCATAGTCTAATTTAGTTATGTTTGAATATACTATAAAATATAATTCGATATTATATAAAACAATTAATTCTATAACTGATTTTCATAATATTATACAAGATAAAAATATTTTTTAGTATGAAATATGGTATCTATAAGGTTATATTAAATGCTATCACTTACTTCTCATTATTTATTAAATAGTCCGCCAGCTAATATACAAGAAGCAAATATTAAAGAATTACAAATTTAGCCAATCTCATTTTTAGAAAATAAAGAATGGGGTACAGCTAAGTATAACAATTATTTAATAGATAAATATTACACTAATACTACATACTGTATAAATTTCAATGATAAGAAATATAACAAATTTACAAATGTCCACACCATAACATCAAAAAATGAATAGGAGCTATATAAAGCAATAAATTATATACCTTTAACTAAAAAATATTTTTATAAATTTAATACTATTACTGAAATTATAACTAATGATACTTCTTATGATATTAAACTTATTATAGATTTATATAAATTATTATATAATGAAACATTATATAATAATTTTTTAAACAATAAATATTGTGAAGATAATACTTATATTAATACCTTATCATTTTATAAATCAATAAATGTTAACATTAAATTATTATCTAATAGTTTTATAAACAATACAGATTTTACAAATTATATTAATACAGATTTTACAGCAGATTTAATTAATCACTTAAATACAATATTATTTAATGATATTTATTTTTATATTCACAATAAATATGTAACTAATGATATAGAAATTATTAGTGAAAAATATTGCAACACTGCATTTAATATAACACTTGATGGAACAAATTATTACAATGAAAATAATTTTAAATATAATATAACATTAGATATATTAAATAAAAAAGATTCTACAAATGTAAATTTAATAGAATTAAGTAAATATCAAGTAATTCTATAGGAAAACTTAATATACACATTAACACATTTAACAGATGAATATTATAATGAACGATATTATATATATAAACTAGCAATAACTAATAATTTATTAACATTAGACAAAAATCAGTTTTATAATAAATATTACTATTTATTTTTTTCAAATATATAGTTTTATAATTCATATAATTTTTTTAAATCTATTAAGCTATCTCAGCACCTAAATAGTCCAACTACATATATTTATACACATAAATATTTTAATAATAATTATTTCACTGATGAAACTGTATACACTAATTATAATTTAATTAATTTATATATTAAATCTAAAAATATAACTTTACAGGTAGACACTTTTGGTTATAAAATTTTATCTGAAAAACTAAAAAAAGAATTTATAATACCAACTAGTAATAATAGTTATTATTTATCATTTTTAAAAAATCAATTTAATTATAATATTATTGATAATAATACTAATGATACATCACATATAATAACAGACACCTCAATGAATATTCCAATTCAACATACACAAAAAGACATTGTTGCCAACGATGAATATCAACAAGATACTAACAGTGTAAGTCAAAATATTATATATTTTAAAAACATAGATTATATATGTAGAAAAATTAAACCTAATAACATTAACTTAGTATTTGATGACTTTAATATTATTAAATAGTATAAATCACCATATTATAATTACTTTGAATATGCAAATAATCCTTGTTATACTCATAGTTCACATTGTGAAGTTAATTTACCAGAATCAGCAAATTTAACTTAGTATAATGAAGATCCGTATAACAATTATATGAAATTATCTTTAGCTCCATATAATTGTTATACAAATACAACAATTCCTATTTCAATTAAAATAAATCCAAATAATAATTAGGTTAATACTATAATTTTTATAACTGGAAATACTGGATAGTTTACAAACGAATTTAAAATAGGTGACTATTAGCACTTAAAAAATAATGGAAATATAATATTATTTAATGATGAAACATCAACATCAAATAATATTATATTCAACATACCAATGAATAATTAGATAAATGAATCAAAATTATTATTGCATATACTAGAATTGGATATTAATAAAAAAGTAACCTATACTATATATTCTCAAGATAATACACTAGTTAATTGTTCATTTGATTTGACAAATATTAACGATCTTAATATGTCTATACTACAATTATCTTCCATTCGTCATAAAACTTTTTATCCACCAGTTAATATTGACAATTTTTCTTCTACGTTTACAGATCAATATAATACTATAAAATCATTCGAAAAATAGGAACCACAAACATCTGACGTACAATCATTTGAAATTAATTTATATGAATTATATAAAACAAATTTTTATAATTCTAATTTCAATAATTTAAATAACATTGATATTGATAATTATTTACCAAATCTTAAACACTTAGATTTTGATAATTATAAATATTTATTATTTCAAATTCCATGTGAACGCGCAAATTCAGACATTCACAGGTTATTTATGCGCATTTACACTAATATAGACCAAAATATATTTTCTAATACTGATAATCCAATATTTCCAAATATAGGTTACTCTTTTGATCAACAATATTTTAATCATCCATTTGGAGCAGTTGAGTGTAACTTAGTAGATTATAAAAATATAAGTCATAACATATCAAATTCTGTTCATATGCAATAGTTAACATTACAGGCTGTTAATTATGGAGCATAGGTTGCATTACGTTTTAAAAAAGATAATATATTAAATTAGTTAAATGAATCTGAAATAGAACCAATTTTGTCACAGTCTAGATTGCTATTTTCAAAATATAATTATAATAGATATTATTCACCATATTAGTATACACCAGCTAAAGTTCTTGATGGTAATTCAGTACAATTTAACAGTTCATCAAGTTATACAGATATGATATTTAATAATAGAAAAGTAAAATATGATTTTATATTTGATAAGTTTCAATTATTTAATAAAATATTATTAAAATGGCAAAAAGATGACATAGTTAAAATGTTTAAACAAAATAAAACTGAACATATTTTCTTTTTATATAAATAAAATTTTAATTAAATACAGATGTAATTTTATTATGTAATTCACTTTGCAATGTAAAATTATTTACAATAACAAAATCAGCCATTGATTTTATTTTTTCCATTTCATTTATGTAATCTTTATTAAATAATAAATTAAAATTATCATTTTTTGATAATGCTAATGCATTAGATCTATACACATGATCCATATCAATCTAAAATTGATATGAATCGTAATTAGTTTTAATATAATTAATTTCATCAACAGAATAAGCATAATATACTAATCGTGTATTAGTTTTAGAAAATGTAGGTTTAAAAAAATCCATAACTAATTTAGTTAAATTTATCTTACTATCATGTAATAATATAATATTAACTAAATCTTTAGATAATTTATATAATAAAGCATTGTCAAAATCTGATCTATTTATATAAAATAAATTAAATTCTTTAATCTATTTATTAATATCTTCATTATCATATTGATTAAATTTTTTACATTTAATTATATTTTCAATAAAATAAATAAATATATTTTTATTCATTTTTTTATTTTTAAATAAATTATCAACTATATACATTATATATTCATTTCTATTACTATATTTATTAATATTATAATTAACTAAAAATGTTAAATAATTATTATTATTATATTTATCATTTTTAACATGTGTTAAATTAATATTACAAATATTTAATATTAAATTAGATATATAATCAAATAAATTTGCAGTTTTTCCAATATGTAAACTATCTTTAACTAAATTTACAGCAGTTGATTTCCCTGCCCAATGAAAACCTGTAAAAATTAATACTTGTTTTTTAATTATGTTATTTTTCATAAATAATGCCTATATTATTGTGTTCGGTCAAATAAAGTTATATTAAATCTATTTAATTCATTTGAATTTATAAATTTAACTCGTCCTCTAGGTAATGTTAATTTTTTATTAGAATCACTAATATCATAACTATTTATAAATTCCTATTTATCAGTAAAAATATCTAATTGATAAATATCAAGTTGCGTTACTACGTTTGTTGTATCAAATGTAATATAAAAATCACTATCATTAATTAATGTCAAATCAAGTTGTTTTTCAATTCCATTATATTCTTTTGGTATATTGATAATAATATTATTATCAATATCACGATATAATAAATGCTTTGATATATTACTATATGGAATTGTGTTTATGTTAGATTGTATTATTTCTATATCCTAATAAGCATTTATTGTATAGACAGTTTGATCATTTATTTTGTAAATTTCAACAATATTATCATCTATAGATGTTTTATCAATCTATTCATAATAAATATCAATTACATCAGTTTTATTTACTGTATTTGATGATATTAATAAATTATAATCAAATTTTAATATTTCAACTAAATATTGAGTATCGTGTTGAGTTGTATCACTAATAGAATATAGTTTTTCATTATAAATTGTCTAATTATCAGTAGTACTCAATTCTATTATAGTATCGGCTTCAAAATTTAAAGAACTAAAATGGTATTCATAAACAATATTCCCACCACCTAAATCTATTTCTTTTATATCATATTTTAAATCTGTAGTAGACTGTAAAATATTTAAATTAACATTAAATAATTTTTTATTTAATAAATTTACATTATATCGCTTTTCAAAAAACGAATTCTTTAATTTAAAAGTATTAACAAATAAATCCTAATCAAAATCAAATTTTATTTGATTATTATTTATAAATCGCTAAAATCCATTTAAATTATTTGTATGTTCATCTAAATTAGATAAATCTTTAATTTTATGATAATGATTAGGCAGTTCTTGATACGTATCAGAAATTAAATCGCTTGATATTGTTATAACTTTAAAATCAATTTCAATAATATCAACATTAGTAATATCAATTAATACTAATTCATTTTCAGTTGAATCTAAATAAATATAAATTGTACTTAATGTTGGAGAATATAATATATTATCATAAAATACCATATGATTATGAAATTTATTTGTTGAATCTATAAAATTAGTATTTATTGGTATATTATTAGCATTAGCTTTTGATAAATTATAATATATTTTATCCAATATAGAAACATCAACATTATGTATATTTATAGATGGTACACTTGTAATATCCTAATTACATGTACAATCTGTTAATAAATTAATATCTAATTGATTAGAATCAATATCATCTTGTTTTATTATAGTATGAAATGATCCTGATTCAACAAAACTTTTATTGAAATTAAAAAAATCATCGAAAACTATTTCAGATAATAATAAACTTTTAAGAGCATCAGGATTATTTAAATCTAATACTGCTATAATGTTATTATAATAATTAAGCTAATTCAATTCATCATTTTCAATAAATAAATCACTAAAAGTATTAGTATCTACTGATCGACGAATAGGAATACTTAGTTTATCAATAATATTTGCTTTATTAATTTTTGCATCATTAGATACATCAATATCTTTAAAAAGTTGTAAACCAGTATGTCTCATATTATAGATACCTATCCGCTTGTTAATTCTCCAAATGTAATTTTAATTTCATTACTTAAATTATAATGTACAGTTTCTGGCACAATTTGATCTCCCTGTTGATCAAATACAACAATAGTTGGAACTTGAGTACCAGCTACATAAGAAATAGTAAGTTCTTCTACAGAAGTAAAATCAGAAATAATTTTTTCTACTCCTCCACCGGTGCCGCCTCCGCCCCCAGCCCCGGCACCATACATCTATATATCAGTGGGAGTAAATTTATTTATATTATTATAACCAACTATAAATCCATAATATGTTCTATTTTTACGCAATGTATCTAATTGATGGTTATTAATATTTTCCATAAGTTCTGCATAATTAACATTATACATTATTGTATCAATTTCTATTGTATCAAGATTAGATAAATATATACCTAATAAATTATAACCAACATTTAATTGATTAGGAACTATATCTACGTATTGTGTTTTTATATATTTTAATACAGAACCATCTTTAAATAATTTTTCTTTAGGAATCTAA
>Ga0256913_10000328_pt1 | contig 24181 bp, 23 predicted proteins | sample Axial_MatmetaG_FD_185970 | JGI IMG/M metagenome (GOLD analysis project Ga0256913, IMG submission 185970) | Deep-sea worm associated microbial mat communities from Axial Seamount, Juan de Fuca Ridge, Pacific Ocean - Axial_Mat | ecosystem: Environmental > Aquatic > Marine > Oceanic > Microbial... | reverse complement strand
TCCGCTTTGAATACTGTTAATCACTTCGTAATCAGACAGCGAGTCCAGTTTTTGGTAAAAGTCACCATTATTATCCGACGATAACTCCAACTTTCGTTCACTCATCCTCCATTTAACCTGATCGAGGGTAGTAATGTATTTGTTAAAAGGCAACTCCACGAACGCCCCGTCATAAAGGTTATCAAACTCACCGATTTCTCTTTTAAAATCGATATGAGCATAATATCCTTTCGAAATAAAAACCTCCTGCTCATGCGATTCATCAAAAAGTGTGAAATCGGCCGAATCAGCCGACATGGTATTAAAAGTAAACTCCATTGCATTTGAAACCACCTCCGAGCGGTCAAAAGTAAACACCCCTTTGCCATGCATAAATTCGGGGTTGAGGCACAAAAACCCATCCAGCTTACTGTTCTTATACAACGTTATCAACTTAGCTGTATCCTGATTGGAGATCTTCATCACATTGTCAACAACATTCCAGTCCATTTTAAGTGAGTCTCCTTTTACAGCCGGAGTGTTGTATTTAATTTCGTCGCCTGAAGCAAACAAATTACGTGCTGTACCTTTAAGCGAATCGGGGTAAAAAACCAAATCAGGAGCATCAAAAGCAGCATCAAGATACTCCACTCGTCCCTCACCACTAAATCCATTTCCATCCAGTTGCATGACCCCGTAATATCTTGCTTTACCATTGTAGATGGCATAACCGGTATCAGGTATTTGATGTACAAAACCCATCGAACGATCAGACATTATTGTAATGGGTTCTTCAATCTCCGGGATTATACCATCAGCATACAAACTTCCTTTAAATGAAAGCCCCGTGGTATTGAACTCCGAGACACTGTCAAAAACAAAAGGTTCAACCTTATAATAAAACCTGTCAGGCACTAAAGTGCTATCCTGAATATCTCTTCTGTTAAAATAGACATAGCTATCATCCTTACTAATAAATATGGGGTATTCAGCAAATTTATTCCTGCCTGATTTATTGCTGGGGTCATCTATATATATTTTTCCGTTCATTTGGGTAACCACATTTTTCACCCTTTTGAACGAAACTTTCCTTGCGTTCATCGTATCGCGCTCCATCAAATAAAAAGCCATGGTATCGATGTAATTCAGGTTCAACATGAAGCTATCGTAAACAAACATGCTGCTATGTGCCGAAAAATCAAACAAGCCAACCTGAACCTTTCCGTCAAACGAGAAATCCCTGTTCTTTTTTACCGAAATAGTTTGTCCGTACGGATAGATATAAACCGATTGCGAGTCGCTGATACTAACCCGCGGAACTCCATAAATATCCAAATCGAGGGTGTTAAGATCGATAACTGCATTGGGCCGATTATTCACTTTCGATACAAAATGTATCACATCAAAATCAGTTTGACCTGATTTTGCAAAGAGATAATAAAACAGTTTATTCTTAACAACGGCTGTTCGCTGCTTAGCATTGTAAACAATAAAACCCCTGTTTGACAAATCCACCAGCAGTGCCACCACCTGCTCCTGAGGCACGCCCATATAATCGGCCATAAGCGGAACCTCAATCACTCTTCCGCCATCCGATTCATATTTCTTCAAATAATTATCAACCACATAAAGCGGGTTTTTCAAATCCATTACCTGAAGCGAGTAAAACTCTTTCAACGAAAAATAGTTACTCGACTCAAAAGAGGCAATATTTGCACCGCGAAGCTGTTTAAACTTTTTAAAATAGATCTTATCTTCCGTCATGCTCCAGTAGAGTGCCGGCACATCAATATCCAGTTTATGATAAGAATCGTAAAACGGAATATGATCGGAAGTATTGAACAGCGAACTAAACAAAACTAGTTCATTCTTTTCACTCTTATATCGAAGTTTCAGATCGGGATGATAAATAGAATCGCCTTCCAGATAAAAGATAAACTCTGTATGACCACTCTCCAGCACCTTATCTTTTAGTCTGAACTTATCCGACATAAACCGTGCATACACCTCATCACGAAGCTTTACGGTAACCATAGCTTTCTCCCATTCTGAACCAACGCCGTAAAGGGTTTTCCCTTCCAGCTTGAGGTTGCAAACAAGGTTCAGGTTTGGATAAACCTCACCCATATCGATTCCTTCTTCATAAGCAAAAAACGATGGATAGACCGAATTGTCGTTTGGCGGACTTGATAGAATGCGCTCGGTAAGCTGACCTAAAATAGGATTCTTAAAAAACCGCAGATAAAAAAGCCGAGCAGAATCAACAACAAAAGTATTTTTCTCCAATTGGATGGAATAATGGTCAAACTCGGCCTGAATATCCTCGGCCTCTTCTTCACCAAACCGTTGCCAGGTTATTCTACCGCTATTTCCACTCCACTTTTTAGTATTATAATTAAAGAAACCAGACGTCTTCTCAATGATCGAGCTATCCCGTTTTGTAGCACAAACCAGGTTCAAACGCTCAAATGTAACTTTAAAAACCGAATCGTATGAGAGTTTAAATCTCCCGTTACGATAGTACCATGCAAATGAACTTTTCTTTTTATAAACAATATTATTCTCAAAAAGATGATTGCTGTAGGCCAGAAAAAGTAAAAAGCTTTTCGTATTTTTTTCATCCAGCAATGTTGAAGCATATCGATGCCATGCAATAATACTTTTTGGGTTTTGATGCGACTCAGCCAGCAGGGTTAAACTGTAAATATAATTATAAAGGTTTGGGATTGCCCGCATTTTCTTCGAACGCATCTTTTCAACCAGATGCCGAACTTCGCTCTTTTCATTCTTATTAAATCTGCCTACACTCCAACTGGCATAAAATCGCTCTAGCAACACTTCCGATTTATCCTGCCATGTTTTGGATGGCGTTCCCATCAGAATATCAGAAAGCTGCTGAAAGAAAACTTCAGAGTCGGTGGAAAGGGAATCGGATATTTGTTGCGATTTTGCCGAAAACGTAATCATCACAAGCATTAACAAAACCAATATTTTCCCTTTTAACTTCATCCTTTACACTTTTTTATTTTATAAACTTTGCAGCAGTCCAGTTGTTCTTCACCTTATGATTCTGATATTTCAGACCAAGATACTTAGCCCTTTGTTTAATATCTTCAAGATCATTTTCATAAAAACCACTGAAATAGATAAACCCTTCCTGCTTCAAGCACTTTTCATAAGCTTCCATATCATTAAGCAGAATGTTCTTATTGATGTTAGCAAAAATCACATCGAAGGTTTCTTCAACCGGTAAAACAGAAGCATCACCTAATACAGCCTGCACCTCAGGTGTTTTGTTAACAACAGCATTCTCTGCCGTACTTTCGTACGACCAATGGTCATAATCAACAGCCATTGCTTTTTCAGCACCCTGCATCACCGCCAGAATTGCCAGCACACCCGTTCCACATCCCATGTCAAGCAAATACTTGTTTTTAAGAATCTGCTCATCCTCCAGTATGTATTCAATAATTAAAGCAGTAGTTTCGTGGTGTGCAGTCCCAAAAGCCATTTTAGGGTTGATAACGATCTCAAAATCCACATCCTCTCTGCTTTGATGAAAAGGGGCTCGAATATAAACCCTGTCGGCAATTAATACCGAATCGTAATTGCTTTCCCAAACGGCATTCCAGTTCTGATCTTTGATAAACTCCTGTTCGGGTTTCACATCAGAATGAAAATTAATACCGGTTAACTTACTTTCATTAAAATCTTTTTCAGGAATATAAGCTAAGATGTGATCCTCAGTTTCCTCAAAACTTTCAAAACCAATATCAGCCAAATCAGCCATCAGTATCTCTGTAAAAACTGATACTGACGGTTTAGCACAGGTAAGTTTGATATAATCCATTTCAGCAACTGCTTAAAAACTTTTTGCAATGGCTATAAAATCATCCGCTTTTAGTGAAGCACCTCCAATCAGGCCTCCATCAACATCAGGATTGGCAAACAGCTCTTTAGCATTGGCTGCATTACAACTTCCACCGTAAAGAATAGTGGTGTCATCAGCAGTTTCCTGACCATATTTTTTTATCAGCAGACTCCTGATAAAAGCATGCATTTCCTGCGCCTGTTCTGCTGTAGCAGTTTTTCCGGTACCAATGGCCCAAACAGGTTCGTAGGCAACTACAATATTGCTAAACTCATCATTGTTCAGGTTAAACAACCCTTCTTCGATTTGTTTTTCAACAACCTGAAAGTGGTTTCCAGTCTCACGTTCTTCCAATAATTCACCACAGCAAAAAATCGGGCGTATGCCGTTTTCCAGCAAACGCTCTACTTTCATAGCCAGCTGCTGACCTGTTTCTCCGAAATATTTTCTTCTTTCGCTATGCCCTACAATACAATACTGCAACTCCATCGATGCCAGCATAGCGGCTGATATTTCACCTGTATAAGCACCCTTTTCGTGTTCGCTTACATTTTGTGCTCCAATGGCCAAAACCTCATCAGTTTCACCACTGTAATCAGCAACCAACTCAAGATAAACTGCCGGAGGACAAACTACCAGTTCACATTTTAAATCTTCGCCCTCAACATTTGTTACGATATTATCAACCAACTCTTCAGCTTCCTGAAAAGTTGTATTCATTTTCCAGTTTCCTGCTACAATATTTTTTCTCATTTTCTTACTTTTTTACTATAAATCATTAAATCGCAGCAAAAATAAACTTTAAATCATTAAGGCGGAGATTTAGCCTACCAGATAAAGAAAAATTAACATAGCTATTGAAAGCATCTTACTTTACTCAGTTTTGGCAGCTTATTAAAATATTGCAGTAAGGCCAAACATTCTTCCATCCCTGCCTCTCAATCACCAGAAAGCAGACGGAATTCGAAGATTATGCTATTCTAATTTTAATTTTAATACTTAATCATTCATTTGTAACAGCAACTACAATAATACTACCAGACAGCTTAATATTTTTAATTATTTTAGTGCATTGGTTTTCTATCAAAACAAATTCAATCATTATGAAAAAAAATAGTTACGATCATTATATTCGGTATATTCCTGGTGTCAGGTTTTGGATAATTACAACAGGTGTGATTATTGCATTTACAGCACTAAAATCTGCCAGTCAAATCGTTAACACCATTCTGCTGGCTGCATTTCTTACCGCCATCAGTCTGGCACCTTTAAACTGGCTCAAGAAAAAGGGGGTAAATAATATAGTAGCCAATTTTATCATTGTATTATCAATTATTGCAATGATTGGCTTGATCGGAATAATTATTGGCGAAACAGTCTTTAGCTTTTCTGACAAACTTCCGGTTTATCAGGAAAGGTTTCACGAATTATTTACCAATACGATGAACAATCTTGCTGATTATGGTTTAATAGAAAAGGAAACCAGCGATCCGGATAATTTTAAAGCAGTTAAAATCTTACCAGCAGCAGCACCTATTGCTTCAAAGGTAGGAAAGATCATTGCTGATGCCTTTATTGTTTTCTTTATGTTTATTTTTATGCTTTTCGAGGCGGAACAGTTTTCGAAAAAGATGGCCTATATCTCTAAATCCTCATCCAAAGATTCCGATTTGATTATTAAAAAACTCGGACACTATTTTGGTATTAAAACATTGACCAGTCTGGCGACAGGTTTAATTGTAAGCTTATCGATGTATGTAATTGGTGTAGAGTTTCCCATCCTTTGGGGATTTATTGCATTTATCCTGAATTACATTCCCAGCATTGGTTCCATCATTGCTGCCATACCAGCCGTGTTAATCGCGTTTATCATGCACGGACCATTTACCGGCTTCATTACCATTATTATTTACCTCGTGGTTAACACGCTTATCGGTAGTGTAATCGAGCCTCAGTTAATGGGTAAAAATCTGGGCATCTCACCTTTAATCGTTTTTGTTTCAATGATTTTCTTCGGTTACCTTTTAGGGCCCATCGGAATGCTGATTGCCACTCCACTAGCCATTGTTATCAAAATTATATTTGATAGTCGCGATGTAACAAAAAATCTAGGAATTATGATTGGTGATGGTCGTGAGATTAACGAACCTCCTTCAGAAACTCAGGATTAAGATTTTAGAAAATTCGAAATTGCCTAGCCGATATGTTCTATTGAACCAAATGAAATCTGAATATAAATGCCACGGCTATTCCTACGATGATGCCCACCAGCACCTCAATCTTGGTGTGACCAAGTAACTCTTTGAGGCGTTCGTCTTTAAACTGTTCTTCGAATAATTTATGCAATGTTGCTTCAAGGCGGTTAAGTTTTCTGGCCTGATTACCTGCAGCTTGACGAATTCCTGCAGCATCGTGAATTACAATTACTGCAAAAATAGCCGTTATGGCAAACAATGCTGAGGAAGGTCCGTAAACAATAGCAACCGAAGTCGCTAGCGCACTTACAGTGGATGAATGAGAACTTGGCATTCCCCCTGTTTCCAGAAAACGGTGAAGTGCCAGTCTTTTTTCGACAAATAGTGTGGAAATAACTTTGTATGCCTGCGCAGCAAACCAGGCTATAACAACCACATCCAAAATATTGTTTCCAAAAACAATTCCTTTATCCATCATATTATAAATTACTAAAATCGTAATAGTTACACTTTATCTACATCATCAAGCTTTTTAATCAGAGACTGTTCAAATGCCTTCAGGTCAATACCTTTAATTACCGGCGGAACGGCACTCTGCTTTTGAAGGGCTTTATCAATCAACAGGCTGTCTTTTTCATAATTGGAACAGGCATCGCACATCATTTTATGAACCTCAAGCTGCATCCTTTCTCTCAGCGAGAGCTTAAAATATATCTTCTTCTCAATAAGCTCAGTGGCTTTTAAGCAAGAAAGAAACAACCAATGCATCAACTTCTTCATAACTTCTAATTCCCTTTGTACCAATTTATATCAATACATTCGCGCAACTGCATCTTAGCTCTGTGTATAATCTGCCAAAAATTAGTCGGAGTAATACCCAATTCCTCACAAATTTCGTCACCTTTTTTGCTCAACAAGAATTTTAGTTTAATGGCAAGTCCCCAATTATCCGGAAGTGCATCAAGGCAAAGCTTCAATATTTTGTTGAACCCTTCATCATCAAGCAGGTGAATTTCTTCTTCAATCCATGCATGAGGACGTTTATCTTTAATCCATTCTCCGTCGGAAGTAAAAAACTTCGAAAACGAATCTCCATCCATATTAACGGGCTTTTTTACTTTCGCCCTGTAAAAATCGATAATCTTAAAATTCAAAATAGAATAGAGCCATGTTTTGGGAGAACTGTCGCCTCTGAAGTTACCAGCTTTCTCCGAGGCTGCCAAAAAAGTATCCTGAACCAAATCTTTTGCCAATTCAGAATCGGAAACTTTATAGTAAGCCCATGAGACCATTTCTTCGGTATGTAGCCGAACCAGTTCAGCCAGATTAATATGGGTCTTCTTATCTTTCAATGGAATTAATTACTGCATAAAAGTAAACAAAAAGGCTAGAAGTTAGGCTGAATGTCATACTTCTCGTAAAATCTCTCGATTACATCAACAGCCTCTTCCGCACTATCGACTACCGAAAAAATATCCAAATCTTCTTTTGAGATTTTTCCTTCAGCCAGCATTCTCTTCTTGACCCAATCAATCAACCCACACCAGAAATCCTTATCAACCATTACAATCGGGAATTGAACCAGTTTATTGGTTTGAATTAAAGTTATTGCCTCAAAAAGTTCATCCATGGTTCCAAAGCCACCCGGATAAATCACATACCCCTGAGCATAGCGCATAAACATTAGTTTACGGGTAAAGAAATAGTTAAAGTCCATTAGCTTATCCGGATCGATAAACTCATTGGAACTTTGTTCATGGGGTAAAACTATATTCAGACCCACCGATATTCCTCCGGCAAAATGGGCGCCTTTGTTGGCTGCTTCCATGATACCGGGTCCGCCACCGGTAATAATTCCAAATCCCTTTTTTGTAAGCAGATATGCTAACTCTTCAGCACTTCTGTACCACACGTCGCTTGGTTTGGTTCGTGCTGAACCAAAAACTGCCACCGACGGGCCAATGCGCGCCATGGTTTCATAACCATCCACAATTTCCGACATTATCTTAAACACCGACCATGAGTCGTGCGCTTTAGTCTGCGTCCACGATTTGGGCTTGAATTCGTTTCTCAATCTTCTTACTTCTTCGTTGTTCATAAAATATTCTGTTTAATCAAAATGTAACTATCAATAACTATCCAATCTCCTTTTTCAAATAAAACGCTGTATGGCTCTCCTTAGTATTAATAATCTCTTCGGGTGTTCCTTCACAAACCACCATCCCTCCTGCCGAACCCCCTTCAGGCCCGAGATCAATAATATGGTCGGCCATTTTAATCACCTCCATGTTATGCTCAATCACAATAACCGTATTTCCTTTTCCGATAAGCTTATTGAGAACTCCCAACAGCACATTTACGTCTTCAAAATGAAGTCCGGTGGTTGGTTCATCCAAAATATAGAGTGTTTGCCCTGTATCGCGTTTTGAAAGTTCCGAGGCTATTTTAACCCGCTGGGCCTCGCCACCGGAAATAGTAGTAGAAGACTGTCCAAGGGTAAGGTAACCCAAGCCAACATCCTGAAGCGTTTTCAGTTTTTGAATAATGGATGGAATATTCTCAAAAAACTCTACCGACTGATTGATGGTCATGTTGAGTACATCGTTTATTGACTTTCCCTTGTAACGAACTTCCAGCGTTTCGCGGTTATAGCGTTTTCCCTGACATTCCTCACAAAGTATGTGCACATCCGGCAAAAAGTTCATTTCGATTACCTGTACTCCAGCTCCTTTGCAGGTTTCGCAGCGGCCACCTTTTACATTAAACGAGAACCTTCCGGGCTTGTAACCTCTAATTTTAGCTTCAGGAAGTTGCCCGAAAAGCTTACGGATTTCGTCGAAAACCTTTGTATAAGTTGCCGGGTTGGAACGAGGGGTGCGCCCAATGGGTGTTTGATCAATTTCTATTACTTTATCAATAAAATCTATTCCCTCAATCTTATCATAAGGTAAAGGTTCTTTAACCGATCTGTAGAAATATTTACTTAAAGCCGGGTAAAGCGTTTCATTAATCAGGGTTGATTTGCCACTGCCCGACACACCGGTGATGCAAATAAAATTTCCAAGCGGGAACTCAACATCAATATTCTTCAGGTTATTACCTGATGCTCCTTTAATCACCAGTTTCTTACCGTCCCCTTCTCTTCGCTTTTGGGGAACTTTAATCTCTTTTCTACCTACCAGATAATCAGCGGTAATGGTATTCTCTTTTATAATCTCATCAGGAGTTCCGGCTGCAACAATTTCTCCACCATGTCGTCCGGCACCAGGCCCGATATCAACCACGAAGTCGGCAGCCAGCATGGTATCTTTATCGTGTTCAACCACAATAACCGAATTCCCCACATCCCTGAGATCCTTCAATGCATGAATCAGCTTATGGTTATCGCGTTGATGCAACCCGATGGAAGGCTCATCCAGAATATAGAGTACGCCGGTTAACTGCGAACCAATCTGCGTTGCCAGGCGAATTCGCTGTGCTTCGCCACCTGATAAACTTTTAGCAGGCCGGTTGAGATGGAGGTAATCGATTCCGACGTTCAGTAAAAACGACAACCGTGTGCTGATCTCTCTTAAAATCTCTCGTGCAATAGTTATCTGCTTTTTCGACATAAACTGGTGAGCACTATCAACCCATGATTTTAGTGCAACCAAATCCATGGTGGCCAGATTGGCAATGTTTTTGTCACCAATGCGGTAATACAGCGACTCTTTTTTAAGGCGCTGTCCATTGCATTCAGGACAAGTGTGCAGATTCATAAAACTCTCGGCCCACTTTTTTGAAGTCTGCGAAGTATTATCATTTTTATGGTGTTGCAACACATAATTTACAACTCCTTCGAAATTCAGGTTATACTTTGAGGTTATACCCATGTACTCTTTCTTCACCACAATGGTTTCGTTGGAACCGTACAGAATCATCTCCAACGCCTTTGGTGAGATATCTTTAATAGGAGTATCCAGTGTAAATCCGTATTTATAACCAATGGCTTCAATCTGACTGAACACCCAGCTTTGCTTATACTCGCCCAAAGGAACAAAACCGCCTTTTTTGATTGATTTATTCTTATCAGGCATCACTTTATCAAGATCAATCTCATGAACGGTTCCAAGTCCGTTGCAGCGCTGACATGCACCATACGGTGAGTTAAAAGAAAAGGTATTGGGTTCGGGCAGCTCATATGACAAGCCCGTAACCGGACACATTAATTTACTGCTAAAGTGGCGAACTTTATCGGTTTCACTATCCAGCATCATTAAAGCACCTTTTCCGTATTTCATGGCCGTTTGAATGGTTCTTTTAATCCGCTCAAAATCCTGCCGGCGTACTTCAATCCTGTCAATCACCACTTCAACATCATGCACTTTATATCGGTCAAGCTGCATTCCAAAAGCAATCTCTCTGATCTCTCCATCTACCCTCACACGCAAAAAACCCTGCTGACGAACCTGCTCAAACAGTTCACGGTAATGCCCTTTTCGGCCCTTAACCATGGGAGCAAGAACCGAAACTCTTTTTCCTTCATACTTTTCAAAGATTAATCTCAGAATTTGCTCTTCAGTATATTGAACCATTTTCTCACCTGATTCATAAGAATAAGCATCGGCTGCACGAGCAAACAGCAAACGAAAGAAATCATAAATCTCGGTTATGGTTCCTACAGTAGATCGAGGATTCCGGCTAACCGATTTTTGCTCAATGGAGATTACCGGACTCAGTCCGCTGATCTTATCCACATCAGGCCTTTCCATATTACCTATAAACTGACGGGCATATGCCGAAAATGTTTCCATGTATCTACGCTGCCCTTCGGCATAAATAGTGTCAAATGCCAGTGATGATTTCCCACTGCCACTTAATCCGGTAATTACAACCAGCTTTTCACGCGGAATGATTATATCGATGTTTTTGAGATTATGTACTCTCGCACCCAAAACCTCCAGAACATCATCCTCACGTTTAAAATCCTTGATTATATTCTTTTCTGTTTTCAATATCAATTATTCTTTCCTTAACTTATTATTTGTCAGATTATAGGGCTCATCAGGAATCCGAATCTCGTATATTCTCTTCTTTCTGTTTTTCAAATAGGATTGCCTTAGCCAAGGATTATAGTACTTTAGTAATCTGTACGTTATCCCGTGCTCCCTGGCAAAATCGGCCCAGTTTTCAACCCTGTGATTTATTTCCACTACATGATAGGGTAACGGTTCGTAATAATCACTCTCCTGCAGGTAAAACCCATAATCTTCAGGATGGCTGAAAATAAGCTTCACAGCCAGTATTCTGAAAATATAACGGCCTGTTTCTTCCGGAACCAAAAGATCATAAAAATTATCAGCTTTTTGTTTTTCCATTAAAGAGGTGATTCTGCGATTACCTGCATTATAAGCAGCAGCTACCAACGTCCAGTTTTGCAACTTCTCATAACTCTTAAGCAAATAACGACTGGCAGCTTCTGCCGATTTCTTCACATCATATCGCTCATCAACCTCTTTATTTACCTCTAGCCCGTAATCTTTAGCAGTTCCTTTCATCAACTGCCAAAAGCCTATTGCCCCAGCAGGTGATTTTACGTTAGAAAGATTGCTCTCGATAAGTGGAATATATCTAAAGTCAACAGGAATTCCATTCGCCAGTAAAACCGAATCAATCATCGGAAACCACCGGTGCGACTTACGGATTAGCTGTAGTGTGGATGAATGCCAATAGGTGTTTACAGCCAACTCTTTATCTAGTGCTTCCCTGACATAAAAAATATCCAGCGGAACTTTTTCGCCGGCAAACGATAAAGTGTCGGGAATTGAAAGCGGTACAATTTTATAATATTGCTCATTGGTACCCGGAAGATATACTTTCTGAACCGGTTGAAATATCTCCCAAAGAAAAACACCAATAATCACAACAAACGATACAATATACGGAAGGTATTTCTTCATCTATTTAAATGGTGTTTCAAAATCCTTAAAAAACGGTGATATTTTATCTTTATCAGAAAGCAAAGGATTATTAATTCCCCAATCAATATTCAGGTCAGGATCATCCCAACGGATGGCACCTTCCGAAGCTTTGTTATAGATGTTGGTACATTTGTAAAAGAATACAGTATCCTCCTCCAAGGTAACGAAACCATGTGCAAATCCGGGCGGAACCCAATACATCCATTTATTCTCCTCCGTTAATTCAACGGAAGCCCATTTTCCATACGTCGGAGATGATTTGCGCAGATCCACTGCCACATCACGAACAGCACCCTTAATTACCCTTACCAGCTTTCCCTGCGCAAAAGGAGGTTTTTGAAAATGGAGTCCACGCAAAACATCTTTTCCTGATTTTGATTCGTTATCCTGAACAAAATTCTGGTCGATGCCGTGACGCAAAAAAGCTTCTTTATTATAAGATTCAAAGAAATAACCCCGGTTATCTTTAAAGACAGTGGGCTTCACAATATACAGATCAGGTATCCCTGTTTCTACAATTTCCATATGATAAAATTTTAGCTGTAAAAGTAACTATTTTAGAGCAATGGAAGGTACGAATTTAAAGCCCTAATATTGTTTTATCATCTAAAAAAACAGGCAAAGAGATTGTTAATTGATTCTCAGTTAAAAATTATTTATACTTTTGATAACAATCTTTACTAATATTTCAGCCTTATGAAGCAGTTAATTATTCTATTTATAATTATAACTCAATGCCTGACAACCTTTTCTCAAGCCGAAGACTCTGTTATGCTCCGGCAAACAAACGGAATCACCGTAACAACCAGCAGTAATTATCAACCCGATGGCTGGACAAAATCGGCTTCCGGTGATAAAACAATTGACCAGTCAGGTTTGGAAGGAAAGCTCGACGAAGCTTCCCGGTTTTTAATTCAGGCAACCTTCGGAGGAGACCTGCAAACCATCCATGAAGTCGCCGACATGGGAATTGAGCCATGGATAGATAAACAAACAGAGATGGAACCTTCGCTGATTTACCCATTAATACAACCAACCTACGATGAATATAAAGAAGACTTTATAGCCGGCGGCGGTGATCCTGAACAATTCCCATGGAGACCGTGGAGGGATATTTTCAGTTTTGCCTGGTGGGAAAACAACATGCGGGCAAACGATCTGCTTCGTCAGCGAATTGCTTTTGCATTGGGTGAAATACTGGTAATCTCGGTTCAATCAGACCTAAGCGAATTTGGCGACGGGGTTGCCAGCTACTACGATATTTTTAATCGGAATGCCTTTGGCAATTATAAAGACATTTTAATGGAAGTAACACTCCACCCGTCGATGGGTTACTATTTGAGCCACCTTGACAACCCCAAAGCTGATCCGGAACTGAATACACATCCCGATGAGAATTATGCCCGCGAAGTGATGCAACTTTTCAGTATTGGCCTTTATGAACTTAATGAAGATGGTTCGCGCAAAACTGATGCAAACGGGAACTTCATCCCCACTTACCAAAACAGTGATATTAAAGAGTTCGCTAAAGTATTTACCGGCTTGGGTATTGGTGCTGTTGTTGAGAACGAATGGGTTGATGAACCTGATTTCGGTTACGGCATTTGGGTTGCCGATATGAACGTTCCCATGAAAATGTATCAGGAATATCACGAAACCAAGGAAAAGCATTTACTGAACGGTTTCGTTATTCCTGCCGGGCAAAACGGCATGGACGACATTGAGCAAACCATCAACCACCTTTTTAACCACCCCAATGTGGGACCTTTCATTGGTAGAAAATTAATTCAGCTTTTGGTTAAATCAAATCCGACTCCGCAATACATAACTTCTGTTACTGCGGCTTTTAACGATAATGGAGAAGGTATTCGTGGTGATATGAAAGCAGTTATTAAAGCCATTCTATTGCATCCCGAAGCCAGGGAGTGTTCATGGATGAACGATCCTGTTCAGGGAAAACTGTCGGAGCCATTTATCCGCTATACTCAGTTCACTCATGGAATCGGAACCAATAACCCCTCAGGAAAATACTGGAACCACGGTTATTACACTTACGAAAACCTGAAACAATATCCGTTTACCTCCCCTTCGGTATTTAATTTCTTTTTACCCGATTTTCAACCCAACGGCCCCATTGCTGACGCAGGGCTGTTTGCCCCCGAGTTTCAAATACACAATTCGCAAACCAGCATCGGTTATGTTAACATGAATGACATCTGGGCCATTGATGAGTATAACTTTTGGAGTTGGGAAGATCCTCCCAAACATGTATATACCGATTACAGTTGGCTTGTTGAGGATGCTCAGGATAGCGAAGTGCTAATTAACAAACTGGATTTGGTTTTAACACATGGCACTTTGAGTAACGAAACACGTGCTATTATAAAACAGATTATCGAACCATACCAGGGCGGTATTATTCAACGGATGAACCGCATTCACCTGGCTACTTATCTGATTATGATTAGTCCTGATTACGTAATTCTGAAATAACCATATTATGAAAACCATACGAAACAGAAGAGATTTTTTAAAAATAGCAGGACTTACAGCGCTGGGGCTCTCCTCCCCTGTCAGTTCCATTTTTAAACTAAATGCCATCAAAGCCGCATCGCTCGACAACTCAGGTCGGGATAGAGATTACAAAGCTTTGGTTTGTCTCTACCAAGGCGGTGGAAATGATTCCTTTAACATGCTAATCCCGCGTGGTGATATCGAATACAATGAATATGCATTAACAAGATCGAATCTTGCCATCCCAAAAAACGACATTCTGCCCATTGATGTTCAAAATGGTAATGGAAAACTATTTGGACTACACCCTTCCATGCAGGATACAGCTAATCTTTTCAACAGCGAGCATATGGCATTTATCAACAACATTGGAACGCTGGTTCAGCCAACTACAAAAGAAGAGTTTATGAATAATTCGGTTCCGTTGCCACTGGGACTCTTTTCTCATTCCGATCAAACTCAACAATGGCAAACCGCGGTTCCCAATCAAAGGGTAGCTGTTGGATGGGCAGGGCGACTGGCAGACCTGATGCATGAAAGCAACAGCAACCCAAATATTCCAATGAATATTTCCCTTTCAGGAACCAATATCTTTCAGTATGGTAACAGCACTGTAGAGTTCTCCATCGACCCTCACGGCGGTTCCGAAAGTATTTACGGTTATGGTGCCGATTGGGGTTTAAATGTTGGCAGAACTCAGGGAATAGATATGTTGTTCAATCGGCAATACGACGATATTTACGAGAAGACTTACATAGACGTTTTAAAAGGAGCCCACGAAGGCAGTTTGCAATTCAGGGAAGCTATTGAAGCAGTACCGGATTTTAACACGGTTTTTGAAGTTGATGACGTTTCGCAAAGCTTCCACATGATTGCAAAAGTGATTGCCGCCAGAGAGACATTGGGATTTGAAAGACAAATCTTTTTTATCGACTATGGCGGATGGGATCATCATGACGAGTTACTGAACAATCAGGAAACCATGCTTCAATTTGTAAACAACGGATTAAAATCGTTCGCTGAAGTTTTGAATGAACTCGGTCTGTTTGATCAGGTTACCACATTTAGCATGTCTGATTTTTCAAGAACCCTAACCTCCAATGGTAATGGTACCGACCATGCCTGGGGTGGTAATGTAATGGCTATGGGCGGTTCCGTAAACGGAAAAAAATTCTACGGAGAATACCCGTCACTTGAGCTGGAAAATCCTGTTGAAGTTGGCGACGGCGTAATGTTACCCACCACAGCTACCGATCTCTACTTTGCCGAACTTGCAATTTGGCTGGGAGTCACCCCTTCGGAACTTCCCACTATCTTTCCAAATATTAGCAACTTTTACGATATTAACTCAGGTATTCCACCGTTGGGATTTTTAAACATATAACGGATTGAGAGTAAGTTACAGTTGAGCTTAAGAATTAATAACCAGACAAACAACATAGTAATGAAACGAATACTTTTCATATTTATACTAATAATCAGCAGTACAAGCATGATGCTTGGTCAATGCTTTTCCGATAAACACAATACTACCTGGTACGATGGATGGATTTCGTGCGAAGCATCATTAAATCCGAACCCGGAACATGGCTTGTCGCATTGGGTTATGTACGACTTTAATAAAGAGATTGGGATGAAAGCAATGCACATCTGGAACTCAAACGTTCCGAACTTTGTAGATGTCGGATTCAAATCTGTTGCCATTGACTATTCAAAAGACGGTGAAACCTGGAAAGAATTGGGCACTTATACTTTTGAAGAAGCTACCGGAATGAATATTTACGAAGGGTTTGACCTGGAAGAGTTTGAGAGTTTCAAAGCAAGATATTTATTGCTAACCGCACTTAGTAACTATGGTGGCGAATGTTACGGGTTGAGCGAAATAAGATTTGATTTAGACAGCTCGTCAAGTGCCATTGATGAAAGTCTGGCGCAAAATGGTTGCTTTGCTGCCACCGTTTACCCGAATCCTTTCAGGGAACAAACAACCATGAAAGCATCTATCAGCTGCAACAACAAAACCGTTTGGTTTGTGACGGACAGTTACGGAAGAACCGTTATCCCGGAAACGAGCATTCCCTCACCAACACAGCAATCCATTATAATTAACGGTTCCAACTGGAGTGCAGGCATCTACTACCTAACCATTAAGCAGGAAGAAAAAACAAAACAGTATAAGCTGGTTAAGCTTGGTGGAAAGTAGAGAGTCCTCTTTGAGATATCAGATATCAGATATCAGAATTTTGATTTAAGATTTAAGAAGACTTTTCTTACAGATTCTTACTCATGAACACTCAACCACCGGTTCAGGCTATCTAAAACCTGCACGCGTTGGTAATCAGGAAGGTTATTGATACGGGTGCGATGACTTCCACCAGGCTTCATAATTCTGAATGAATTGGTATGATAGGTAGGCTGGGCTGCAGCCATCGACCACGGGTCGGCACCACCATAGATGAAAATCATATTGCAGGCTTCATGTCGAATAAAATAATCAACCCTGCGCATCAGCTGAGGATCGTAAACAATAGAAACACCTTTGGGTGCTGTAAATTCAAAATTTGGATTTTGAGTATAAGTTGTCCACTCCCTGAAAGGTTCGATATTATACCCGTACATCCCAAGTTCACGCATGGCCTGGTAAAAAAATGGCTGCATCTTTTCGATGCCCTTGTCAGCAATCCACTCCATCCCGGCGACCTTATCCAGGCAATCAATCATTTTTTCCGGTGAAGCATGATGAGCTACTGGAATTGAGTCACATGAAAAGGTTCCCCACTGCCAGAAAGCAAACGAAAACTCGAACACCGTTAACTCGAATCCTTTTTCCACTCCCATCCGGTAAGTCAACTTTTTAGTTTCGGCCAATTTTTTAAATACAGGTAAGTATTTCGACTTATTCTTTAACAACTCCTTTTGAAATTCAAAAATCCTATCGCGGCAGTATTGACTCCCAACTGTATCAAGGAAAGTGTATGCTCGTTTGTCTTCAATTGAAAAGTTAAAAGGACAAACATACCCCACGCTTACATCTACATCTTCGGGATAGAAATAACGGTGGTAAACCGTAGTTTGACCACCTTTACTAATTCCTGTGTTAACCCATTTACCATGATATAAATGTTTTAATATTTGTACTACCCTGTGGTGGTCGGAGGCTGCATTAAATACTGTCAGATAATCCCAATCTAACGAATCAGGAACCGATTTATTAAAATAGCGATGCTCCACCACAATTTGATTGGCTTTGAGTATTCCGGTAAGTTCGTTAATGTATTTTGGACTTTCAGCATATGAAGCTGCATACCCTTCGGTGACAAAAACCACAGGAGCATCAATGCTTCTGTTACACAGGATTACACGCTGGGTGAACTTTTTACCGTCAGGAAAATAATGGTTGACGGGTTGCTCAACATAAATCATAAACTTCTCAGTAAAGAAAGTATCCACTTTCATCTTTTCGTAAGTGAAATGATACTCCTTCGATAATTCGTTGAGTCGTTCTTCAATCGACTGTGCAACAACACTACCGGCTGTCAATAACAACAAAAGTGAAGCAACGAAAAAATAATTGAACTTTTTCATCTGTTAATATTATCGAATTCCTTTGATTTCTTGTTAATTGGTTTTGTCAGCGTAAAGACGTTGGTTTATCGCCTTGAATATTCTATTAATCTGCTCTTTAGTTACTCAACAATGACTTTAACATTAAACTGTTTCGCGGGGGCTTTTTCTTTATCATATGCCGGACCATATTCCATTAAAATATCGGTTTCCCCTGCACCAATTGCTTTAAAAACATAAAGTACTTTTCCGGGAGCACCCATCCTGCCGCTTTTATCTTTTTGATAAGTTGGCTCACCCGTTAACATAACAATATTTTCATCAAACCTGACTTTGCGCCAGGTGTTTCCGGTGCTTTGATTTGAAACCAATTCAACATTAATTATAGTTCCTTTAGAAATCTTTAATGTTTGTCCTGAATTTTCAATGGTTAGATTAATCTCTTTGCATCCCATAAAAAAGAGGGGTATAACTGTTATTAATAGAATAAAGGGAAATTTTTTCATATGGCTGATTTTACCACGCAGTCGCAAAGGCGCTACGCATTAATAATTGAACACAAAGGTAAACGAACAATAGAAATGTACAACAATTCTTACTTTTTCTTTCTGCCACTTTTTTTCAGAGCTTCATTAAGTATCCACTCGATCTGGCCATTAACACTCCGGAACTCATCCTGTGCCCATTTCTCAATGGCTTCCATCATTTCGGTATTAACCCTGAGAACAAATGCTTTCTTCTTTTTTGGTTCACCCATTATCCTTCATCATCTTATTCATGGCTCTCTTAATGGCTTCCGGGCGCTGTGTCCCAATCATAATTTTTTTATTGCCTTTTAGCCATAATTCTAAACCCATATTACCACTTACATTATAAACTATTCCCTTTCGTCCGTATTTTACACCCCAACCGCCGTAATCGGCAATGGGTTTATATTTCCTCACTTCATATTTCTCAATGGATTCTGCCGGAAAAAACTTTTCTTTAGTTAAAAATGGTTTGAACCTTACATAAACCCCATTTGATTTAATTTCAATAACCATACGGGTTCCAAAAATCAGATAAATTGCCGCGGCCAAAATTATAGTTGTTATTATATCCATTACCAACACTCCGGTATCCGACATAGGTTTATCACCCCATGGTTCACCAGTACTAAACTGCATGATTGTTCCATAATACATGGGGCCGAGTGTAACAAGAACAGAACCAAAAAGAATTAGTTTCAGCCACCACTGGTTAAATCTTTGTTCTTCTTTAAAGTAAAGACGCGGTTGTTTGGTCATACCCACAATTTATATCATTTTTATATCCACTATATTTTACAAAGGCTAATAAATGGTACCCGTATTCACGATAGGTGCAACATCTTTATCGCTGGTCAACACTACCATCAAGTTGCTGACCATGGCAGCTTTGCGCTCTTCGTCCAATTCAATTATCCCCTTTTTAGATAATTGTTCAAGCGCCATTTCAACCATTCCCACCGCACCTTCAACAATACGGGCACGAGCAGCAATAATGGCTGTTGCCTGCTGACGTTTCAACATGGCTCCGGCAATTTCCTGAGCATAGGCAATATAATTGATTCTGGCTTCAATTACTTCAATACCTGCAATAGTCAATCTTTCTGAAATCTCCTCTTCAAGAATATGATTAACTTCCTCTCCACCACCACGTAACGTTATTTCGGCCTTTTCATCTTCAAAATTATCATACGGAAAATGACCCGCTAGTTTTCTGACTGCGGCTTCACTTTGAATTTCCACGAAATGAGCATAGTCATCCACCTCAAAGGCTGCTTTAAAAGTTTCTTTCACTCGCCAAACAAGCACAACACCAATCATAATGGGATTTCCTAACTTATCATTTACCTTGATGGGTTCGCTATCAAGATTTCTGGCTCTGAGCGAAAGCTTTCTTTTCAGAAAAAACGGGTTTACCCAGAAAAAACCATTCTGTCTTACTGTACCTTTATAGGCACCGAAAAGCGTCATTACTGAAGACTCATTTGGGTTAACCACTAAAAATCCAAAGGCAAGAAAAGATCCAATAACCGTCAATATTAAGAACCAGAGATTACTCTTATCATAAAATGCCATCAAGGGTGACAATATCATTGTTAAAACAACAATTACAACCGGATACCCTGAAAAGGGTTTAAATTCATTTTCTGCTTTCATAGTAAAACTTTTTTAATTAATAAATGATATCATTTTGATATCGCAATAATACTACATTATTATTAAAAGTGCAAATTTCTTTAAACATAAATTAATCTTAACCCCTAACCTATTTACCTAATCACACCCCTGATTCCCGAAAAAGCCTCATCAATACAGCGAGGCTTTTTAATAAAAAAGATTGGCCTCGTAAACCGTTTTATTATCACGGTTATCAATCACAACCAGTTTAAAATTGTTTTTTCCCTTTTTTAAGAGCCAATCGAAATTGTAAGTCAAAGTTGCTTTCTTAGGATTATATTCCATAAGCACCCATTTTCCATTCAGGAACCCTGCATAATTTTTAATACCGGTAGGTTTATCAGCAATAATAAACTTCAGGCATCTCTGTTTGGCAACGCTCTTCCCATCTTTAACATTAACAGGTTTAATAGCCGGAGGGATGGTATCAATAGCAACAGTAAATTCACCCAGGCTTCGGCTTTTCCCTGTCATCCAGCCATCTTCAAATACACCTCCTGAATAATCCAAACTTCCGCCCTTACCAACTTTAGCAATATAAAGTTTAGAATAAAGCGAATCTACGACAGTCCGGTTTAATTTAATGGAAAAAGAACAACGTTTCTGTAACGGTATAAACCGGCTTCCGATTCTATAAACATCAGCATAGTTCTCCTCGCTGCCAGCTTGTTTTCCATAACTGACTTCCTGAGAACGGTAAAAAGCATTGGCCGAAAATGTCATCTTGAAACCGTCAAAATTGATTACCGCTTGCTTTGCGAAATGCACAAAAACCACACTATCCTCTTTTGAAGGTTTTCGCGATTTAACAATAACATCGCCGGGGTTACTTCCCTTAACTAAAAACATAAAACGGCTTGAGTTTCCATACGCATCCTTAACCATATATTCAAGTTGATGAGACAGTGTATCATCAAAACTAAAAACACCATTATTCTTAATGGTTCGATAAATGCTAAGCTGATTATTGGTATCCAGTTCTGTTCTGATAAGCCTTCTTTTCTTCTTTTGATAATAATTATAATCAATCAGGCTATTAATATATCTTGTTGTATAAAACGACAACTCCTTCATTTGAATATCGAACACCAAAACCGAATCGAGGTATAATTTCTCCTCATAAATGCCATTTTTATTGTTAATCTCATCCATCTTATCGTAAGCTCTCAATCCAAAAGCTATCTTTCCTGAAACATTTATCGCCTGATCATTTTTTAATGAATAGGTATTCCCTTTTCTGACCACAGGCAAAAACAACGTATCAGTTCCATTATTTACAACCGATGAATTTCCAACCGGATAAACGGCTAGCTCAGCAATAACAGGTTTTGTTCTGTCTTTGATTTTAATACTCTTATACAAAAGCGGATTGAGAGGGTGTTGATTCCCGGCATCCCTTATCTCGAAATGAAGATGTGGCCCCATTGAACCCCCTGTATTTCCTGATAAAGCAATCACATCTCCTTTTTTAACCACTAGCTCATCTTTATCAGGAAAAAGCTCAACCACGTAGCTTTTACGCTTATATTGCCCTTTCCTTACAAACCGATTAATCACCTTATTAAAACGCTGAAGATGTCCGTACACCGAAATCAGACCGTTAGGATGGGTAATATAAATCACATTACCATATCCCCACAGCGATACTTTAATCCTCGACACATACCCATCAGCAACTGCGAACACATTTTTACCCTCAACGCCTTGCGTTTTAATATCAATTCCGGCATGAAAATGATTGGAACGTAACTCACCAAATGTACCCGACAAGTACATTGGAATATCTAACGGAGGCCTGAAATAATCAGCAGGAAACTGCTTTTGAGCCATTCCGGAAACAAAAATAAATAAAAAGAAAGAGAATAAATAACCCCGGATTTTATACATAAACAATAAACGTTTTTTAACCAAAGCAAAAGTAGTGGGTTTTGATTTAAAAACGAATCTTTTAACAAAAACATAAAACAACTTATTATCCATGGCAAAGCCAAACCCTTTTTAAGTAAATTTGTCGCTTAAAAATTAATTTAACCTTAATGAGAACTAACTTAGCCATAACAGTTATTGTTATTATCATTTTCGGATTGGGATCATGCAAAAAGGCAAGTAACGATGATAGCAAACCATGGATTGAACTTCAGGGATACAACCCTGTTTATTCTGAATTGGGGATTCCTTATCAGGATGCAGGAGCAATTGTTTGGGATATAAACGAAGCCGGTGATACAGTAGATATTTCAGGAAACCTAAAAACCGAAGACAATGTTAACGCTAATGAGGTTGGAAAATATTATGTGAAATATAACGCACAAGATGATGCCGGGAACATTGCCGACGAGGTCACCCGAACCGTTTACATTCAGGTTTTTAAATAACGAGATTAATGTCAGTTAAAAATATAAGAAAACGTATTTTATTCATTGTAAATCCTATTTCGGGTTCACGCCGGAAAAGAAGTCTTCCGCAGCTTATCAGCGATAACATTGATAAAGCAAAGTTTGAAATCACCATAGCCCAAACCCAATATGCCAAGCATGCCATCGAAATAAGCAAGCAGGCTGTTGAGGATGGCTATGATATTATTGTAGCGGTTGGCGGTGACGGAACAGTAAACGAGGTAGCCTCACAGATGATTCACAGCAACTCGGCATTAGGGATTATTCCGGGAGGATCAGGTAATGGATTAGCCCGGCATTTGAGCATTCCTCTAACCCCGGTTCGTGCTATTGAATTATTAAACAAAGGTATCGCTACCAATATCGACACCGCTACCATCAACGGTATTCCATTTGTCAGCATTGCCGGAGTAGGGTTCGATGCCATGGTGGCCAAGAAGTTTGCCAAAAGTCCACGACGCGGTTTTTTAACCTATTTCAGAATTGCTGCCAACGAATTCCTGAATTACAAACCAAAGAAGTACACCCTGAAATTTGACGATGGACTATTTATTAAACGCCGGGCGTTCTTTATAGCTTTTGCCAACTCAAATCAGTTTGGATACAACGCTCAGATAGCACCCAATGCACGACTTAACGATGGCAAAATAGACATCTGCATTGCGCAAAAACCCAATGTATTTCAAACACCGGTTGTAGCCAACCTTCTCCTGCTGAAACTCATTGACAAATCACCACTGATGGATATTATTTCCACTTCGGAGGTTGTTATAACACGAAAGAAAAATAAAGTTGTAAATATTGACGGAGAACCTATCAAACTTGACCGGGAGCTTGTAGTAAAGGTCGTTCCTTCGTCACTTAAAGTAATAATCCCACAACATGGCCAGACATAACAAAAACAGCAGAATGGTCTATTCCACCAATCCCGATTTTGATGATTGGGATGATGAATTGGAACAAGAACAGGAAACCCTGCCTCCTCAACAACAGAAGCTTATTATTTCGTTGGATAAAAAACAACGAAAGGGTAAAAAGGTAACTCTGGTAACGGGTTTTGTTGGAACCAACGACGACCTGAAGGGTTTAGGTAAGTTGCTTAAATCGAAATGCGGTGTTGGTGGTTCTGTTAAAGATGGTGAGATTCTCATTCAGGGCGATTTTAAGGAAAAGGCAAAATCTATTCTGGAAGGAATAGGGTACAAGTGTAAGATATCGGGAGGGTGAGATATCAGATATTAGATATTAGATTTGAGATTTATTTTAAAATATCATATTAATAATTATGAAAAAAATTAACTTTCTTTTTACAATTATGTTGGCGATGACTATTTCGTTGGTTACCGCACAAAACAGCAACGGAAAACTTGATAAGAAAACAATCAAAGAGATTCAGGATTCGTTTAAACATACTCCTGAAAACACCGGACTAATCAATGCCATAACTCACTCCGATATTAAAACCATAGCTAAAAGTCGTGAGAATGAGGGCAAAGTC